>Ga0187783_10000082_pt1 | contig 72854 bp, 75 predicted proteins | sample 1015_SJ02_MP02_2_FD_132471 | JGI IMG/M metagenome (GOLD analysis project Ga0187783, IMG submission 132471) | Tropical peat soil microbial communities from peatlands in Department of Meta, Colombia - 1015_SJ02_MP02_20_MG | ecosystem: Environmental > Terrestrial > Soil > Wetlands > Peat | place... | reverse complement strand
TGGCGCGCCCGGAGAGAGTCGAACTCCCGACCTTCTGGTTCGTAGCCAGACGCTCTATCCAGCTGAGCTACGGGCGCGCTACTGATAGGCGCAAACGGCGATTCGTCACGACATTCGTCAACGCTATGACGAAAACTCGCTTGCGATTCGGTGATTGTATCAGCTTTCCATTCTCGCCGGAACGCCGCGAATGTCAAACCGCGCTTGACCTCACATTGTCGCGGCTGTTGCGTCATTGGGTTTTGGTCAACTAACATCAGAGCTGCATTCAAAAGGAGCAAGCTAATGGTTACAGCCGCAAGAGGAACCTCACCCTTGCCTAAACGCCGGCTCGGAAATTCGGCGCTGGAGACGCCTCCCTTTGCGCTGGGCGGAAACGTGTTCGGATGGACTGCCGATGAGAAAGCTTCGTTCGAGGTGTTGGACGCGTTCGTCGATGCAGGTTTCAATTTGATCGACACGGCAGATGTCTATTCGCAGTGGATACCGGGTCACAAAGGGGGAGAATCGGAGACGGTCATCGGAAATTGGCTGAGCAAGCGGGGCGGACGCGACAAAGTCCTGATCGCAACGAAGCTCGGCGTCGAAGTTGTCCCCGGCGAACAAGGCCTTTCGAGAGCGTACATGCGAAGAGCGATCGATCGTTCGCTCGCACGGCTGAAGACGGACTACATCGATCTCTATCAGGCGCACAGAGACGATGACAAGACGCCGCTCGAGGAAACACTGGACGCGTTCGCGGAATTGATAAAGGCCGGCAAGGTGCGGGCGATCGGCGCGTCGAACTATAAGGCGGACCGTTTGAAGCAGGCGCTTAAAGTCAGCGCTGAGAAGAAAATCCCCCGTTACGAAACACTTCAGCCCTGGTATAACCTCTACGACCGCTTCGATTTCGAGGGGGAACTTGCCGACCTGTGCAAGCGCGAGAACATCAGCGTGATTCCCTATTTTTCGCTCGCGAGCGGATTCCTGACGGGCAAATATCGAACTGAGAAGGATCTCGAAGGCCGGGCGCGGGCTTACCGCGTGAAAAACATGATGAACGAGCGCGGATTTCGAATCCTCAAGGCGTTAGACACGGTCGCAGCCGATACTCATGCGACCGTGGCGCAGGTCGCGATCGCGTGGCTTGTTGCGCGCGGCATGACTGCTCCCATCGCAAGTGCGACTAGCGTAGAGCAGTTGCGTGAATTGCTTCCCGCGGCGACGCTGCAGCTCAGCTCCGATGCTGTTCGCGTGCTGGATGAGGCGAGCCGCGCTTAAAGCCGCGTCGAAAACTCCTGCATTTGCTGTGTTACTGGTTTCGGCTGGCCTTTGCGGCCGCGCGCTCACTATCGAGCGCCGCCATCTGTTCCGGGGCGTAGCGATCGCCCGCAACGGCACCGGCGGGGACTTCACGCTCGATCGCGGCGAGGGCTTCGGTCGGCAGTGCGGCGTCCAGCGCCTTGAGCGCGTCCGCGAGCTGTTCGCGAGTTCGAACTCCTGCGAGTGGGATTACATCTTCTCCGCGGCTCAGTACCCAAGCCATTGCCAATTGCGGAACAGTGAACCCCTGTCTCGCGGCAATCTCGCGGAGGCATGCAATCAGTTCAGCGTTCCTTTCGTGGTTCGCGGCATGGAAACGAGGGAAATGCCCGCGAATGTCTCCGTGGGCCGCGCTCTCGCGGCTGGCAACTGAACCAGTGAGCAGGCCGCGTGAGAAGACGCCGTACGCGACTACACTGATGCCAAGTTCCCTGAGCGTCGGCAAAATATCTCGTTCCACGTTGCGCGAAACCAGTGAGTATTCGATCTGGAGCGCAGCAATGGGAAGAACTGAATTCGCTCTCCGCACTGTTTCGGAGGACGCCTCCGACAGTCCAACGTGCCGAACATATCCTGCCTTCACCATTTCTGCGATCGCTCCGATCGTCTCCTCGATCGGGACATTCGGATCGACGCGCGAAGGGAAATAAAGGTCTACGTAGTCGGTTCCCAAGCGGCGCAAAGAATAGGACAAAAAATTCTTGACTGCGGCCGGACGGGCATCGAAGCCGACAAACGCGCCATTCGGTGCCCGCATGCCACCGAATTTTACGCTGAGGAAGTAGCTATCCCGAGGTCTACCCGCGAGCGCTTTTTGCAACAGCATTTCATTGTGGCCCATGCCGTAGAAATCGCCGGTATCAAGCAGCGTGACCCCGGCATCGAGCGCCGCGCGAATCGTGGCCAGACTCTCCGCCTCTGTTGTTGGACCGTAGGTTCCGGAAAACGCCATGCAGCCGAGACCAATCGCGGAAACGAGCGGTCCACTTCGTCCGAGTTTGCGTGTTTGCATGATTAGATTTTAACTCGCCAACCGGATGTATTGCGCCCGTACAAATGCGCGGACCAATGCGTCAGCGAACGTCAGCAAACCCAGGCAAAGAGCTAATGCCGCGCCATCAACAGATGCACCTCAGGCGGAATCGGCTTCAGGTCGATTGACACATTGATGCAAGCCGGCTTGCCGCTGGCGAGCGCCGCCTTGATCGCCGGCCCGAGATCTTTGATCTCCGTGACGTGCTGCCCGTAGGCGCCGAATGCCGCAGCCACCTCGTGGTATTTCGCTTCGCGCAGCTCCGTTGCGACCAGCCGCTTCGGTCCCGAAACGATTTCCTGAAAATGCTGTGAGGCCGCCCAGCTGTGGTTGTTCATTACGACCGCAATGATGGGCAGGTTGTGCCGCACCATTGTGTCGAATTCTGCGATGGTGAACCCGATGGCGCCGTCGCCGACCAGGCAGAGAACGCGGCGGTTCGGATAAGCCGTCTGCGCGCCAAGAGCGAGCCCGAGCCCAAATCCAACGGCACCGAGGAAACCGTGAGTGATGTAACTGCCGGGATGGTTCTGGCGAATCACTTCATTCATCCAGTGATAGGCTTCGGCGCCGTCGCCCACGATGATGGTGCCCTCGTCGATGTTATCCACGATTGCCGCAACGGCTTGCAGAGGATGAATCGGAGACGCGGTGCGCTGAAGATCGGCTTGAGCTTTCTTGCGGCGCTCCGTTTTTGCGTCGCGAATCTTCTGCTGCCACTGGGAGTGGTCCGGCCATTTTTGCGCTTTTGCGCGTGCGTTCAGCGCACACAGCGCCTCGCGCGAATCGGCGACGATAGGCACCGCAACCTGCCGCAGGCGGCCGATCTCTTTCGCGTTGACTTCAATATGAATAATTTTCGCGGCGAGCGGCACGACTAGATCATTCATGCCGAGTGTGAACAAGCCAAAGCGCACGCCGACGGCAAGGACGACATCAGGCCGATTGCCGGGCGCGGAGAGGTCCGCCAGCTTATGAAACGTTCCGCCGTAAAGGGGATGACTGCTCGGCAGCAAACCATGCGCCTGAAAATCGGAGAAAACCGGTATTCCGGTTGCCTCCGCAAACGAGCGCAACTCGTCGCCGGCGCCGGACATATATGCCTCCGCACCGACCATGATGATGGGGCGCTCGGCGCTGGCGAGCAGGCTGATCGCGTCGTCGATCGCCCGAGCCTGCGGAGCCGGGCGCGAATCAAGCAACACTTTTTGCGGAATTTGCACGGAGTTTTCGTCGATTTGCGCCCCTAACACATCCATTGGCAAATCGAGCAGAACCGGGCCGGTCGGCCCTGAAGTCGCGAGGCGTACCGCTTCTGCAACCAGGCGTGGTATATCCTGCGCGACCGTAATGCGATGCGCCCATTTCGTGATCGGCGTGGCCACTGCAACCTGGTCGAATCCGGACTGCAGCGTGTTGGTTTCCGCGTCGCGGAGTGCAGCGGAGCCACTAAGGTACAGAACCGGCGTGCGATCGAGATACGCATTGGTCATCGACGTGATCACGTTCGTAAAACCGGGCCCTGCGGTAATCATGGCGACGCCCAGACCACGCGTCGCGCGCGCGTAACCTTCCGCGGCGTGGCCGGCCGCCACTTCGTGGCGGGTGTCAAGAATAGGAACGCGATGATCCAGACAGGATTGGAATATCGTTTCGAGATGTGCGCCGTGCAGAGCGAAAATTTGTCTTACGTTCGCCTGTTTGAGCGTGCGAACTACCAGCTCCCCGCCAGTCACCATCGCCATGTTTACCCTCTACGCCCGCTTCTTCGCCATTCGCCGCGCGGCGCCCGTCGAGCATTATACGATTTCGCTCCGACTAATCCAGACCAACAAAGATCGCGGCGGCGTTGACTAATTCCGCCGAGTATTCGATCATCCCGTGCGCTACAGGCACGATGCAGTCGGGTTCGGCGCATTCGGCACGAAGCAAATGAAGATTCAAGCCGCGGTATCGCGCGAAATCGGGCAGCCGCCTTCGATCGAGACGCTGGAGATGGAAGATCCGCGGCCCGGCGAAATCGTCGTCCGCATCATAGCCTCTGGAATTTGCCACACGGACCTCGGCGTAAATTCGCGGCCCGGGCCGAGGCCGATCGTGCTCGGCCACGAGGGCGCGGGCATCGTCGAGCGCGTCGGCCCCGGGGTCACGAACCTCGCACCCGGCGATCACGTGGTGCTCAGCGTCAACTATTGCGGCGAATGCCCCAGCTGCAAACGCAATTTCCACAGCTATTGCTACGAAATGCTGCCGCGGAATTTCGGCGGCACTAGGATGGACGGCAGTAGTCCGCTGTCGAAAAACGGCGACAAGATTTACGCCCGGTTCTTCGGCCAATCGTCTTTCTCCACATATTCCTTGGCAGATGAACGGAGCGCCATAAAGGTGCCCGCTGACATTTCACTCGAAACTCTTGGCCCCCTCGGTTGCGGAGTGCAGACGGGCGCGGGGGCAGTGATCAATTCGCTGAAGGTCGGTGCAGGCCAATCTATTGCGATTTTCGGGACTGGCTCGGTGGGCCTCAGCGCCGTGATGGCCGCTAGGCTAGTCGGCGCCGAACGCGTCATTGCTGTCGATGTGGTTCCCGCGCGCCTGGCGCTGGCGAAAGACTTGGGCGCAACCGACGCCATCGACGGGTCCGTTGGCGATGCGGGCAAAGCCATCCGCGAAATGACCCATTGGGGCGTTGATTACACGCTCAACACGACGAATGTGCCGGCGATTTACACCCAGGCGCTCGCGTGTCTCGCGCATCAGGGAATCGCGGCCTTTGTTGCGCCACCGCGTGGCGAATGGGCACCCGACATGTTCCACGTGCTCAGCGGGGGCCGGTCGGTGCGCGGCATCCTAGGTGGCGACAGCACGCCCGGCCTATTTGTTCCGATGCTGATCGACTACTACCGACAGGGCCGGTTCCCATTCGACCGGTTGATCAAGGTCTATCCCTTCGATCAAATCAGCGAAGCATTCGCCGACTCGCAATCGGGCCGCACCATCAAGCCAGTATTGCGCATGCCGGCCTGACAGCGCGAGGAGCTACTTCGTTGCTGCTTGTAGCTTCGCACCCGCGGAATACGCACGCGGTTCACCCTTCCACGGCACCTTGTCGGCACCTGTCCATGCATTGATGTAGACCGACTTGAAAACCCATCTGCCGTCGCGCTTCACGCAAAAATTATCCCAAGTGCCGATTCCGAAGACGAAGTTCGTGCGATATTCCACGTTGTACTGCAGGATCGAAAAAAACGCCTTTACGCGCGCGCCTTCGCCTTCTTTCGTGATGATGAAGTGATTCGCGAGGTGCTGGCGGCCGATCCACCAACTCTCTCGGTCGTACCAAAGCTCCTCGAACGCGCCGCGAATCTTCTCGTGGCCCACCAATTTTCCCTGCCACAAGTGATCGAGGTAACCATCCTCGGCGAAGCATGCCAGAACGCCGTCCGTGTCGCCCATGTCGATCGCCCACGCGTATTTGGCAAATAGTTCCTGGATATCGAGCCGGTCCTCCACGGAAAGTTTCGAGTTGGCATCCGTCATAATGGCGTCTCCTTTGAGATGAGTCCATGATGGCGTCGCGACCTGCATTTGCGGGCGCCATCCTTGCGAAAATCTTGCGCAATACTAATTCGCGCGATGCCGGGATTGCAATAGAGCGAGGCGCTTTCAGGCGGCTGATCCATCCAAAGTGAGCGTTTCTAGAATTGGTCCTTCAGTGCGGTGCGAGCAGCCCTGTAGCCGCACAAGCCGTGAACACCCGCTCCCGGCGGCGTCGAGGACGAACACAAGAAGATGCTACGCAGGGGCGTACGATAGAGTCTCCAGGTGGGCCGCAGAAAAAACTGGCTCAAAGTTGCTGCGCCGCCGCCCACGTCGCCTCCGATGAGGTTCGGATTGTGTTGATGCATATCGGATGCGACGACTACGTTGCGCTTCAAGATCAACTTGCGAAACCCCGGCGCGAAGCGTTCGATCTGATTTTCGACCCTTTCAGTCATGTCGAAGCTCGATCCGTTGGGCACGTGGCAATAGCCCCAAGCAGTGTGTTTTCCTGCCGGAGCGCGCGTCGAATCGAACAGCGTCGGCTGCGCGAATATCACGAACGGCTTTTCGATGTGCTCGCCGTTCCAGCAGGCTCGCTCGGACGCCTCAATCTCCTCGAGCGATCCGCCCACATGCACTGTCGCCGCGCGCGTGCATTCCTTGGTGGCCCATGGAACGGGCCCGTCGAGCGCCCAATCGAGTTTGCAGACGCCCGCCCCGTAGCGATATTTTTCGAGCTTGCGGCGAAAACTCGCGGGGAATTTCTCGCCGGCGATCTTCAGAAGTTGTCGTGGCGTCACGTCGAACAGCAGGGCCCTCGCGCGCGGCAACTGCTCGAGCGACTCGACGAACATGCCCGTCACGATCTCGCCGCCCAACGACCGGAGGCACGAAGCTAGCGCGTTCGCAAGGTTCTGCGAACCGCCCTCGACGATCGGCCAGCCTATGGCGTGCGCCGATGCGCTAATCAAAAGGCCAAAAGCGCCGCTCGGCAGCCATTCGAGTGGAAGAATTGAATGCGCGGCCATTCCCGCCAACAGCGCTCGCGCTCGCTTCTCGCGGAAAAGGCTGCCCGCAAGACGCGAGGCTGATCGCATGGACAGCAGTCCGAAGCGGGCCGCGCTGAAGAGATGTTTCCAGGCCTGCGTCGGCCCAAGGAGCAGCGACGCGAGCGCGTCCCAGGAACCTGCCAGCCGCCGCATCAATCGTAGGTATCGTTCCTGGTCTCCGCCGAGGTTCGCCGCAGTCTGCTCCACCGAGCGCTCGACGATCACTGCCGAACCGTCGTCCAATGGGTGCGCGAGTGGGGCAGCAGGATGAATCCATTTCAATCCGTAGTCTGCGAGTGGTAGTGCGCGAAAAAAAGGCGACGAAGCTGCCAGCGGATGCACTGCTGAGCAAATGTCGTGTATGAAACCGGGAAGGGTCAGTTCAGCGGAACGCGCGCCGCCGCCGATGGTGTCATTCCCTTCCACCAAGACGACAGACTTGCGCTCGCGGGCCAAAGTGACCGCGGCGGAAAGTCCATTGGGCCCTGAACCGACCACTACGGCATCGTATTCGCGGCGTGAGAAGGACACGTTAGTTCATTCTGTGCAAAGTACAACACGTCTTACACGACCGCGAAATCAAGGTTTATGAGTACATTTGAGCCGGGAGGTCCCGAAATTCAGTCGACCGCGCGACTAGAAACGAGATCTTGCAGCTTGCAAAGAAACTTGAATACGTCGGCGGGATCTTTCAGGTAGAAGGAGGCGCGCGTGCGGTGTTTCTCGCCGACGCGAATCGTGATCTGCGACGGAATCGCTGCAAATGCGACTTCGTCCGTTCCGTCGTCCCCGATGTAGACGGCTGCGGTTTTTGCGGGCAGCTTTGGCAGCAGCGCGCGCGGAGCAGCGGACTTTCCCAGAATTTCAGCAGGCAGCACTTCCCACACGCGGTTTCCGTGCAGCACGTGCAACGCTGTTCCCGCTCGCGCGAGGATCGCTGTCAGGACTGCGCTGGCTGCCCGAATGGTAGGAGCACTCGCTCGCCGGTGGTGCACGGCGAAGGTGAGCTTCTTGTCCTCGATCCAAATACCGGGCAGTTTTCCGAGTTTCTGCCGGACGGCGCGCCTGGCCCGTGAGATCTCTCGTCGCGCGGAGCTACTAATTGTGGGCGGTTTTCCCTCCCTCTCAGTACCCTGTAGGCCAAAGTAGCTTACGCCGGGTACGTCGAGCAACCTACGCAAGCTGGCAACACTTCGTCCACTAACGAGAGCAACGGAAAGCTGTGGATGTTGGGCGAGCCGGACGAGAATCTGTTTTACCTCGGCTGGTACGCGGACATCCTCGGGGTCGTTCTGGAAACCGACCAATGTGCCATCAAAATCAAGGAAGAGCGCGAGGTGGTCCGCTGCGCGGAGACGAGTGAGAATCTGGCTCCAGCTTCGAAAAGCATAACGAGCAGCGTGCTTCGGCACGCGCTCCTGTCTCTTCTCACCGGAGACAAGAGACAAACTCCTGCTCGCATGCCCGTCCGCGATCGACTCGTCTCGTTTAGGCAGCTTTGCCAGAGAGGGTCCGCTCACAGGCCGTCTTCGCTTTTGGTAGGCACTGTCTACGGCTCCCTCTTTGCGGGCTCGGGCTCATCGATGCGGATTTCGGAGAGTTCTGCGATCAAATTTCCGGCCCAGCGATACACATTGTGCTCTTTCACGACCCGCCGCATGCGATGCATTCGTGCGTGCCGTTCCTCGGAATCCATTTCCAGCGCCATGCGGATCGCATTGGCCAACTGATCTGTATCGTAAGGATTGACAATGATCGCGTCGCGAAGCTCGCGCGTGGCGCCGGTGAACTGGCTGAGGATCAGCGCGCCCTCTTCGTCGTCGCGCGACGCAACAAACTCTTTCGCCACCAAGTTCATGCCGTCGTGCAACGAGGTCACCATACAAAAGTCCGCAGCCCGATAATAAGGCGCGATCTCCTCATGGCTGTGATGGCGCGCCAGCAGGGCAATCGGCTTCCAGTTCCCCTCCGCGAAGCGCGCGTTAATGCGCGATGCTTCGGCTTCGACTTCCGCGAGAAAATTTTGATAGCGTTCGATATTCGTCCGGCTGGGCTCGCCGATCTGAACGAACGTGAGCTTGCCAAGATACACCGGCAGATCTTCGAGGAAACGCTCGATGCCGCGAAATCGCTCGATGATTCCTTTCGTATAGTCGACTCGATCGACTCCCACTCCAAGAAAACTGGATTCGATTCCCAGGTTCTTGAGCAACTTCGCACGCAAAGCATAAGTGGAATCGGCGCCGGGTTCCAAATGCGACTCGCGAAAATCGACGCTGATCGGGAACGGCCGTACGAAGGTGACATGTTCACGCCGTTTCACGGCGAACCTCTCCCATTCGATGCGCGATTCAAGCGCACCATCCACCGTTTCCAGGAAATTGTTGCAATGCGCCTGCGTATGAAAGCCAACGAGATCGGCGCCCAGCAAACCATCGAGCAGTTCGCGCTGCCATGGACAGATTCCAAACGCTTCCGGATTCGGCCACGGGATGTGCCAGAAAATCGCCACGCGAACGTCCGGGCGCGCGTCCTTTATCATGCGCGGCAGCAAAGCAAAATGATAATCCTGCGCGAGTAATACGGCTTGCTGCACACCTTCCATCTCCTCCAACACGGCGTCAGCAAACTTCCGATTGGCGTCGCGGTAGCTCTGCCAATCTGTCGTGCGGAAGGTTGGGCGGGTGTGTGCGATGTGGCAAAGCGGCCAAAGACCCTCGTTTGAAAATCCGTAGTAATAGCCTTTTTCTTCTTCTTTGCTCAGCCAGACGCGCCGCAGGGTGTATTCCGGTTTGTCGGGAGGGACGCGCAGCCGATCGTGTTGATCGACCACTTCGCGATCCGCGTCGCCAGAGCCATAAGCGATCCATGTGCCGTCGCAAGCGCGCAAGATCGGCTCAAGGGCGGTGACCAGACCGCTTGCCGGCACTTGTACTTCAATTCCCTTGTTGCGGTGAGCGTGGATATACGGTTCGCGATTCGAAACGACGAACAGGGAGCCGGGCAGCTTGCTCTGAACGCTGGCCCGCAAGCGCTCCGGTGTCCACAGTGATTCGCCTGTTTCGCGAAGTCGCGCCTCTTCTTCCGCAGCCGCTCTCGCCTCAGCCAGACTGCGAGCGAAGTTCACGACCTCTCGCGAAAGCGGCGCGAGAAAATCTTCCTGTGGCAGTTCTGGCCGCGGCAGCACTCGGCCTCTCCGCAAGTCCCTCATCCACTGTGTGGTGCGCGAAATCGGCAGAACAATGGTCCAATGCACGATGAGCATGGTCACTAGAACAACCAGCAACACCTCAACCACGACGTGCAAAACAGTCTCGCGCCAGATTTGCTGGCTCTGCGATTCGATATAACTCGCATCGTGAAATGTGGCCAAAACTCCTGCGAGCGACCCACCGCCTTCTTTGTGCAGGGGTAGATAGTAGGCAAACATCGGACGATCGCCGACGCCAAAAAATTGGCCGACACCTTCATCGCTTTTCGCAATGCTCGCTAATGGCGCGGGAGGTGGGGTGAGCTCAGTGGTCAGCGTGGAACTTTCCGCAATGACCTGCCCGTCCGCGTCATAGATCACGACACCCGCAATCCCCTCGCGGTTTTCGAAACGTTCGACGATGCGGCGCAGTTGCTGATGGGAACGCTGCTGTAGCGCGGGTTCGACGATGTCTTGCAGGCTTTCGGCTAGAATCCTGGATCTTTTCTCGAGGTCGGCGCGCAGCCCCCGTTTTTCTGCGCGAACCTGGTACCTGGAGATGAAGAATGTCACCAGCGTGATGCCGACGGCCAGCAACCCTACCAGGCGCAGTGTGAGCTTCACAGCGCTTCCTCACGAGAGCGCCCGCAAAGGTCTATTCTGAGAGGCCTGCCTAACACTTGGTCTCCGTGAAACGCATCGGATAGCAGCGCTTTTGCTGGTGGCATGAATATGAAGTACGCGGTGCGTGTTTCGCCTGGCCTCCTCTTGAAAACGAGGCAAGCGCGCTCCGGTTCGTTTGCGCGAGTTGGAAGGTTCGTGTTGCGGCGATCAACGCGCGCAGTGGCGGAAAGAGCTTGCGTGCCGCAGGAACCGCAACTCACGAAGGAAATGACGCAGAACTTCCGTAGTAAAACCTGCGCCATAGTCCTTGATACCGCACATCGGACGAGAAATCAATGCGCGGCTTATAGGCCGAATGCCCAACTGCTTGCAAATACCAGTTGTCGAGGGATGCGAGAAGCTAAACCCACTCGCCCGCACGCATCACCGGTTCGGCACTGCCGCTTACGGTGACTCCGTCTACATCGATGCGATTCGAACCAATCATCCAATCGACGTGAATCAAGCTGCTGTTTGCGCCACGGGCGGCTAGCTGTTCGGGCGTAAGGCTGTCACCGCCTTTCATACATATGCTGTAGGCCTGTCCCAATGCAATGTGGCACGCGGCGTTCTCGTCGAATAACGTGTTCAAGAAGAGCAAGCCACTGGATGCGATCGGCGATGAGTGCGGCACGAGCGCCACTTCTCCAAGGCATCGCGCACCCTCATCTGTTTCAATCATATGTTGCAGGATTTGATTGCCACGCGCGGCGGACGCCTCCACAATTTTTCCGGCCTCAAACCTGACCGAAATCTCTTCAATCATCGTGCCCTGATACGAAAGCGGTTTCGTGCTCGTGACATGCCCTTCAACACGATCCTTGTGGGGGGTGGTGAAGACTTCCTCCGTTGGGATATTCGGAATGCAATATCGGCCGTTTCGGGCGGTTGTTCCCCCGCCCAGCCAGAGATGATCATCGGCGAGACCCACGCGCAAGTCGGTTCCTGGTCCTCGGAAATGCAGTGCGGAATACCGCTTCTGGTTGAGCCGTTCGGCGCGTGTGTGCAGGTTCGCGTCGTGTTCCTTCCAAGCCGCGACCGGATCGGGCCGGTCCACTCGCGAGGCTGCAAAAATCGCATCCCAGAGACGCGCGAGCGCTTCGTCGGGCGGCAAATTGGGGAAAACCGCAACTGCCCACGCGGGAGTGGCGCACGCGACGATGCTCCAATTAATTTCCTGCCGGGTAATCAACTCTAATGCCGGGCGGTATGCCTTCGATACCGCGCGATTGACGCGACTCACTTTTTCCGGATCTTGCTTCGCGAGCAACGAAGGATCATTCCCTGCGATCGCGAGACGCGCGGCGCCGTTCCGGTAAGCCTGCGCCATCCCTTCGTAGAGCCACGAAGAAGCTGTATCGAAACTTGCGTCCGAGCCGTAGCGAAACCGTACCAACGAAAGTTCCTCGTCGGCGAAAAACGCGGTCACGAGCGAAGAGCCAGCTTTATAGGCGTGCTCAGCGATCCGGCGCGCGAGGGGCACGGCGTCCAGCGTAGCGGTCGTCACCAGCTCTTGGCCGGGACCCAGACCGAGGCCGCAGCTCACAGTCACTTCCGCGAGGCGATTGAGTTTTTGTTCGAATTCGGGAGTTTGCGTGTATGGCACGCCTCTGAACGTCGTAGTCGAGGTCATATCCATCATTATCGTGCGGGCACCGTCATATGACAACGAGGGAAAGGGCGGTGAAAGTTCGGCCAAATCATTGAGAGCGAGGCGCTTCGGCCGCCAAAAGCGGCCGAAGCACAAGGTACAAGGATACTTACGGGCTTACTTCTTGGCGGATTTGCGACGGCCGCGGCGGCGAGTGGGACGGTCTGCGGGTGGCTCACCAACGAGCTCAGCGTTCCAAATCGACGTGACAAACTTCTTCACACCGTGCGAATCAAAATCGATTGTGGTCCGCTCACCATTTGATTCTGTAACAGTGCCAATGCCGTACAGCTCATGACGAATGGTCTGACCTTCGGACAGAATTTGCACGTTCCCTCCCTGACAGGACGACATTACCGAATGTACGCTGAATCCCTGCAGCGCGAGGCCGGGACGAAATTCTGCGCGCTAGAGTCTCGTACTGAGCTTGCTGCTCGGGACTTCCCTGCGATTTCCTGTGATCCCGAGAGGCGAACTCGCGTTCGCCTCTCGGCTCCGTACTGCTAATTTCTGACTGGCGGTACTGATCGGACGGGGTCTTACAGTGCTACGACGCGTTCGGCCTGCAGCCCTTTCGGACCTTGCTTGACTTCGAACTCAACCGCCTGCCCTTCGTTGAGCGTCTTGTACCCCTCCGCCTGAATGGCCGAAAAATGCACGAAGACGTCTTCCCCCGACTGGCGTTGGATGAACCCGTAGCCCTTGGCCGCGTTAAACCACTTCACTGTACCTTGCTCGCTCACGGATGTTGCTCTCCTAATCAATTCATAATGCGACTTTTAAGCCGCTTACTGCGCTCAGCAGACTACCACAATCGGCGGTTTCGCGCAATGGGCTTGGGGCTCTCTCAAGTGCCCAATTCGCACTCGATTGTCGAGGTTCCAAACCTAACAGCCGGCGCTGTTTAGCCTGTCCAGCGAGAAAGCTTCAGCCAGCAACTCATAGGAGCGGCGGCGATCGAGATGGTCGTGTGCCATTGTGGTCACCATGACCTCTGAGACCCCAGCCTCACCCGCAAGTCGGCCAAGGCGCCCGCGAACTCGCTCCGGCGAACCCGAGAAGAATCGCTGGCGATTGTACAGGATGATCTCGCGGTCCTCTTCGGTGTAGGGGTAGTCGGTGGCTTCGGCAACGCTTGGGAAACGTCCCATTTTGCCGGTGCGAAAACGCAACAGCGTAAGGTCGTGTGAACGGGCAAGTTCCTCGGCCCGCTCGTCTGTTTCCGCGACGAGCGCGGAGACGGCAATAAGCGATTCGGGCGCCGCGAGCTGCGGCGAAGGCTTGAAATTGTTGCGATAAGCACGCAGGGCGCTGATGGCGGGCTCAGGCTGAATGTGATGCGCGAACGCGAACCGCAAGCCAAGCATGGCCGCGAGTTGCGCGCTGAAGTCGCTTGACCCGAGCAGCCAAATCTCGGGCATGGGAACATCATCGGGCATCGCGCGGATATGTCGAAACGGGTGATCAGCGTCGAAACCGCCATCAAGAAATCCGAGCAATTCATTGAGCTGGCCGGGAAAATCGTCGGCCTGCATTGCAGCGCGCGAGCGCCGGAGAGCATAGGCCGTTAGCTGATCGGTGCCGGGGGCTCGGCCTAGCCCGAGATCGATACGGCCTGGGTGCAGAGCTTCGAGCACGCGAAAGTTTTCTGCGACTTTGAGCGGTACGTGGTTTGGTAGCATCACGCCGCCTGACCCGACGCGAATGCGCTTCGTCACGTCCGCCACATGGCCGATCATCACTTCAGGCGATGAACTGGCGATCAGGGGGGTGTTGTGATGCTCGGCGAGCCAGTAGCGCGTGTAGCCGAGCTTGTCTGCCAGTCGAGCGAGATCGAGCGTGTTGCGGAGTGCCTCGATGCTCGTCGAGCCCGATGCCACCGGCGAAAGGTCGAGCACCGATAGTCGAACAGGATTCTTGTCCTTGGCCTGCTCAGCGGGCGTCATTCTTGATCTAGAATCGGCTTTCCACTGTCGCGAGATTGGATGACTTCGAGCATTGCGGCGATTCGATAACTGCTCCTTCACGTGATTTACGCTCGGCTCTCATGGCAAAAGCTTGCCAGATCGCCGTCGCAGTGCAAGTTACTTGCGCGCATATTCGGCCGCTCCCAAGAAATGGAGAGAAACGTACGGCGCATCACCCACTACCCAGCTGTCGTGACCAGGAGGTCCAGGGGGAATGTAGAAAAACATTCCGGCGCGAAGTTCATGAGTCGCGCCACCATCGATCGCGGCCGTTGCACAACCGGATAGGACGAACCCGACGTGTTCAACGTTGCACCGCGACGCTCCAACAGCCGGCCCAACATGTAGCGACCATTTCCATCCTGGCTCATAAGTCGCGCGGCCGGTCGTCATGCCACCCAAACGAACAATTTCGAATTTTCCTTTTTCAAATGTACGCACTTCGTCGGGGTCTTCGAATGATTTTAGGACTACATTCAACATTGGAAATTCGTCTCCATGAAATCCTGAAAATCCCGCCAATTGTACACGCCTGAGTCTGCGCTGCCGCGATTTCTCAACGCCTCCGCGGTGGAAGTACTTCCCTTCTCCTCGATCGTTTGGTTGCCTGAAATGTTTCGCTTTTTGGCTACAACGTTTCGAAGATACCACTACAGGTTTGTTCTGATAGCGCCGGGCAGCCGTGGCAGTTTAACGTTTGAGGGTTATTCAAACTTTCTCGACGCGGTAATGCCACACACTAGATAACTCGGCATAAGAAATCATAGGAGTCGGACAAAAGATGCGAACGGCCTACGAGGTTTTCCTGGAGCTCCCGAATGGTGGCCGCATGTGGATGACAAGCGCGGCCACGTTGAAGCAAGCAAAGAGTGATTTGGAAGCATTGAATTCCGCGAATCCCGCTACTTATCTCATAGTAGATCGGCGTTCTCGAAGCGTCGTCAACGCCCCCCGATGGCAGAGGGTTCTTTCCGAAGTGTCCGAGATCCTATTGCGAGAGACCGTTGGCGTGATCAATGGAGTCGCGCAGAGCCTCACCCAGAAACAGCCAGCCGCTCCGCAAATATCGGCGCCGTCCGACTAAAGTTTCATCCTGCCTCACACTAGCTGGCGTGGGCTGAATCGGATGTGAAATCCGCTGGGTCTTTCCCTATCTGACTGCCTCCCGCCGTGACGGACGCGCAAGCCCCTGCTGAAACTTCTGCTTGCTAAGCATGCGTACATAAGCTACGAGGAAGTGGCTAAAACACCTGGAATGCGACGGACGCGACTCGTCCGCGAAATGGGCGGGACGTTTGCGGCTGGCGCTCCTTACTAACTCAGCCAAAGGCAGCAGGGGGGCAATCGATGGCCACCGCGCAGACTATCCAAATAGGTCCGCTCAAGGAGACCGAAATCGAAGAGGCGGACCGGATTGTGCGGCTAGCTTTCGGGACATTTCTGGGAATGCCGAACCCGCTCGAGTTTCTGGGCGACCGGCACATGATGGCTCCTCGCTGGCACTCCAGCCACGTCAAGGTACTCGCGGCGCGCGAAAACGGGCGGTTGATCGGGTCGAATGTGGCGACGCGGTGGGGATCGTTCGGATTCTTTGGACCGTTAACCGTATTGCCGGAATACTGGAGCCGCGGTGTTGCACAGCAACTGCTGTCAGAAACAATGAAGGTTTTCCAGCGATGGAAACTGCGCCACACGGGTCTATTCACGTTTCCGCACAGCACAAAACACGTCGCGCTGTACCAGAAGTTCGGCTACTGGCCGCGATATTTGACAGCGATCATGACGCGCACGCCCGAGAGCAAGGCAGCGCAGCATTCCAAAAACTCGCGTGCGTCAGCGTTGCTGTCGAGCCTCACTAAGCGCGAGCGCAAATTGGCCATCCAGGCCTGCGCCGGTCTCACCCACAAAATTGACAAAGGGCTCGACCTGAGCGACGAAATCGAGGCCGCCCTGGAGCAGCGCACCGGAGACATCGTGCTGACTTACACCGGCGGCACTCTCGATGGGTTTGCGATCTGCTTGAATGGCCCGGGGTCCGAGGGAGGTGGGAAAACGTGCTACATCAAGTTCGGCGCGGCGCGAAGTGGTGCGGGTGCGGGCGAGCGTTTCGACAGGTTGCTCGATGGGTGCGACCAGTTTGCAGAGTCTCGCGGATTAGCGATTGAGGCCGGCGTGAATTTCGCCCATGAGGATGCTTACCGTCGCATGCGCGCACACGGCTACCGGACGACAACGCAGGGGGTCGCGATGCAGAAACCTCACGCGGAAGGATTCAATCGCGCGGACGCGTACGTGATCGACGACTGGCGCTAAGACATCTCCGAAACAGGCAGATCGGTTAGGGGGACCGGAAGCTGGACCGCGATGGTCGTTCCGCGGGAATTGGAGGAGATGTTGAAAATGCCGTGCTGCTCCTGGACTCTCTGACGCATACCGAGCAGACCAACCCCGGCTTGAGTGCCGTCCGTCGTGAAACGGTCGAGCCTCTCTCGCGGAATACCTATGCCATGATCGTGAACGCGCAGATTCACGCAATCGCTTTGAAATTCGAGGCGGACTTCGGCGCTGGTGCTGTGCGCATGTTTCTGAATGTTGTTGAGGCTTTCCTGCAGGACTCGAAAAAGGGTTAGCTCGGCGGCCGCAGGCAAGCGCCGCTTATCGCCGGTGATTCTGTATGCCACGTCAATGCCACAGCGCTTTGCGAATCCCTCGACAAACCATTCGGCGGCCGACGCCAAGCCGATTTCATCGAGCATCGGTGGATGGAGCAAGTACGACATCGTGCGGACGCTCTTTAAGCACTCTTCTAAGACTCCCAGCAATTCCGCCTTCGCGACTTCGCTCGATTCGTGCGGCTGAATGGACTCGGCGATCATTTTGGCGGCAGTAAGATCTTGGCCTAGGCCGTCGTGAAGCTCGCGCGAAATCTTTCGGCGTTCTTCGTCCTGGGCGCGAAGTAAGGAAAGGCTGAGTTGCTGGGCGTTGCGCTCCGCGACCGCGCGCTGACGGAGCTCGTTCGTGAGCCGCCGGTAGTGCTCCCAAATCAAATAGACAGAGGTCAGGAACGTAAAAAGCAGAATCCCAACGATCAGGCGAAAGAGTTCCGAAGTGATTCGATACCGACGGTTCAGCAGATTGTCCTCAATACCCTTCATTTCGTCGGTGATCTCGGCGGTTCGATAGTTCCAGTCGACGAGGTCCGCAGTCATTTGAAGCTGGCCGGCGGGGTCCGAACCGCGAGATTTAACCAGATCGATCGACTTTTGCAGAAGACTCAGCCGTCCGTCCACGGCGGCTTGCAGGCGGGCGCACTCATTCTGTTGTTCCTGGTTGTCTGCGGTCAGGCTGCGAAGATTATTCACGTCCGCAAACGCCGTCATCCGCGCATCACGGAAGTCGAGCGCACCTTTCTGGTCGCCATTAATGAACGAGAGTCGTGCCCGGGCGGCTCTGGACAGGTCGGTTTCGATTGCGCCGATGGCAAGTTCGGTGTCGTAGGTGTGACGAACCCATCGTTCGCTCTCATACAGCCGGTAGACGGTGAAGCCGGCGGCAGTGGCGCTGAGCATCAACAAGGTAATCGCAAACCAGAAAACCACGCGCGGCTGTGGATAGCTCGGCATAAGAGCGCGCTATTTTGATTGGTCAAAGAACTTGAGAGCCATGGCTCCGTGAGTTGCCGCACCCCCCGCGCGCAGAGCAGCGGCTACAAACGCGGATTCGACAATCTCCTCACGGGTTGCACCGGCGACCTTAGCGGCTTTCGAGTGCGCCTCAATGCAATAAGGGCATTGCGTGGTGCAAGCAACCGCCAGGGCAATCAGTTCGCGATACTTTCGGGGAATCGTGCCTGAGTCGCGACCTACAATGTTGTTGAGGCCAAGCCAAGCATCGAACTCCGCGGGCGCAAGCTTGCGCATTTCCTTGAGGAGGCCAAGGTCCGCAGCGTCGTGGTAGTGTTCGCTCATTCGAAGTTCCTTTCTTCGATTAGCTGGACGGCTCTTTAGATGTTTGGAGTGCTAACGGGATTTTATCTTAGCGATCAGTCCGCCTCAACAGCGCTCGACACGAGATAATCTTCATCGGCTCCAACCGTGGTGAACCACCTCGAAAATCCTTGCATATGTGTAAGCGTGATGCTAAACGGAATGGCTGCACAGAACTCCGCATCCCATTGCGGAACGACTCTTATCCAGGAGAATACCAATCGTGGGCCGGCTCTCTTATGTCGGATCGCTGCTTGTGCTCGAACTTGGCGCACTGTCGTCATTGTTGTCTTGCGGCTTGGCGAATCCACCGCAACGGCTGACTCTCAGAGTCGATCCGGGATTTCGCGGAAGGGTGCACATCAGTACCTGCGTGCAGTCGGCGCCGGCTGCAGAGATCACGGCGGACAGCCAAGGCGCTGCCGCGACCTCGATTTGCCCCACATCAGACCAAGCTGTCGAGCTTGTGGTGGTTAGAGCAGGGCAAAGCCATAAAATTACGGCGCAGGAGATATCAGTCCTGCGCACGGGCGACGGCATCCCGACGAGTATTCAGGCCGATGTGCGGCCGTGATCACCGCCGACCGAAAATCCCAATAGCGCACTCAAGCCGATGCTCGTGGATTGAAGCACATAACTCGCTCCAGTAAACGTCAGTCTCCAGCCCGCACTCGAAATAACAACCGTCCCAAAAAACAACGTACGAGTTCGGAATCCGCATTAGGAAATCAACCATCGAATGGCGAGTACGAAAGGAGACTGCGATGGCCAAGATGAAGGTGGCGCAGGTGCCGAGGGCGGGAGGCGATTTCGAGCTTGTGGAGCGGGATATTCCGCAACCAGGGCCGGGACAAGTAAGAATCAAAGTGCAAGCGTGTGGCGTGTGTCGCAGCGACGAATTGACAAAAGAGGGAGGCTGGCCGGGCATCGTCTATCCGCGTATACCGGGACACGAAATAGCGGGCGTCGTCGATGAGGCGGGCCCGGGAGTGACGCTATTCAAGAAAGGGCAGCGCGTGGGCGTTGGATGGCACGGAGGCCAGGATGGAACGTGCGTCGCCTGCCGGCGAGGCGATTTTGCAAACTGCGCAAATATGAAAGTCTGCGGCATCAGCTACGACGGCGGCTACGCGGAATATATGGTCGCGCCTGTGGAAGCAGTGGCGCAGATGCCGGAATCGCTCGACGTCGCTGAAGCCGCGCCGTTGATGTGCGCGGGGATCACCACGTTCAACGCGTTGCGTCACAGCGGCGCAGGGCCGGGCGATCTGGTCGCAGTGCAAGGAATCGGCGGACTGGGACACTTGGGGATTCAGTGGGCGCAGAAGTTCGGCTATCGCGTGGCCGCGATTGGCCGCGGGGGAGCCAATGCGGCCCTCGCGAAAAAATTGGGCGCGCACACCTACATTGACGGCGCAGCGCAGAACCCAGCGGCCGAGCTGCAAAAACTGGGCGGTGCTCAGGCCATTCTCGCCACCGCGCCGAGCTCGAAAGCGATGTCAGCGCTGGTGGACGGGTTGGGACCGAACGGAAGGCTGATGGTAGTCGGCGCAACGGCTGATCCGATCGAGGTCTCGCCCAATCAGTTGATCATCGGGCGGCGGCAGGTGCATGGCTGGTGGTCGGGCACCCCGGCAGATTCGGAGGACACGTTGCGATTCGCGGAGATGACGGGAGTACACCCAATGATCGAAAAGTACCCGCTGGCGAAGGCGGCGGAGGCGTACGCCCGCATGCTGAGCGGGAAGGCGGAATTTCGCGTGGTGCTGACGATTTGAGCGTAGCGAGTAGCGTGCGAGGAATCGTCGGTCCCAGCAGATCAAAACGAGCCAGTGCGTTTTAGTTGCGATTAGGGAGGATGCCGATCTTTTATTTGCAACGAGTTAGGCCGGATTCTAATAATCATAGTTGCGATTAGGAATTCCATAGGTCCCGACCGCATAGACAGCACTTCGTGCCGCGTCAGCTAAGGCGGGCGCCTTGCGGCGGCGCAAGGCGGTCCTGTAGCTCGCCGGCGGTGGCGAGAAACCAAATATCGTTGCGACGGCTGGATTCAAGCACAAAATCGCGGAAGGAAGCGTTCTTCGCGCAGTAGCGCGAGAGATCGCCAATAACGGCGAGCCGAATTCCATATTGCGCGAATTTCTGGAGGATCGCGCGCGCGACGCCGCTTGTCAGGGCGAAAAAATTCTCGTTAAGCCGCTCGAGTGGAAGAAGGAGAAGGTCGGCGCCTTGTTCGTAGGCTTCACCGATCAAATCGATCGCGTCGCGATCGCACCAGATTTTTCTTTCTCCGGGATCGCAGGCGAGGACACGCACACCGTAAAAGTTGTATAGCGTGGAAGCCATTGTTAATTTCGAACTAATTTGGACGTGCGGTTTTCGCTTTAGGCCGAATGTAGTCGAAGAGTTCCTCAGTAACTCGCAGGTAATCTTCCAGGGCGCGCGCCTGATTCATGCGGCACTTCAAGAGATAGTCGAAATCGGCCGAGGTAACATTCGTCTCGATGGAGTCGTAGCGGCGCTCCAGTTCCTTCGAGATGTCGATCAGGGCTTGAAGGGCGTTGTTGACGGCTTCGATCAAAGCCGTGCGGCGCTGGTCGGACATGGGCGGATATTCTAGCGTGTCTGGGCGGGGAAAGCGATGGTGCCCAAGCCAGCCGCAAGCCAGGAGCTTCACTTCCTCCCAGCGATCAGGTGTCACTTCCCCTGTTCCCTCTTTAACTCGCGTTGAAGCCAGGCACGCGCGGTGGCCCATTCGCGTTTCACAGTGGCGGGCGAGATGCCCAGCACGACGGCAGTTTCTTCGATCGAGAGGCCACCGAAAAATCGGAGCTCGATGAGGCGACCTTGTTGCAAATCCATGGCGGCGAGTTTGCTGAGCGCGGCATCGAGAGCAACGAGATCGATTTCCTGCTTTTGGGCGGGGGCGAGTTCGGGATCGAGCGCGAGTTTTGGAGCTCCAGCGCCGCGCTTGGCGGCAAGGCGATTGCGCGCGTGGTCGACGAGAATTTGACGCATCAACTGCGCCGCGACCCCGAAAAAGTGCGCCCGATTCTGCCATTGCGGTGTGCCCTGGCGGACCAGGCGCAGATAGGCTTCGTTAACGAGAGCGGCACTTTGGAGGGTATGGTCAGGGCGCTCATGCCACAGGCGCCGCCGGGCGAGGCGGCGCAACTCGTCATACACCATCGGGATAAGCGCCTCGCGAGCCTGCTCGTTACCCTGTCCCCAATCGGCGAGCAGTCTATTGATTCGCGCCGACGATGCAGGACACACGTTTGGTCTCCGGCGATGAGTTACATGCGTTGAGGAGAAAGGTAGCTTCCCCGGAAGGCAAAGTCAATTTGCTCGCCTTTAGTCGGGCGGTTGGGCGGCCCGAAATGTTCATTTTTCGTGAGCCAGTTCTTGAGCCGTTTGCGCTTTAGAGAGTGAAGGCACGATGCGGGCGCTGGTCGAAACCGGCGCAAACGCAACAGCCAAAAGATGAGGAGAGGAGAATCACAATGAAAGCGAACGGCAAACGATATTCAGGCATTTGGACGGCGTTTCTGGGAATCGCGGCGGCGGGTTGTCTCCTGGCGACAGCAGCACAAGCCGACCCGCTTTTCAGCGGCCATTTTCAGCTCCAGAATAAGGTTCACTGGGGCTCGGCTACACTCGAACCCGGCGCTTATTCACTCGAACTCGATCAACCGACACGGACGATCGTTGTTCGCGACGCCAGCGGCAAGACCGTCGCCCGCGCGTTCAGCCGGACCGATGAAACTGCGGACCGCAGCGACAGCAAGCTGCTGATTGCCGTTCAGGGCGACGAGCGCGCAGTTTACGGCTTGACGATCGCAGGGATCGGCAGCGTGTACCAACGTGCGTATCCCTTCGCGGGGATTCGCGAACAAGAGGCACGGAATACGGAAGGAGTTCGCGTCGAGGTCGCGAAGAAGTAAGGGACAGTCGCTAACGGCGCGATTTTGGGGGCCAGTAGCTCCACCCACCCCACTGGCCCCCAAATGATCTTGTCAGAGCGTCCGCTTTTCTCGGACCTACCTACCGGAAAATCCGACGAGCCGCTTGTACGGAATTAGCGCGTGCGCTGGCTGCTTGGGTTTTTGCGTTATTGCTTGGCGGCGCTCGCAGAGGCTGCGATGGGCTTGTATCCAGTCGTTGACGCTTTCTTAAGCGCTTCGATTGCCTCCTCCGTGGTGAGCAGAGGCGTGGTTTTGATGCTGCGGCAACTGCCGCCAGCGGCAACAGCGACGGCGATTGCGGCGGCGTCCACGCTTGAAGGCAGTTCGACGATCGCGATCGTGTCGTAGTCGCCGAAAGCAGCCCAGCTCCCGACGAGCTTTCCGCCGAGATGCTCGATCGAGCGACGAACCATTTCGGTGCGATTCTGTGGATTCTTGATCATCGCCTGCCAAGCTTCGGAAGTGTAGGCGGCCTGAATGAGATAGTGGGGCATAGACCTCTCCTTTCGAGAAATTTGCGACCACTCTGCCAGCACCAGGGACGTAAGTCAACGCGCGGACTAGCCGTACGACGGCCAGGTTTGTCGATCGCCTTGCCGGGAGTGGGGCCTGAGGTATAATCCGTGAACTATTTTTCGTGACTCGGGGCTGGAGGAGCACCGTGCCGGACTGGCAATACGCGCAGATCGAATCTTCCGATCAGTTGGCTCAGCTTACGTTTTACACGATCAAGAAAAAACAGGATGGACGGGAGGTCGAGTTCCTAATCACCGTGCGCGAATACGCAGAACGGCCCGCCGGCCAGCACTCCAAGTTTTTTGCCGAGGCGGACAAACAGGTCAACCAAAAGACGGCGGCCATTATGCCGCATGGGTGGGGCAATTCGGCGCTCGACGCCCTGTCGGATTGCATTCGCATGATTCGGCAGTTTCCCTACGAGGAATAGCGGGCCGGGAGATCCAAAGGAGCAAGCGATGAAAGTCGCGAAGAAGCAGATCGAGCCGGGCATCGTGGTGCTGGAAATGACCGGACGCTTTTTGATGGGACAGGATTGCCGTCAGCTCGATCGCGAGATCGAAGCGCATATTGGGCGAAACGAGAAGAGTTTCATTTTCGATTTGACTGGCGTGGACCACATGGATAGCGCCGCGGTCGGGCAGATCGTTAAGTCATATTCAAGCCTGAAGAAATCAGGCGGGATGCTGCGGCTGGCGGGCGTGAGTGGGATGGTTGAAGGCGTATTGAAAATGACGCAAGTGCACAAGGTGATCGAGATTTACCCCAGCGCGCACGAAGCGGCGAAGAATTTCCCCCGATAACGGCCCCGATAGAACTCCAAATCAAAACAAGAGTCAGCCGAGGGCGGATTCGGCCTCAGTTACCGTGGTGTAGACCTCGAAGAGCGGGTCGACGCCGGTGAGTTGGAGTACGTTGCGTACACGATGATTCAGCCCAGCAAGCGCGAGCTTCCGACCCGATTTGTTGCAGGTGACAAAAGCGCGAACGAGCGCGCCGATGGCGCCGGAATCGAGCGATGGAACTTCGCTCAGGTCGAGAATCAACCGCTGCGCCGCGGTGGAGCTAACGGCGTCATGCAGCGCGGATGAATTCGAATAGGTGATTGCGCCTTTCACGCTGAGAATGTGGACGCTGGGGTGACTGCCGCTGCGGCTTCCGACATGGAAGGAATCAACCGACATGCGCGGGATTCTAGCGCGTTTCGAGTGGCGAAGCGAGAACCGCAGAAAGACGGACAAGCTGCGGTTGAAGACGGTTCGAGTGAAGGACGGTTCGTTTCCCTTTTCGAACGCGTCGCCCCCGATGGCTTATTTGGGAGCGAGCCGAGAGGCAAGGGCGGTGGGCAGTTCACCCTGATACGCCATGAGCGCAACGCGAAGCAGCGACATTACCGTGAGTGAATCGCGCAGCTCGCCGCGTTTGACGCGCTCCACAGCTTGCCAAAACGGTACGCGAGCGATCTGAAGATGCTCGGTCTCTTCGGGATCAGCAGGGACATCGGCGAGGTCCCAGGCGAGAAAAGTGACGGCGGATTCGTCGGTAGCGCTATTCGAGAGATCAGAGCCGATGATCTCGAGCCAATGCTTGGCAGTTAGGCCGCATTCTTCGCGAAGCTCGCGTTGCGCGGATTCAAGAATCGGTAGCGCAAGATTCCCGCCTCCTTCGGGAATCTCCCAACTGTAGGCGTTTAGCGGAAATCGATATTGGCCCACGAGGATGACGTTGCCGTTCTCGTCGATCGGTACGACGCCGATCGCGTGGTTCTTGAAATGAACAACGCCGTAGATGCCGGGCCCACCCGAGGGATTCAGGACTTCGTGGTGGTCGACGCGAATCCAGTTGTTCTCGTAGACGCTGGCGCGCGAGACGACCTTCCAAGGATTTCTCGATTCGGTCATGTGTCCTCCGGCAGGACAGGAGATAATTGCAGCTCAGTGGCGGCGCCAGGCGCGGCGCTTGTTGAATTCTAGATAGTAGCCGATTCATCGGGAGAACAAATGGGACTTTCCTCGTACGTTGGCGGCGTGGCTGCGGTGTGCACCACGTGCGCGTTCATTCCGCAAATCTTCAAGATCTGGCGGCAGGGCGGGCGCGACTTGTCCTACAAGATGCTGACGCTCTATCTCACCGGGCTTGTGCTATGGCTGATCTACGGACTCATGCTACGCGCGGCAGCGATTATTTGGGCAAACGCGATCACGTCAGGGTTAGTGGCGATTGCGATGGTGCTGAAGGCAGCGCATCCGACAGCGAAGCAGCAAAGCTAAATTTGAGCGAGGGCACGCGAGCAAGCTGAACTAGGGCAGCGGACACAAGGATTCTTGCCGGGCATGTCATGCCCCTGACTAATTAGGTTATGAGCGGACTATTTGTTCGCGGGCGGTGATTGCGCAGGGGGCTGTGACGGCGGCTGCGCGCCGGGCGGGGTGGCGGGTTGCTGCGCGGGCGGACGCCTAGCAACGCGCGGGAGCAGCTTCGCACCCTTGATCTTCTTGCGATATTCGGGATACATCGTTTCGGCGCCGCCGCGACTGGCTTGCGGCGGAACCCCGTAACGAGCTGCAAATTCGAAAATATATGGGTTCTGGTCCGGCAAGTAGCTGGGCACGACGCCTTCGGGTCGATCCACTTCGTCGACTGGCTCGCAGGGCCAGGGCGCCATCTCCGACTGCGGCGAGAAGGTGAAATCAATGGTGCGGATCAGCGGCTCCGTGAGATAGACAGGGTCATACATGATCACGGCCACCGTGAGCACGTTGTCATGGCGCATGATGTGGGTGGTGGCGGTGGCTTGGTCGCTGCGCGGGACACCGTTGAGGCCGAGCCAATTCTGCTTCAGGTGCGTGGTGTAGACGACGAGTTGGTCACCTTCGAAATGGCCGGTGGAAAAGCCAGCCCAAGTATGAGCGGCCCACGGTGGTGGATGCGGGCGGCCGTCCATCCAGATGGTTTGCTCGGCGCCGTAAGCCGAGAGGTGCGTGTGATAGGCGACCACCTTCTGCGTGTCGCGATCAACTTCCTTCCAGATGCGCAAGTTCGAGGGACCGCGCCAGCCGTAGTCGGAGCCGTGCTCGCGGCACTGGTTCTCCGGCAGCTCGATGAGCGTCGCTTTCCAACTGTCAGAGCGCAGGCGCGAGGCAGCGTTGATGGGCTCACCGAGATAGTCGCCGATCTCGGCTCCGGCCAAGCGTTCGTCCTGGTCTTCGAAGAACGTGACGCCCCATTCGCCGGTAGGATCGATCTGCGCGAACAAGGGACGCAGGAGCGGTAAGCCGAAGAAAAAAAGCAGAGCCGAGAAAGCTGCGATTTTGACCGGACCAGCGATTAGTTGATTACGGACGCCGCGCTTCAAAGAACCCATTCAACTCCCCGAACCTCGAAGCAGTGATTCGACCATGCGAGAGCCGGTTTTACCACAGAAATGCGTTTGCGGGTGCAAGAAGTATGGCTCTGAACGCTGTCGGTTTGACGAGGAATTGCGAGGAACGGTGGGCGCAGCTACGGTGCGACTAGTTTCCAGGAAAAACCAGCTTCGATCCATAGTACAGATGTACCGAAAGCGACTCATACGCAAGTACCGCCGCAAATGTGACCATCCCCCTAATGCGCGCGAACAGGCCGGTTGCTACCTTTGCAGGCGGACATGGAAGCGAGCAGGTGACTCTGAGGAGGGGCAAACGCCCATGAATGGCTCATCTGAGGGATCAGAACCACAAATGAGAGGACGGATCACACGGAGATTGCTGGCGGCGTTCACCGGCACTCCTCCCGCCCAACCGACATCCGAAGATCAAAAGGATTTGAAGCCGGAAATGGATCGAGAGCTCATTTTGGAGATTGAGCCCGGTTCAACACAGCCTGTGGGCACGAACCCAGCTGCTTTGCCTCACCCAGTTCACGGCGGCAAAGGCAGCCATGAAAACGAACGGCGCAGCCGACGTCGTGCACTGATTTCCGCGCCAGTTCGCGTTCGCCGCGAGGCCTCGAACGGCTCTGCCGACGACGTGTCGACGACGCTGGATGTCTCGCGCGGCGGAATTTTGTTCGTCAGCTCGTGCGAAGGGTACGTGCGCGGCATGAATGTGAAGGTGACGTTCCCCTACAGCAAGTCGCCCGTGGCCGTGCAGGCCGAGCAAGAAGGGCGGATCGTGCGCGTAACGACAATGCACGATGGCCGAATGGCCGTGGCGATTTCGCTCGAGAACAATGCCGCGGCGACCACCGAAAGCGCTTATGCGGGAGCGTCGGCGTATGCCCGGGAAGATGCGTCAAAACCACTCGTGATGGTGGTCGACGCCGACCCGTGGATTCGATCCTCGCTTTCTGGCTACCTGGGCGCGGAAGGTTATGAGGTGGTCGCGCTGAGCACGGCTCGCGAGGCCCGCGAAGCCCTGGACACGCTTACTCCAAAGTTGTTGATTGCGGAAATCGAAGGCGAGGAGCTGCCGGGATACGATCTCTGCGCGCACGTGAAAGCGATGCCGCGGCTTGAAAAAGTGCCGGTCGTATTGATGACGAGTTCGGCGTATCCAAGCGATTATGCAAATGCGCATTCGCTCGGCGCCATAGTTTGCATGGCGAAGCCATATCGGCAGGAAAGATTGGGACACGTAGTGCGCTTGCTGGCGCCGACGGCCGAGGCGATCAGAAAGACGGCGCCCGCACGCTGTGCTGATCCGCATCGACGTCACGACGGCGGCAAAGACTCGCTGAAAAAGAAGCGCAGCCGCTTCCAACTGTATCGGTAGGCAGCTGGGCGGGCCGGTGCCCGGCAACGAAGATCTCGCCCGATTCAATCGGGTCGAAAATCGGACGTTTGGCTTTATCACTTCGCAGTGGCAGAAAATTTGACACTGCGAAGTCCCCTTCCGCTTCCCTCCAACCCACGCCGCAACCCAATGAGATGTCCGGGCTCGCACGTTAATTTCAATCTGTTTGCTAAAGGACGAAGACGGGGCGAACCGCGGCATATCTCTTTGGGCAAGGGTTTTTGCGTTTATCCAGAAAGCGCATGATGATGGAATTGAAGGCGTGCGACTGCTCGGCACGGATTTCTTCCAAGGTAAGGCCCTGCAGTCGGTAAGCCCAGCCAAAAACGCCTCGAGTCGTCAGCTTCGGGTTTGCGAATGCTATCGGCGCGCGAAGCTGTCCGTGCGGATTCGTGTGAAGGCGATCGCCCGAATGCTTCAAGTGGAGGCCAAGATGAACGAATCCTGGAGGCAATGGGAAGGCCAGACCGTCGACGGAAAATTCCGCCTCGCTGAATGCCTTGGCGGGTCCGACCACAGCGTCGTGTATGCGACAGAACTGACGGACGGTGAAGCGCAGCGTGTAGTGATCAAGCTGATTCCGGCGCATCCGACCCACGCCGAGACCCAGATGAACCGGTGGCGGCAGGCGGCGGAACTATCGCATCCGCATTTAATCCGGATTTTCGGAATGGGCCGGTGCTGGCTCGAGGGCGTGGACCTGCTGTACGTCGTGATGGAGCGAGCCGATGAGGATCTCGCGGAGATCCTGCCGCAGCGCGCGCTGACTCCGGACGAGGTACAGGCAATGCTCCCGCCCGCTCTGGATGCACTTGCGTATTTGCACGGCAAGTCTCTGGTGCACGGGCACCTGAAGCCGTCAAACATTCTGGCCGTCGACGATCACTTGAAGGTTTCAAGCGACGGCATCTGCAGCACGGGCAAGCTACGTACCGACGACGTGCCCTTGAGCATTTACGATGCACCAGACACGGCGGGACGCGGGCAGACGCCAAGCGGGGATATCTGGTCGCTTGGAATCACGCTGGTGGAAGCCTTGATGCAGCGCCCGCCGGCCTGGGAGCGCAACCGTCCGGGCGAACTGGTGGTGCCGGCTAATATGCCGGGGCCATTTTTCGAGATTGCGCGACGATGCTTGCGTCGCGACCCGCAGGTCCGGTGGACAATTGCAGATGTGACCGCAAGGTTCGCTCCCGCGAATGTCGAGCGCGAAGCAGACCGCAACACAGTGAGAGTTGAACCTAATCCGATAGCTTTTGCAGTGCAACCAACACGAGCGGAAACCATCCAGCAAGCATCCCCACCGGCGGAACGATCGCAGCGAGAAGAGCAGAGACGGTCACCGCGATGGGGCTACATTATTCCCGCCGCGGCAGCTGTGGTGGCAGCAATCGCACTATTCGCAGGACCGAAACTTCTGAAGCAGCATGCGGATGCGCAGCCCAGCGCGACAGCGAGTATCGCGAACGCGGCCAGCGAACCGGCGAGCGAATCGTCCCCTTCCGCGTTAGCGACCTCCGCGACTAGCTCAGAAGCACCCAAAGCTCGAGGACCTGCCGAACCAAGGACCGAAATGGCAAGCGCCGCTCCGGAAGACGCAAGCAGTGATCCAAGATCGCCTTCTATACCTCCGGCTGCAATGGTTCCGACAGGAAGCGCCAACGCGGCCGCCATGATTCCAGGCGAAGTCAGTCACCGCGTCGAACCGACAGTGCCCCACCGAGCCAGCGAGACGATCCGCGGGACGGTGCGCGTAGCCGTGAAGGTGCGCGTCGATCGATCGGGATGCGTCATGGCAGAAAAGCTCGACGCAGCCGGTCCCAGCCGCTATTTCGCCAATATCGCAATGAAGACAGCGCGGCTCTGGAGTTTCACTCCTGCAGTCGTCAATGGAAAAGGCACACCTAGCGAATGGATTCTGCGGTTTGAGTTTCGTCAAAGCGGCGCGGAAGTGACTCCGCGACTTGTCACTCCGTGAGCGGAAGCGGCGCAAAAGATTCGTAAGGAGAAAGGCGTTTGTTGATTAGGCGGTGCGAAGCAGGCGGCCGTTCGTAGGCACATTCGAGACGCCCGACGACACGTGGCGGCAAAGATTTTCGCGCTCGACCATCAGGGTTAGAAATGTGGTCAAGATGCGCTTCTTAAGCTCATCCGTAAGACGCTGTGGTCCCATCGAAACCGAAGCCAACACCGCAGCATAGGCCTGCAAAGAGCGAGCAAGCTGGGCTTGGCGCTGCGCGCTTACCTCGCCATTACGCGAAGTCTCACGGCGCATTTCTGAGCAGCTTTTCTCAATGCTCTGGGTGAAGTGAAAGACGCACATACGTTCGGCAGCCAGTTCCGGTGGAACCGGCGCCGTGCAACCGAACATGCAATTCGAGTCAGGTGCGTCAGACACGTTAGGCATTCTCTGCTTGCCCCGCCTCGCGATGAGCAAAGGAATCACCAAATCAACGCCAGTTTCGCCACGTTTTCGGCGGATGCCGGCACGTCGCACCAACAAGTTCTCTGCCTCAAGCGTTTTGTTAGTCCACTGAAAATAATGAAGTTATGGATCGTTGGGGTGTGTTAATGAGCTGAAAAACGAACACGCAATGCGCCGTTACAACTCAACAAACATGAAAACAAATTCCCAAAATGTCCAAGTCGTGGGACATTTCGGGAATCATGCCTCCCGCCCCGCTCCGATAGCCCGCCGACTAGGCAGCCATAAGTGACGCAGTTTGAGACGATTGGCAACAGTTGCAAAAAGGTGCTCCGTTGTGAGCCGCGCGAGAGTCTTTAAGAAGACTCTAATTCTGCGGAAATAAATTCCGCGAGCCTGAATGCGACAAACCTGTTTGCGATGGGACTAATCTCAGGCAAGATTTCGGGCCGCAGCGCTAATACAGCGCTCGCGACTCAGCATGGCGCTCACTTACAACCGAATCGCAGGGCAAAGCGTCGAGCGGCTGGCGGCGCTGAGCGACGGCATTTTCGCCTTCGCCATGACGCTGCTGGTGATCGATTTGCACACGCCGACGAGCGAAGCCATTCACAGCGAGCATGAGCTGTGGCGCGCGCTGGTGGCGCTCGGGCCGCAATTGGTGGTGTGGCTGATGAGCCTGATGACACTGGCCATCTTTTGGGTGGGACAGCAGACGCAGCTGAATTACCTGGAGCGTTCGCACCGCAGCCTGGCGTGGATTCACATGGTGTTTCTGTTCACGGTAACCATGATCCCATTCTCGACGCGCCTGCTCGGGCAGTTCCCTTCCTACCGGCTGGCGGTAGGCGTCTACTGGCTGAACATCTTGCTGATCGGCGTGGTGCTGTATCTGAGTTGGGACTGCGCGATCAGTCTTGGGCTGGCAAGAAGCGAGATGCCTCCCGAAGTGCCCGTGGTGATCAAGCAGCGCATCGTGGTCGCGCAAGCGCTGTACGCGTTCGGGGCGGCGCTCTGCGTCTTCAACACGCATTACAGCATCGCGTTCATCGCCCTCGTGCAGCTGAATTACGCGGTGGCGCCGCATTTCTGGCGGAAATTCAAGTGGACGCAGCCGCTCGACTAGCGGCGCTCGCGGATTGCGGCGCGGTCAGGGCTTGCGGGCCGCGATGGTGATTTGCGGCACGCGGAAGAAGATGGCGTCGCCTGGGGTTTCGATGCGCAGGACGCCGCCAAGCGCGGGCGTTGCATTGCGAAACATTTTCGCGAGCTCGTCGACCGTGGCCCGAGGCGTCTTCATCCGCGCGGTCCAGGCGAAGAAATCCATCGGGCCGCCGTTTTCGCTGGCGGCGCCCGTTTCCTCCAGCGTGATTTCCAACCGAGCTTCCTCGAGCATCGCGCGCCACTCACTAGGGCGGTAGTTGCGCACGTGCGATGGGTCGCGAAGTTTTTCGATGTGATTCCACTGCTCGTCAAGCGCTGTATCCTCCGGCGACATGCTGTCGACGATCACCACGCGGGCGCCCGGTTTCGCGACGCGGGCCATTTCGCGGACGGCGCGGCGAATGTCCGCAAAATGATGCGGAGCGTGGCGCACGGTGACAATGTCGAAGCTCGCATAAGCGAACGGCAACTCCTCGGCGATTCCCTGCCTGGTGGCGACGTTTGTGATTCCCTGCCGCGCGGCGTTGCGGCGCGTCTCGGCAAGCATTTGTTCGGTGAGGTCGTAGGCGACGACACTCGCGACGTGCGGCGCGAGGGCCAGTGCTGTGTGGCCAGCGCCTGTGGCGATGTCGAGCGCCGCGTCAGAGCGCCCGGGCTGCGCCAGCTGGACGACGCGGCGAAGCGCATCTTTGTCGCTGTGGACGGCGCTCGTTGTGTAAGACGCAGCCGAGGGACCGAACTGCGATTGCACGCGCTCATGCACAATCTTCGATTCGGCGCCGGGGGCTTCTTCGTGTGGCTCGCGAGTTGGCGTTGGCTCCATGCGAAAAGGCTACGAGAGCCAGGCAAGCGTGTCCAATATCGATTTTTTATGTGCGCATAGGGAGGAAAATCCCACAATAAGGTCGTCGCCCACCGCAGATATGCAAGTTATACCCACGAAGGGAAACACGAGCACCTGTTAACGCTGTGAGCGCAAACGACTCGCGAACTGGCACCCAGAGGCGAAGGCGCCCGTTAGAATAATAGGCATGATCTGCCCGAAGTGCGGAAGCGAAGAGCGCGACGTGGCGCGGTTCTGCCGACGTTGCCACAATACGCTCCGTTTCGTCTGCCCGGCATGCGCGAATGAGCAGCGGCATGGCGGGAAGTGCGATGAGTGTGGCGTCGATTTCGTTAAGTACATTGCGGCGGTGGTTGCGGCGAAGCAAGCCGAGGCAGACGTGGTGCACGAACGGATCCAACAGCGCTCCACACTTATGAAGAATTTATTCTGGACTCCTTTCACCCTAGGATTTCCCATCCTCCGCAACTTTTTTCTCGCCCCGCCGACGCGCAAACGAAGATAGCGCAAGGAAAAGTTACAGGCCAGACCGCGACGTCATATCGTTGCGGCACCAAGTGCCTAACTTGTGATTCGAAGAATGAAAGTACTGCCAGGGCGGATAAAGGCCGGTCCGCGAGAACTCCGCACCAAGAGTGCGTTTCACTTGCTGGTACCAGTAATCGAATATTCCTTCGGAAACGCCTACCAGAGGGATCGCACGGCGGTACTCGATACTGGGGAGAAAATAAATGTTGAACAACTTCAGCCGGCCTTTCCACTCCGGCCGGCGAAGGGCCTGGCGGCCTATGCGCTCGAAGTCGGCGATGTATTCGCAAGCGCGAGCGCGGTCAGGTCGCCACTGGTAACCTTCGGAAGGCTTGTCGAGGTCGAGGGAGCGCACCGAACCGTTGGCGTCGGCAAGCCATTCGCGGAGATTGCGATAACGCGCGTGACAGACTTCGAAGATTTCGGCGGCTTTCACAGGCCTCCCTTCCTTCGACGGGAAAGCGGCAATCGGGTTCGCGAAGAGTAGACGGAGCCCGTTACAGTCGCCGCAGAATGCTCCGACCGTGAAGTTCTTCAGTTCTGATGGCGGCGCGTCGATGCCGGCGCCAGTAACCCGCCGACGTTCCAGACGTCATCGAAATTGCTCAGTTCCTCTTCAATTGCCCGCTTGCAGGTGTCAAAACACTCGCGCCAACCGACGAGATAGCCGCGGGCGTACTCATCAGCCAGTTGCTGGCCTTCGCGATGATGGCGCTGCATCTCAAACACCTGCGCGCATTCAATGGAAGGCGCGTACAACGCGAGGCGCAATCGATAAACGATCTCGCGAAGCGCGTGCATGATTCTGTGCAGCGGCGTCGGGTAATAAACGCCATCTGCCAACCCTGAGGAACTTTCGCGCCGTGCGGGAGTTCCTTGCGTAGACGGATGTAAGTGGTCATGAATTTGGCACCTCTGAGCCAATGTTGACGGCGAACGAGTCGTACGCTTCAGGTTCTCGGGCGAAGCGATTGCGACCGGAATCTTTCGTGGTGGGGAGTTGCGGTTTGTGAGAGTCGCCAGGCCGTGGAGAACTGCCTTGACGTCATTCGTTAGGCCATGAATCGTCATATCCGCAAACCCGAGCCGTAGGACTACGGCCTGCAGGTCTAGTAGATTTACAGTTTTGTAATGCAATGTCTTAGTTATATGCTGCATATCATCCCCGCCACAATCTGGAACTGGAGACACTCCCATGGAGCCCACCCCGGTGTCGCTGGGATACCTGCTTGACTGTTCGACGATTGACCTTGAGTCCGTCGTGCTGTCTCGACTGAATAACGTCGACTTGCTTCGGAAAGAGTTCCGCAACTTAGTGGAGCGGGGGGTTCAGGCTGAAGTAGATCTGCGACTCGCGCGCGGGATTCTGTTCCGTCGACGAGATGAGTTTTCGCGAGGCCGTCGTAAGATTGCGGGGTCATTTCTGAAACAACCTTGCGAGCAATTGGCGATGCCTTCCCTTCATGAGCCCGCGTCCGACGAAAAACCGATGCTGCCTGCGGCTGCGGGTGGGGGACGTGTGAATGTTCTCCGCGTCGTCGACCGAAATTACGGCTGCGAACTTTCTGCGTTGCAGGCGACAAGCCAGCCGTCTCGCTGTGTGCCGGGGGCTGCGAAACGGACTCACCGCGAAAGCAAAGGGCGTCCCGTGGATCCGGTGATTTTCGAAAGGGCTGAGTTGCAGAAGGTATTCGGGCCTGTGAAGATGCACTCGCTTCGCCCAGCGAGGCGTTGAGGAAGGAACGAAGGACCAGCCGTGCTTGCAGCCCAAGCCGTGGGTGCTGCCCGAGACTGCTTTGTATCCTTGAAATCGGAGATCGGCGCTCGCCGGATCGTTTGGCAACTGAATGTGCGCGGGATGGTTCGCATTGTGCTCGCCCATGCAGTGAATAGTTGTATCGACTGCAATCTAGCCGAAGATGATCGCCGCGAGTGCTTTGCCTGCAGGCTAATGCCACGTTGCCCGACCGCAATTTACTTAGGGTGCGTTCATCGGGGAGTTTGCAATCAGCACTACATGCAAGCTGTTTGTTGACTCCGCCAGAGCCACTGCTCCCGGGTTGGTCTCGAAGTCGCTTCACCACGCGTCCCGATTCTGTTTCCGCTCGCGGATTCTCGAACGTAATGCGCATCGCGATCACACTCCCTGTCAGCAACAGACTCGTCTCAGCACCGCCTCGAATGGGATCATCCATTTCAATCGTAACCAGTTGGTGCGCTTCAAATTCCGCACCCGAACTTAGACACCATCCAAGTGCGCTCGCAGTTTCGTTCTCTAGCTTTGGCCTAGTTGACAAACTCGTTCCACGGAACCATTCATCAGCTGCGATCTGCATTAGTCCCATTTGTTCACTGTCGACGAAATTTGCTTTGCGAAAGAAAGTCTGCCATAGCACATGAGCCCTCGCGCTTTCTCGACGCAAATCGAATGTCTGTACTCGCGTTGCTCCTGTAAATGCTGCGACGTATCGAGCCCTCATTGACCAATCCCGATCCTCTTCGGGTGTCGGAAACCTCGGTTGTCACCGTTTCGGTATCGCATACCTTAAACCGAAACCGCCGGAAGTTATTGCATTGGCACACCTTGCGCAGAGCCTGTTCACTCCACATCTTCTCAAGATGCGGATCACGAACTAAACTTGAGGCTTGTATTTTTCGGTTCATACATCTACAAAACAGGAATCTCGGCAGCGCGTCTCAGCGCAACATAAAATATTCATTCGCGGAAGTGCGGTGGAGGCAAGCCGGGCAGTTCAGCCAGAGGCAAAGGGGTTTGGGTCAATTCGAATGAGATTGAGCAGCATGCCCAGCGACTGGGCGTCGACTTGATGGGACAAACGGAAAACTGTGCGATCAGCGATCGAGATTTAGTATGTGGGAACTCTGAGTAGAAGAGTGCAGAGCGTGTCACGAACATTCTTGCCACCATTTTCGTCGGGTGCGTCCGAGACTTTCGTGTCTCGGTTAGGATGCAGCTTCACAAATGACTCAAAGAAATCCCCCGAGCTTGACGAATCCGCCAGAAATTAACTGCCAGAAAAGAAATTTAGGTAGTACACCCGGAGAAATTTGTTAGAGTAGGGGCCGATGGCAAATATAGTGCAGGAAGTTGGCGAAACGTTTGTAACGCTATTCAAGGGGTTTAGCGTGACGTTGCGGACCATGTTCCGCAAGACAACCACCGAGAGCTTCCCTGAGGCTCCTCCCACGGTTCAGCCGCGCTATCGCGGAATACATGTTTTGCAACGTGACGAGAACGGACTCGAAAAGTGCGTTGGCTGCTTTTTGTGTGCCGCCGCATGCCCGGCGAACTGTATCTATATCGAAGCGGCAGAAAATACGGATGCACAGCGGATTTCCGCAGGCGAACGTTATGCTAAGGTCTACAACATTGATTATTCACGGTGCATCTTCTGCGGGTATTGCGTCGAAGCGTGCCCAACAGACGCGATCACACATGGTCACAGTATTGAACTTGCACCGTACGACATCAACGCCCTACTGTACCGGAAAGAGCAGCTTTTAGAGTCTTGGCCCCCACGAGTGTCTGTTTCCTAACCAGGTCCGCCAGCCGCTGCGACTCGTTGTTTTCCGCGACCGAAATGATTGTTGCTTCATAGTGAGTTATCTCCGACTGTCTCGCTTTCGACCTCACTGGACTTGATTGTCGAAAAGCTCACACGGTGCGTCGCTCGTCCTAAAGGCCTCCGCGCGCCGCTTAGAGATCGACAAAGCGGATGGCTGGTTTTGCTTTTGCGTGGAGTACCCGAGAAAACACTAGAGATCGTAGAAGCCGCTGAGTCATGCGCGCTCCCCTTAATTCGGCCGCAATGCTTCGCCATAAGGCAATCGCAAGCGACCCGACTCCGACTCATCTTCTACGGCAGCGGCTAGAGTCGAGTGCGTCCTTGTGAGGGGTACTGGCGGATAGTAAACTTGCCTCACTTGCGTTCGGGGAGGCTTCGATGCCGCGAATCGTGCGTTGTGGTGCAATTCAAGTGAGCTGCGGATGGTCGTCCGAAAAAAATTCGCTCGCGGACATCAAAGAGAAGATGATCGCCAAGCACGAAAAGATGATTGCATCGGCGGCCAGAAAAGGGGTGCAAATCCTTGGTCTGCAGGAGCTCTTCTACGGGCCATACTTCTGCGCGGAGCAAAACTCCCGATGGTACGAGTTGACCGAAAGCGTCCCAGGCGGGCCGACCCTTATGCGCATGCAAAAGCTGGCCAAGAAATACAAGATGGTGCTGGTCGTCCCAATCTACGAAGTCGAGATGACCGGAGTTTTTTTCAATACAGCGGCGGTGTTTGATGCAGACGGAACCTACCTCGGAAAATATCGCAAGCACCACATCCCGCACTGTCATCCGGGATTCTGGGAGAAATTCTATTTCACGCCCGGAAATGCCGGCTATCCGGTATTTGAGACACGGTACGGGCGCGTTGGTGTGTACATCTGCTACGACCGGCATTTCCCGGAGGGCGCTCGGATTCTGGGTCTGAATGGCGCCGAAATCGTGTTCAATCCGTCCGCAACGGTCGCGGGACTTTCGGAATATTTGTGGGAATTGGAGCAGCCGGCGCACGCCGTGGCGAACCAGTATTTCGTCGCGGCGATCAACCGAGTGGGCACAGAGAAGCCGTGGAGCATCGGCGAATTCTACGGCAAGAGCTATTTCTGCAATCCACGCGGCAAAATTGTCGCGCAGGCAAGTCGCAACAAGGATGAACTTATCGTGGCGGATCTGGACTTCGATGAAATCAAGGAAGTGCGTAACGTATGGCAGTTCTATCGTGACCGACGGCCAGAAAGCTACGCCGAAATCGTGAGGACGCGAACGCCCGGCGCAGCGCGAGCAGCGGATTGAGGACAGCCCGATGACCACTGCGACGCAAACTGCTCCGCTTTGCCGCAACTTCATCAACGGCCGCTGGGTCGAATCCCGCTCGGGGCAGACGATAGAGCGCCGCAATCCGGCCAATTTTCGGGAAGTGACGAGCGTCGCACCGTTCTCTGCGCGTGAAGAAGCACGCGAGGCGATCGCCGCTGCCAAGGCGGCGTTTCCAGGGTGGCGTGACACGCCGGCGCCGCTGCGCGGGAAAGTTCTGGCGCGCGCTGCGGCGCTGATGGAGAAAGAAAGAGAATCGCTCGCGCGGACGCTGTGCCGTGAAGAGGGCAAGACGGTGAAAGAAGCGCTCGTTGAGGTACAGCGATCAGTCAACATTCTCGAATTTACAGCGGGTGAAGGGCGGCGCATGGGCGGGGAGACCGTGCCGAGCGAGCTTGCGAAAACGGTGGCGTACACAGTGAAGCAACCGCTGGGGGTGGTGGGCGCAATCACTCCATGGAATTTTCCTGTGGCGATTCCCGTCTGGAAGGCGGCACCGGCGCTGGTCGCGGGAAACACGATGGTCTTGAAGCCGGCTGAATTGACTCCTGAGTGCGCCGCCAGGGTCGTTGAGATCTTCCAGGAGGCAGGCGCCCCGGCGGGCGTCTTGAACATGGTGCTGGGCGCCGGCGAGGAAGTCGGTGACGAGTTGTTGCGAGCTCCGGAAGTGCGCGCGATTTCATTTACAGGATCGAATGAAGTGGGCAGCTTGATCTATTCGCTTGCCGCCCGGCAGATGAAGAAGTGCCAGTGCGAAATGGGAGGCAAGAATGCCGTGATAGTACTGCGAGACGCCGATTTGGCGCTGGCCACGGAGGCAGCGGTGGCGGGCGCGTTCGGATCGAGCGGACAGCGGTGCACGGCGACGAGTCGTGTCGTGGTTGAAGAAGCAATTGCGGATCAGTTCGTTGAAATGGTCGTGGCGCGGGCAAAGAAACTACGCATTGGTAACGGGATGAACGCAGACGTCGATGTGGGACCGTTAGTGGACGAACAACAGCTGAAGACGGTGCTCCGTTTTCTCGAAGTCGGAGCAAAAGAGGCGCGCTTGGTGTTAGGTGGCGCACGAATGGCCGGAAATGACCACGAAAACGGATATTTTGTCGCGCCGACAGTGTTCGATCGCGTGCCCTGGGGCGCGACGATCGCGCACGAGGAAATTTTCGGGCCAGTACTGTCCGTGATTCGAGTTGCCGATTTCGAGGAAGCACTTCGGGTGGCGAATTCGGTGAAATATGGGCTATCGAGTTCGATCTACACCAATGACGCGCACCGGATCTTTGAATTCATCGATCGCATCGAAACTGGAATCACTCATGTGAACGCGCCGACGGTGGCAAGCGAGGCGCAATTGCCGTTTGGCGGGATGAAAGCGACAGGAGTGGGCATTCGCGAAATGGGGCGCGTGGCGATCGACTTTTATACCGAGTTAAAGGCTGTCTACATCGATTATGCAAAGCCGCACGTAGATACTCGTTGAATTTTTTCGCGATTTGCGAGCTGAGCTCCAAATGATCCACAATTGGCGATGAGCGAGAGTACGATTCCCTCAGCTACGTCCTCGGGGCCGCCGCGGGTCGACGCCTTCGATCCCCAGACCATCGGCAACAGTTCCCTGTACAACAGAGATCTTGCACCGGTACCCATTGAACGCCGCAGTTGGGGAACATACAACTACGCCGCGCTTTGGATCGCGATGAGCGTGAACATCCCGACCTATTTGCTCGCAAGCTCGATGATTGCCGGCGGGATGAGTTGGAAACAGGCGATCTTCACTGTCTTTCTGGGGAATGTGTTGGTGCTGATCCCGATGCTGCTGAATGCCCACGCGGGTGCGGAGTACGGAATTCCCTTCCCCGTTTTCGCGCGCTCGGCATTTGGAGTATTGGGTGCCAACGTGCCGGCGATGCTCCGGGCACTGGTGGCATGCGGGTGGTTCGGCATTCAGGCTTGGATTGGTGGGGAAGCGATTTACGCCATGATCGTAGCGCTCGCGCCAGGGATGAAAAATGCGGGCTGGGGCCTGCCGGTCTGCTTCGTATTTTTCTGGGCATTGAATCTGGCAGTGATTTTGCGCGGGATCAAGACGATTCGATTCCTGCAGGGCATGACAGCGCCGTTTCTGCTCTTGATAGGGCTGGCGCTACTGCTCTGGGCCCGCGCCAAGGCAGGCGGGTTCGGTCCGATGCTCGCGACACCTTCAAAATTTCGCACGTTCGGCGAGTTCTTTAAGTTCTTTGTGCCTTCGCTGACAGGCGTGGTGGCGTTCTGGGCGACGGTGGCGTTGAACATTCCGGATTTCACGCGTTACGCCAAGGGACAACGCGAGCAGATGGTCGGTCAGGCGCTGGGACTGCCGACGACGATGACGTTTTATTCGTTTATTGGGATCGCCGTCACGTCGGCTACCGTCGTGCTATTCGGGCAGGCGATTTGGGATCCAGTTTCAGTACTGTCGCGATTGGAAAACCCGATTGCGGTGGTGGTCGCGATGGTTGCGCTGCTAATGGCGACGTTAAACGTGAATGTGGCGGCAAATGTTGTGTCGCCTGCCAACGATTTTTCGAATCTGTGGCCGAGGCGAATCAGCTTTCGCACAGGCGGATTGCTGACGTGCCTGATCGGCGTGGCCATGCAGCCGTGGAAGTTGCTCGCGAGCTACGGAAGTTACGTATCGGGATGGCTCGTGGGCTATTCGGGATTCCTTGGGCCTGTGGCAGGAGTTTTGATCTGTGACTATTTTGTGCGGCGGAAAAAAGTGTTGAATCCCGAGGACCTTTACCGGCGCGGTGGAGTGTATGAGTTTTCGGGTGGGGTAAATTGGAGGGCGATTCTGGCGCTTGCGATGGGGTGCGCCGTCGCCTTTGTAGGGTTGATTTATCAGCCAGTGCGGGTTCTGTACGATTACGCGTGGTTTGTTGGGTTCGGCGTGAGTTTTGGGACCTATTGGTTGTTAATGCCAGAACCGGGGCGCGCGGATGCAGCTGCCGCGTGAAGGCAATTCGCCTAGGGGAAGCTGAAATCCGTTAATCTGCTGGAGCGAGAGGCGTGCGGGAAGCGGCTTAGTCGCGAACACGATCATTCCAGGTCATGGGGCCACGGCCGCTGTCGACCTCTTTCATCGTAATGCAATTCTCTACCGGGCAGACCAGAGCACACAGATTGCAACCCACGCATTCTTCCTCAATGATCCGCGGAACGTGAACTCCGAAACCATTTGAATTTTTCTTCTCGGTTGATCTGTGCGGTTCAATGCACTGGTGAGCACCATCTTCGCAGGCGACATAGCAGAGCTGACACCCGATGCAGAGTCGTGAGTCGATCTGCGCGATGATTTTGTAGTTGAGGTCGAGGTCGCCCCAGTCCTTGACGTTCGGGAGCGCGCGGCCGCGGAAGTCGTCGAGGGTGCGAAAGCCATGGTCGTCCATATATTGCGAAAGCCCGTCGATCATGTCTTCGACGATGCGGAACCCATAGTGCATCGCGGCCGTGCAGACCTGAACCGTGGCGGCACCAAGAGAAATGTGTTCCGCGGCGTCGTTCCAGTAGCCGATCCCTCCTATGCCGCTGATAGGGATGCGTGAGTTCTTCGCCACAGTCGAGAGGAGATGAAGCGCGATGGGCTTCACGGCAGGCCCGCAGTAGCCGCCATGCGAGGATTTACCGCCGACGTTGGGGCGCGGGGCAAACGTATCGAGATCGACACCCATCAGCGAGTTGATGGTGTTGATCAGGCTGACGGCGTCAGCACCGCCGCGTTCGGCGGCAGAGGCGATGGGCGTGATGCTCGCGACATTGGGCGTGAGCTTGACGATCACCGGAATGTGGGCGGCCTCCTTCACCCACGACGTGATGAGTTCCGTGTATTCGGGGACTTGGCCGACGGCGGCACCCATTCCGCGCTCGCTCATGCCGTGCGGGCAGCCGAAATTCAACTCGAGGAGGTCGGAGCCGGCGCCCTCGGCGCGGCGCACCATCTCGTGCCAGGACTCGCGTTTCGATTCAACCATCAGCGAAGCGATCACCAGATTTTTCGGGTAGCGTTTCTTGACCTCGTAGATTTCCTGGAAGTTCGTTTCGGTGGGACGGTCGCTGATGAGCTCGATATTGTTGAAGCCCATGACTTTTACGCCGTGCAGATCGATGGCGCCGTAGCGCGAGCTGGTGTTGACGATCGGTTCGCCAATTGTTTTCCAGACCGCGCCACCCCAACCGGCATCGAATGCACGCATGACCTGACCCGCAGTGTTCGTCGGGGGGCCCGAGGCGAGCCAGAACGGGTTTAGGCTCGTAGCGCCGCAGAATTTCACGCTGAGGTCAGCCATCGATCACCTCCCGGTCTACCGGGGAGAGCCCAGCCAGTCATGAAGCCCGCGCGCCGCTGCCATGCCATCGGCAACCGCGTCGACTACTTCCTTCCCGCCGTTCGTGCAGTCTCCGCCAGCAAAGTATTTCGGGCTGCCCGTCTGGTGGCGGTCATTGATTTTGACTGTGCCGTCTGAGTTGAGCTGGAGACCCTTCACAGTTGTCAGGAAATCCGTCGAGGGCTTCTGGCCAACGGCACGGATTACCATGTCGATATCCAACTTGAATTCCGTGCCCGGGATGAGGGCGGGTTTGCGCCGCCCTTTTTCATCCGCCGCGCCAAGTTCCGTTCGCATGCATTCGAGCCCGACAACGACGCCGTTTTCCGCCAACACACGGACCGGCTGCGTTTGCCAAAGGAAGCTGACACCGTCCTGCTTTGCAAGTTGATATTCGTAAGCGAAGGCAGGCATTTCCGGTTCACCGCGACGATAGATGAGATAGACGATTTCTGCTCCGAGACGGCGGGCAGCAGTAACCACATCGATGGCCGTGTTCCCAGCACCAATGCAAGCGACGCGGCGGCCCAGTTCAATCTGGTGGAATGGCCTAGTCTTGGTCTGTTCGATGAATTCGATCGCGCCATAGACGCCGTGCAAGTCTTCGCCAGGGAGGTCAAGCGCCCAAGTCTCGCCCAGCCCCACACCAATGAAGATCGCGTCGAATTGCTTTTCCAGGTCGGCGCAGGAGATGTCGCGGCCGACTTCCATTTTCTGACAAAATTTTACTCCGAGCTCTTTGACCAGATCGGATTCGTGAACCGAGTCAGCGGCGCGGGTCTTATACGCGGCGATCCCGTAGGTATTGAGGCCACCTGGAAGTGAATTTCGATCGAAAATGCTGACGTCATATCCTTTTTTTGCGAGTTCCGCCGCACACGCGAGAGAAGCAGGTCCCGACCCGACGCAGGCGACCTTCTTGCTGTTGGGCGCGCCGGGCCGGAAAAGCTTGATCTTGTTTTCGAAAACGTAATCGACTGCGTAACGCTGAAGCCGGCCGATTTCGATGGGCCGTTCACCTTTTTCATGCATGACACAGGCGCCCTCGCAAAGGACTTCGGTGGGGCAGACGCGGCCGCAACTGTGTCCAAGAATATTCGCGGAAAGGATTTCGCGGCCGGCGCCGCGCAGATTGCCGGTTGAAATTTTCTGAATGAAGGCCGGCACGTCGATGTGCGTGGGGCAAGCGACCGTGCACGGAGCGTCGAAGCAGTAAAGGCACCGTGCGGCTTCGGCAACAGCCTGCGGATGAGTCAGTGCAGGCGCAATTTCGGCGAAGTTCTTTTTATATTGATCGGGGGAAAGCTTCGGCGCCATGTCGCGAAGCGGCATAGGTAAGGTCGGAGTTCCCGAAAAGATCGCACAGCCCGTGGAGAGGATGGCCGGGCCTGTCGCGAGCTTGCAAGCTCACCGATTCTAGCATCCGCTCGCGAGATTGCGTCGAAAGTTCTAAGTGGGCGCTGGTCGCTACTGTCCTGATCTGCGCTGTGCAGTGGGCGGGACGAGCCCCGCCGCCCGCAGATAGGCGGCTTCCTGGGCGTAATGGTCGCCATAGTCCAGGGCAAAAGTGATCATCAGCGAACCACGCGGAATGTTTCGGCCGCCGAAAAAGGGCACCTGTTCACCCAATTTCGAATCATCGACATTCGCTAGCGACTGCGTGCAAAAGTCAAAGGAGGCCTTTAGGGTCGACGTCAACATGTCCTTCGGATCCGAATCTTTCGGCTGGTCCGCCTTCGGCATGGGCGTGCCGCCTAAGGCCGAGCACATGAAATAGTTTGCGCCGATCATGTGAACAACCAGGTGTGCAAACGTATTCTGCTGAGGCGTTGGACGGAAATCGTACTTGTCGGGCGGCATTTCCTCAGCACCCGCAATGATGTTTTTGGACTCAGTGGCAACGACCCGGCGTACAGCATCTGAAACGGGATTTGTTGACGGAGTCGCAGTTTGCTGGGCGCCAACGGCCAGGGGCACAAACATCAGCACGAGAGATCCGAAGGTGACTCGTTTCATTTCTTTCCTCCTCTGAGTGAGAGACCGAGGATAACCCCGACAATTACCCCCGACAAGAGCAGGATAGGGCCGGGACATTTTCTGACCCCGGAAACTTTGTCCTGCAAAGTACTTGACAGTATTGCGGTCCATGTTACTCTCGCGCCGTGGCTCCTCCTGAACCTTTTCGGCCCCGCCCAACCTCGCCGGTGGCGCTCGATGATCGCGCTCGCGACAACTTGCGATTCATTCGCGAGACCATGGAGCGCGCAGGATCGTTTACGGCGTTGCCAGGTTGGGGCGTGGTGGCAATGGGCATTACGGCAGTGGGAGCAGCCGTAATCGCCTCCGAGCAGACAAGCACATTCGCGTGGCTGGTCACCTGGGGTTGCGAAGCGGCGGTGGCAATTGCGATCGCCCTCTGGACGACCTTTTCAAAGGCTCGAGAGGCAGGAACATCGCTTCTCTCCGGGCCCAGCCGTCGCTTTGCTTACAGTTTCGCCCCTCCTCTTTTTGTGGGCGCCCTGCTCTCGGTCGTGCTGGTGCGGGCAGGTTATGAAAGCGCCGTGCCGGGCGTCTGGCTGCTTTTGTATGGGACAGGCGTTGTGACCGGCGGCGCCTTTTCGATCCGCATCGTTCCGCTGATGGGTCTTTGCTTCATGGTCTTGGGCGCAATGGCCTTATTCTGCCCCGCCAGATGGGGTGACGTTCTCTTGGCTGTGGGCTTCGGAGGATTACACATTCTTTTCGGGGCACTGATTGCGAGGAAATATGGCGGTTAAATCAGGCGCGATTCGCACCCCGCGCGAGGAAAAAACAAAGCGCGGAAATCACGCGACGCGGTCAGCGGAAACGTCCGCCATCAATCTCGACCGCATCGTGCATGAACGGACGCGACTCGGGATTGTGAGCGCGCTCGCTGTAAACATTTCGCTAACCTTTAACGAACTGAAGGAGTTGCTGAGAGCAACGGACGGAAACTTGAGCGTGCATGCGCGAAAGCTGGAAGACGCCGGATACATCGGCTGCACAAAATCTTTCGATGGGCGGGTTCCCAAAACTCAGTACCGGCTGATGCCGGCGGGGCGCCGCGCTCTTGAGAAGTATTTGGACCACATGGAAGCCCTTATTCGCGCCACGCGGGAGGGCTAGCCAGAATCGTCCACTTGGGAACGCCATGAGAACAGTGCCTATTCGAAGTGCATCGCGCAGCGAACTTCACGTAGCCATTCTGCTGGATGGTAACGGCCGCTGGGCTGCGGCTCGCGGGCTAGCACGCTCGGAGGGACACCGTGCGGGCGTTGCTGCAGTGCGGCGCGTCGTTCGCGCTGCGCCGGCCCTAGGCATCGGGATTTTGACGCTGTACGCGTTTTCATCCAACAACTGGGACCGGCCGGCCAATGAAGTCGGTTGCCTGCTCAGCTTGCTCGAAGACTATTTCCGGAGTGCGGATTCCACGTGTGCTGCGGAAGGCATTCGCCTTCGCGTGATTGGACGGCGCGATCGAATTCCGAAATCACTGTTGGAAGCGATCGAGTGCGCGGAACGAAAAACAGCGGGTGGACAAAATCTGGAGGTAAGGATCGCGCTGGACTATTCGTCTCGGGACGCAATTCTGCGGGCTGCTTGCTGGATGGTTTCGAGCCTCGAGGTTTCCCATGAAGAATTCGCGCGCAGGCTAGGTCAGGTTACGCACGCGGGTAGGGCAACGCCGGACGTCGATCTATTGATCAGGACGGGAGGCGAGCGCCGACTCAGCGACTTCATGCTGTGGGAATGCGCCTACGCGGAACTCTTTTTCACGCCCCGCATGTGGCCTGAGTTTGAGGCAAAGGACCTTGCGGACGCGGTGGACGACTTTCTCCGGCGGGAGCGTAGGTTCGGGCGTCTGCCGGAAGCGGCAGCGAGCTGAAAACAAAAACGCGATTTCTCATGTCGAAGCATCGAGAGGAGATTCATGCCTCTTCTCAATGACCGTGGGCGAGAAGTTCTCCGCGAGGCGTTTGGATACTGGGAAACCAGACGTTGGCGTGTCTTTGCGGCGGGCACTCTATGCGGTGCTGCTAGCAAACTACTGGATTGCTGACGAGATCTACCCCTGCGTTCGTTGAACGTTTCTCATTGTCAGCCGCTGTGTTCCTGCCCCGAAGCTTTGGCGCGATTCATCCTGAAGGCTTTCTGGATGACGCGTGTCGCCGCCTCAGTTAGATCATAATCCGGAAGCTCCGAAGGTTCTGCCCAGGCAACGTCGCTTACGTCACTTCCCGCCTTCGCTTCACCCCCCAAAAGCTCGCAGAGATAGTCAAGGACGACAAAGTGATACCGCGGATTGGCAGCCGTATCGAGTTCGATTCGTTCGAAAACCTCGATCAACTCCAGCACACGGACCTCAACGCTCGTCTCCTCGGCTAATTCGCGTTGAACTCCTTCGACGAGAGTCTCGCCCAGTTCGAGCATTCCGCCAGGAATTGACCATTGCCCCTTGAGAGGGGCTGCCCCGCGGCGAATCAGGAGGGCGCGATCATTCAAAATTACGACTCCTCCCACGCCTACAATGGGACGCTCCGGATATTCACGCTTGGCTAACAACCCCTGCGGATCCCTCGGCGGAAAGCTTGACATGGGCGTTATATAATACGCCGTTCAGTAGGAAATCGCCCCAGAAGGAGATTCCCGTGACCAAATGTCCGGAATGCGACGCCGAGATCGACTTGGACGAAGATGAAGTGGAAGAGGGCGAGATCCTTAGCTGCCCGGAGTGCGATGCAGAGCTGGAAGTAACGCAAACCCATCCAGTGCACCTAATTGTGTTATCCGAGGATGAAGACGAGGAGGAGGACGAAGACGAAGACGGCGAAGCCGATGAAGATTCCGGGCTTGATGAAGAAGAGGAGGAGCTGCAACCAGATTTGCGGTGTTGATTTTTTCGGACTTGCTTGTCCGAAATAACTATCACCCCCCTTTGGTAGCTTTTGCCGCAATGTTCATAAACGCTTTCTGCGAAGCCGGCGGGAGAGACCATTGAAGATTTATGAAGCGTGCCTGGTCGTGCTGCTGGCATTGGGAATTACAGTTGGCAGCGGAGCCGCATTTGCGCAAGGCAAGAATGACTCCGAGTTACGCACGATTCATGGGACGGTAGTCGACAAGAACGAAAATCCTGCGCCTTCGAGCGTCGTTTACCTGATGAACGTAAAGACCCAGGCGGTGCGGACGTACATCGCCGATGATGGTGGAATGTACAGATTCAGCGGACTAGATCCTAACGTCGACTATGAGGTCCATGCCGAGCGCAATGGAACAGCTTCTTCAGTTCACAGGGTCTCGAGTTTCGATTCCCGCCGGGACATCGACGTAATTCTCAAACTGGCACACACGAAATAAGAGCCCACAAGCTCTAGTCAGCACGTCTCCCAGTCAGCTAGCGCGTACGTAATCTAAGGCAGGCTAAAAACAAAGATCGAGTTGCCGGCGGCCGATTCGACGTATTGCTTGCCATCCACCTCGTACGTGATCGGGTTGGCTCGGACCGAATTTCCTAATTGAACGTTCCACAGAGGCTGGCCTGTCATCGCATTGAGCGCGAAAAAATTGCCCTCGGCATCGGCACAAAACACGAGATTGCCGGCGGTCACGAGTGTCCCGGTCCAGGAATCACCCACCATCTTGAACTGCCATTTCAGCTTGCCGCTGGTAGCTTCGAGCGCGCGGATGGCACTGTAAGCCTTGTCTCCGCTCACGAGTTTTTGGCCACCGCCTCCACCGATGTCACGCGGATTGTGCGGCTCCATCGTGGGATTGCCTTTGAAGTAGTACGCACCCAATTCGCGAGTGTTTACGTAGAAAAGGCCCGTGAGCGGACTATATGACGAACTCGTCCAATTCACTGCACCAGTGATGCTGGGATAAATCAGGTTGCCCTGCGTCGTTGGATCGATATTCGGGAATTCAATGGGTCGGCCGTTTGCATCAAGACCTTTCGCCCAGGTTTCCTTCGCAAATGCTTGCCCGGCGATGAACTTCCCCGTGTCACGATCCAGGACGTAGTAGAAAGCGTTTCGATTTGCCTGTGCTACGACCTTTCGCATTTTGCCGTCAATTGTGGCGTCGAATAAGACCGGCGGCTCGGCTGCGTCCCAGTCGTGGGTCTCGTGCGGTGAAAACTGGAAATACCACCTGAGTTTTCCGGTGTCGGCGTCAATGGCCAATAGCGAGCAGGAATAAAGGTTGTCGCCTTTACGCGCATCGCCGTTCCAGTCCGGAGCCGGATTGCCGGTTCCCCAAAATAGAGTGTTCGTTTGTGGATCATAGGAGCCGGTATTCCAGGTGGTGGCGCCTCCATATTGCCAGCTATCCCCTTCCCAGGTTTCAGATCCAGGCTCGCCGGCGGTTGGCACGGTATAGAGCCGCCACAGGCGCTTTCCGTCCTTGGCATCGTACGCATCGATGTAGCCGCGCAGACCGCCTTCGCCACCGCCCATTCCAACGATGATTTTGCCGTTGATCGCAAGCGGGGCCTGCGTAATGGCCACTGCGTCGCTGTTGTTTCCGATCTCAACTCTCCACCGCAGTGCTCCCGTTTTTGCATCGAGCGCCACGAGGTGGGCATCGATCGTCGCAACATAAACTGTATCGCCCAGAATCGCCACGCCGCGATTTGTCGGAAATAGGCCAATAGTCAGCAGGTTCTTCGGCAGGTCCGCAGTCCATCGCCAGATCGGACTGCCAGTGTGAACGTCAAGTGCGGTCACGGTAGTCGGTGGCTCGGTGACATACATGACCCCATTAGCAACTATCGGTGAAGATTCGAAGATTCCCTGATGGCGAAGCTGGTAGACCCATCGCATCTTGAGGTTCGCGACGTTTTCGGTGTTCACTTGCTTCAGCTCTGAGAAGCGCTGTGACGCATAGTTGCCGCCGTACGTCAACCAGTCGCCCGGATGGCTCGCCGAATGCAGAATGTCCTGGTAATTCACATCCGCTGCCCAGACGCGCATTCCCGCGACAAGTGCAAGCAGCGCCGTCCCAGTCCAAAGATATTTGGCCCTTCTCATCGCGCGCCTCCCAAGCTAGAAAGATAGGCCACCAAGTCATTCAGCTGATCATTTGAAAGCTTATCTTTATAGATGGGCATGAAGCTTTTGCCCGGTTGAGCCTCAAGTTTTTGGATCTTGAATTTTTGAATTGAATGAGTTTGTCCATTCGCATCTCGCAACTCGATCGAGAAGGAATCTTCGTTAACCCTCATTCCCTCGACCGTGCTGCCGTCCTTCAGAACAGCGCGGTACATCACGTACATCGGATAGGACTGTCTTTCTTGAAGAGCATTGTCTGTTTCCGGAAGATTAGCCCCCGGGTCGAGGAGAACCTTGCGCAAGAACGACGGAGATCGGTCCGCGCCGATCCTGGACAGATCAGGCCCGGTATCACCGCCCTGCCCCGCAATCATGTGGCAACTTGAGCATCCGCTCGATTCATAAACTGCTTTGCCCTTTTCCGCGTCGCCCACACCTATCATCGACCCTTCAGGCCCAAGTGAGCTTAGATAATCTATGACTTGCCAGATCTTTTGATCACCCAAATCGGCGAAGCTGGGCATTCCAGAACCGAAGACCCCATTGTGGATAACTGTGAAAAGTCCCTCGGGACCGAGGCTCGCTGCGGCGCCCTGAATATTCGGACCCATGGCCCCGCTGCCGTCAACTCCATGGCAGCCGGCGCAGGTCCCCTGAAAGACTGTCTTGCCCGCCGCCACACTTTCCGACGTTGCTTTTGGATGTGCTTCGTGCGGAGGAGCCAGGTTTGGCACACCGGCCTGACCGATTGCAAGAGGCGCTGCTGCCAGCAACCCCAGGCTAAGAACTGGCGCGGCGAAGAAGAGCGGCCGGATGAATATCATTGCGTTCCCCCAATTTTGCCTTCGCTTGGATACAAAACTTCGCGAATCCTAACATAAGTCACTTCGTTTTCACGGGCATCATCTCTTTGCCGAACACAGTACGACGGTCTCTTTGCGCGCCAGGTTCCAAGATATCGAGCACCGGAGTCGCGCTCGCGAGCCATTCGATCGAGGCGCCTGCGGAAATGCCTTACAATGCCCGCACCCCGAGGAGAGGGGATATCAATGCGTAAGCTGCTAATTCGCAACGCCACAGTGATCACCATGGAGCCCAAACCGGGGGATTTGCTGTCCGCGGACATTTTGATCGAAGGCGAAAAAATCTCTGGGGTCGGCACCCAGCTTGTGGCGTCCGATGCCGAGCTGATTGATGGCCGCCCCTTCATCGTGATTCCGGGCATCGTGAATGCGCACATGCATACCTGGCAAACGGGCCTTCGCGGCCTTTCAGCGGATTGGACATTGCTTGAGTACTTTCGTCGTTTTCATGCCGGATTCGCGACGCGCTTTCGTCCAGAGGATATTTACATCGCGGAACTCGTAGGCGCACTGAACCAGCTAAACTGCGGCACAACTACGCTCGTCGATTGGTGCCACAACAATCCGACTCCCGCGCACACCGACGCAGCGATCGATGCACTCGGGAACTCAGGCATTCGCGCTGCGTTTTTCCATGGCTCGCCGAAACCTGACCCGAAACCAGGCGAGCCGCACTTTTCTGAAGTTCCGCATCCTCGCAAAGAGGTCGAACGGCTGCTCCGCGGACGCTTTGGTTCGCGAGATCAATTGCTGACCCTCGGCCTCGCGATTCTGGGTCCCCATTACTCCACGCTGGATGCCTCGCTGCATGATTTCAAACTGGCGCGCGAGTTTGACTTGATCGCGTCGATGCACGTGGGCGGACCCGCTGCAAAAACGCCAGGGGGATGGGACGTTCTCGAGAAGCAAGGGCTAGTCGGAGATTTTGTCAACATCGTCCATGGAAACAGCCTGGAGGACGACCGTGTCGCACGATTCGTCGATCTTGGCGTGAAATTCACTGTAAGCCCCGAAGTCGAAATGGCGGCCGGTCATGGGCACCCCATGATCGGTCAGGTGCGGAAGTCAGGAGGGTCGCCGTCACTCGGCGTCGATCTTGAAAGCATGGTTTCAGGCGAAATGCTGATGGTGGCTCGCATCGGCCTGGCGCACCAACGAGCCATGGACAATGCGTCTTATCGCGCGGCGACGGGAGGAATTCCCAATTCCACGATCACCGCTCGTGAAGCGCTTGCGTGGATTACGCTCGAAGGAGCTCGCATGCTGAAAATGGAAGATTGGATTGGTTCGATTGCGCCAGGCAAGCAAGCCGATCTCGTCTTCATCCGCGCCGACGCACTCAATCTCTGGCCCGTGCACGATCCTGTATCGACAGTGCTAATGCAGGCCAGCCTGGTGAACATCGATTCCGTAATGGTCGCAGGAGAATGGAAAAAACGGGACGGGAAGCTTCTCTACGGTGGAATTGATCGGCTCAAGATCGATCTCGAGAATTCGGCGACGCGAATATTGACCGAGGTTGGTCTTAAACCCGAGGGCGCTTTGCAAGCGCGCCACTAGCCGCAGCGAAAACGGACCGACACCCGCAGATCGGCCCACTATGGGAGACTGAAAGCAAAAAGCGAGTTGCCAGCCGAGTCGACCACATATTGCTTGCCATCAATCGCGTAGGTCATCGGATTCGAACGTAGCGACGAACCGAGTTGCAGGTGCCAGAGAGGTGCACCCGTCTGCGCGTCCAACGCAAAGAAATTGCCGCCCGCATCTGCCGAAAAGACCAAGTTGCCGGCTGTCGCAAGAACGCCAGTCCAGGAATCTCCGACCATTTTGAATTCCCATTTCTTTTCGCCGGTCACAGCGCTAAGGGCGCGAATGGTCGTGGTTGTCTGATCGCCCCCCATCCATCTTCCACCTCCGCCGCCTCCGCCCACGACGCCGACAGAATTGCCAGGCGCCATTTTCAATTCGCCTTTGATGTAGTACGCGCCACTGTCGCGAGCATTGACGTAGAACAGGCCAGTCAGCGGGCTATAGCAAGGGCTCGTCCAGTTGATGGCGCCGGTCAGAGTCGGATATACGAGAGTGCCTTCGACACTGGGTTCAATATCCTTGGCGGGCATCTTGATGGGCCGTCCCTTCGAATCCAGTCCTTTTGCCCATGTCTGCTTTGCGAATGGCACGCCCGTAATGAACTGGCCTGTCTCGCGATCGAGCACGTAATAAAACGCGTTGCGATTCGCTAGTGCGACCAGCTTTCGTGGTTTCCCATCAACATCGGCGTCGAACAAAATCGGCGGCTCTGACGAATCCCAGTCGTGCGTTTCATGCGGCGTGAACTGGAAATACCATTTCATTTTTCCGGTGTCGGCATCCACGGCGATAATCGAGCAGGTAAATAGGTTGTCTCCCATACGGCCTTCGCCGTTCCAGTCGGGAGCGGGATTACCCGTCCCCCAATAGATGACATTTAGCTCGGGATCGTACGAGCCGGTGTTCCACGTAGTGCCGCCGCCATTCGACCAGCTTCCGTCCGCCCATGAGTCTGCGCCAGGATCGCTCGCGCTGCGCGGAACCGTGTAAATGCGCCACAGCAGCTTGCCATCGTTCGCATCAAAGGCGCTCAGGAAGCCATGGGCGCCCGCCTCGCCGCCTCCCACGCCGACGATAATCTTTCCGTTGATCGCGAGCGGTGCTTGAGTAATCGCGTAGCCTTCTTTGTTGTTCGCGATTTCGACACTCCAGCGCATTACCCCGCTTTTCGCATCAAGCTTGACCAAATGCGAATCGATTGTTGCGAGGTAAAGACTGTCACCGAATATCGCTACGCCGCGGTTCGTCGGAAAGAGCCCGATCGCCACGAGGTCGCGGGGAATCACCGGGGAGAAATGCCAAAGCGTTTTGCCGGTACGTGCGTCGAGAGCGGTGACGCTGCTGGGTGGTTCGGTGACGTACATGATCCCGTCGACGACCAGCGGAGTCGATTCAAGCGCCCCACCGCCGTGCATCTGGTAAACCCACGCCACCCGCAGGGATCCCACATTTTCAGAATTGATGTCTTTCAAGCCGGAAAATCGCTGCGAACCATAGTTGCCACCGTACATGAGCCAATTTTGCGGTTCGCTATCGGAATTCTTGAGGCGCTCGTACGACACCTGCGCAAACGTTCCGACTGCGCAGCATAGACCGACTAACAGTGTGAGATAGCGGATCGCTTTCATTGGGCCCCTTTCAAACCCGCCAAATAAGCAACGAGATTGTCGAGATCGGAGGAAGAGAGGCTCGCAAAACTCGGCATGACACTCTTTCCCGGCTCGGTTTCGATTGTGGCAATGTCGGATTTGTTGAACGAATAATAATGTCCCCCGACGTCGCGCAACTGGATCGTAAAAGTGTCTTCGTTCACGCGAATCCCGGTTACATCTTGGCCTTGTTTTGTCACCACATGAGTCACCAGATATCCCGTAAACTGCCCGCGCTCAGGCAGCCTCGCGTCGGCGGGCGGGTTCTTGCCTGGATCCAATAGGAAGTCGTGCAAATACTTGGGCGACCGAGCCTGGCCGATCCTCGTCAGTTCCGGGCCGACACCCCCGCCCTGCCCGTCGACGGAATGGCACACTGCACAACCGTTTGCGGCGTAAACCTCCTTACCTTTTGCCGGGTCGCCCGTTGCTACGGCACCGACGTCGGAGTTCGAAAGAGTCCGCAGATAGGCGACAACCTGCCATGCCCGACGGTCATTCAGATTCGATACCGGGGCCATGCCGGTTCCCGGAATTCCGTTGCGAATCACTAAGAAAACGCCCTGTTCGCCTCGCTTTTGGGTTACGCCGTGAAGATCCGGGCCGACTCCGCCGCTGGCGTCGACGCCATGGCACTCGCCACATTCCCCTTGGAATAACTTCTTGCCTTCCGTGACATCGTCGGGCGTGAAATTCGGGACCGGCGGCGCCTGCTGCATCCCTCCTGGTGCTTGCGGTGCAGCGCTTACCCATGCAGGGTTCCTCCATAAGGCACATCCGGACAGTATGATTGCCGCGACACACACGACCCGCTTCAGATTCATGTGACTCCCCTAGGAATGACGCCTGATCCGTTCGCGAGCTTTCAGCGGCCAGGACCGGAAAGCTGAAAGTGCCCTCGCCAAACCCCACAGGATAACACAGTTGACATACTTGGCTCGACAGTTGGACTTTGTTCAATTCAGATCAAAATCTTTCATTTTGCGAAACGGTCTTCGGCCTGCGTATGGACAATCGGGCTCCCTTTCAAGTGGCGGGGCGGCAATCTGAAAGACTTTCGCGGCGCTATTACTATATGGGCATCAATACGATAAGCACCATTGTAGTCCTTGAAATTCCGCAGGATTATCAAAGTAGCAGTGGGGGTTTGGCTCTCCGGGGTCTGAGTAACAAAAGCGGAATCCTACGAGGTATCCAGATGTGCCCCCACGACGCTTCAGGTCATTAGCGACCGTTGCAGCGGCCGTCCTGATGGAGGAATGATCATGAATTCTCTTTTGTTGCGCCGCCTAAAGGACGTCAACGGCGAGCTCTGGCTGATACTGTCCCTATTCCTCATAGCGATGGCCTTGAATTACACGGTCGCAATGCATCGCGTCGTGCTCGGGTTTTATTTCTTCCCGACCATCTTTTCGGCTTACTTCTACGGCCGCCGTCACGCGACCATGACCGCCGTGCTTAGTTTTGCAATCGTCGTCTTGCTGACTTACTTCAATCCAAACATGTTCGCCGAGCGCACGGTCAAGACACTTGCGGACAGCAAATGGTTCGACATCATGTTGTGGGGTAGCACGCTAATGGTGATGGCCTATGCGATGGGCACTCTTTACGACCGCAATCTTGCCAGATTGCGGGAGCTGCGCCAGACGTATCACGGCGTGTTGATGATTCTTCGCCAATTCATCTCCAAGGATAAATACACACAGAACCATTCGTACCGGGTTTCGATTTATGCCGTCAAAATCGCGGCCGCGATGCGGTTTGACGACGAGCGCATTGAGGACGTTCGGTCCGCGGCGCTGCTCCATGATATCGGCAAGCTGGATATCAGCCGGGACCTCCTCTACAAAGCGGCGCGCCTAAATTCCGAGGAACGGGAAGAGGTCAAGAAGCACGTCGAGAAAGGCGCGGAAATGCTGCAACCGGTTGGCGGCGCTCTCAATCGCATACTCCCGATTATTCTGGCGCACCACGACAATTTCGATGGTTCGGGGCATCACCCGACTAGCGGAGCAGACATTCCGCTCGAGGCGCGCATCATTTCTGTCGCCGACGCCTATGACGCGCTGACAAGCGACCGCCCGTACCGAAAAGCCGTGTCGCCTTTCGAGGCGAAAGAGGTGATCCTGAAGAGTTCAGGGAGTCAATTCGACCCCGAGGTTGTGCGCGCGTTCTCAACCGCCTTCGGTGCCGGTCAAATGGAAGTCCCCGAACTGGTCGTGTAACCCCGAGTCGCTCTCGCATCCATCCGAACCTCAGGCAACTCGCGCGGCTTCGATTATCGAAACGAAGTTGCCGGTAACGGGAATAATCCCAAGGAATTTGAGCCCCGCATCGTCAAGCAATTGTTTCCATTCGACAGCGCTTCGTTCTTTCCCTCCGGTGACGGCCAGCATGTTCAGGTCGCTCATGAATCTGAATTCCAGCTCCGGTTCTGCGTGGTCGACGACATCCGGCAACACGAATTCAATTATTAGGACACGTCCCTCGCTCGTTAGTACCGACCCGCAATTACGCAGAAGGTCTATCGCTCGTTGGTCGTCGTACCCATGTAAGACATGTTTCATCATGTAAACGTCCGCGCCCGGCGGAATCGAGACACACAAGTCTGCAGGCACAAGCTGGCATCTCTCACCGAGCTTGTTCGATTCGAACCGCGGCCGTGCCGTGTCGATCGATTCCTGGCGGTCAACCAACATCCCACGAATACGCGGGTAGGCCTGCAACACCGCTTCCATCAGTGCTCCTCCGCCCCCACCTAAATCCGCCACGACGCGATGCGCCGAGAAGTCCCAAGCTCGCACGATTGACATGTAGTCTTCCGCCGGCGCCGTGCCCATGACGGCCCGAAAGATGCAGTTGGCGTTTGGGTCCTTGGACCAGCGAGTCGCGATGCGTTCACGTTCCATGATCCGCGCTGCGTTTTCGCCGGTTCGGATGCACTCAGTGAGGTACGACCAGTTGTCCGCCAGCAAGTCTCCCCAGAATACAACTGCAGCCCATTCGGAATCGGGTGTGTCCTTCCGCAACGCGCTGCCAAGTTGCGTTAGCGCGAAATGCTGTGGAGTGCGCTCGGTAACTATGCCAAAGCTGGCGAGAGCGCGTAGAAGGCGATAGAGGGCATGGGGTTGCGCCCCGCACGATGCCGCGAGATCCTCAACGGTTCGCTCTTCACTGCCAAGGGCGTCTGCAACACCTAGCCGTGCTGCTGCGCAAAGAGCTCGACTCCGCGAAAATCCCATCGCCATTTCGGTCAGGATTTTGTTCGGGACGACGTTTCCCACCCCGCCAGATCCGGGCATACTGTCTCCAGTAAACTAGGGTTCGGCTCAACTACCGGTTTTTTTGCTTGTGCGAGCTCGCGTCTACATCGCTACATCACGAAGATGAGTTGCGATGAACCAACGGTTTCCGAATGGATCTGTTACTCCGGCACTGCGATCGCCGTATGGTTGAGTAATCGGAGGCTGAGTCGACGTCGCCCCCGCGTGCAGCGCGCGTTCATATAGCAAGTCTGTATCGGGGACGTATAGATGCAGCGTACTTGGCATGGGCTGATACGGCCCACGACCGCCCCCGAGCGCAACAATCGAGTCACCGATCCGGACCTGCGCGTGCGGGATACCGCCTTCGGGGGTCTGCACGCGGTAGATTTCTTCACCCGCAAAGGCTTGCTGCATGAAAACAATCAGGTCCGCGGGCCGATCGGCGTACAAATGGGGCGTCACACTGCGGAAATCCGCAAAAATCTTGTTATCGGGCGTGGGACTAAATATGTGCAGTCGATTCCCGGACGGATCGACCACAGTGCCGGCACGCGAGCCGTAGTCATGGTCCGTAACACGGTCGAATACAGTGGCGCCGGCTTCGAGCGCGCCATTGTAGACGGCGTCCGGATCGCTCACCCGCAACAGCAGCGTGACGGGCATCGCCGGATACTGAGGATTGGCATCGGCTAACTCAATCATCGAATCGCCGATCTTTACCTCCGCGTGCATAATCACGTTTTCCGCTCCGGGACGGCCTGTGCGAAAACGTTCTTCGGCGCCAAAGGCCTGCTTTGCGAACTCAATCCACCGTGCCGCGCCGCTGATGACGAGATATGGTGTGACGGTGTGAAAACCCTCGCGAATGAAACTAACAGCTCCTACCCTGCTTTCTTGCGCCGACGCGCCAGACTGTTGAGGGAAGTTTTCCCTCATGCGGCGTTGCATCTCTTCCGCCGATAGTTCCTCTTTGGTCGTAGAAATGATCCACGTGTAGCCAAATGGGTCGGCAAACTGACCGGAGCGAGCTCCATAGAATTGATCGGCGATTGGCCGCACAATCTTCGCCCCCGCGGCAATCGCCCGCGTGCCAAAAGCGTCCACGTCTTCGACATCGAGATGGATCAGAATGGGCGAACCGCCGAGCGACTCCGGACTTCGAAAGTCGATCTCGGGAAACTCATCGGACACCATGATTCGCGCACCGCTAATGTTAATTTCCGCATACCCTATCCTTCCGTCAGGCTGCACGAGACGCGCCGACTCAGTTGCGCCAAAAGCTTTTTTGTAGAATTCGATCGCCGCGGCGGCTCCCTTGATGGACAGGTAGGGAGTCGCGGCAGCACGTGCGATCGGAGCTGCCTTTGCACTGCTCGCCATTGTTGCTCTCCTTTCCAAATCAGCTCTTAATTGTGCTTTGAAAGCCTTCCGTGGCAGCCCCCGCAGCGCCCCGATTACTTCGATCACGAGCCCAACAGTTGCATCGAACGGCCGCTCGGTTTCGTCCCTCGGGATCGGCGCGCCGGGTCCGCGGAGCAATCGCTCCACGATTCTGTCGAATTGTTCGCTGGCGTTTTGCTTAGCCATGTAATCGACTTACCTTCTTCTTGCCTGCTGTCTTTTTCCATTGCACGCGTAGCTTCTGGATTCCGCGGAATTGAAGCTGCTTCACGGCGCCCGGCGTGCGATGCAATTCGCTCGCTATTTCGCGGATGCTTTTTTCTTTCGCGAAACGCATCTCGATCACGCGTCGCTGTTCCGCCGGCAAAGCCTGCACGAGACGGAATAGCTTGGCACGCCGCTCAATTTGCTCCGGATCGATTCCCTTTTCGGTCCCGGGCGGATCATCTGTGCCGGGATTATTTGGTTCTTTTGCCACTCGGGCTGCGCGGTCCGCAATCGCATTGGCGGCAATGCGGTACAACCACGCGCAAAAAGGGACTCCGCGCCATTCGAATTTCGAAAGGTTAGCGAGCGCCTGCTGAAACACTTCTGATGTAACGTCCTCCGCATCCGCGCGCTCACGCACGCGCCGAAGCGCGAACGCGTATACGCGCTCGAAGTTGTCCTCGTACAGTTCTGTGAAGCGCGCAGGATCCTTTTTCGCCGCTTCGATCAGAAGCTGCTCGCGAGCTTCCGTCTTGACTGGCATCGGGCTTCTAGATGGCTTCTTTGAATTGCTCCGAAATGCGCTTCGGAGGCTGATTTCGCCAAGCCGCATAAAGCGCAGTCCTCAACACGGCCTTCTTTGCCGGGCTCAATATCACATTTGTGGCGCCCTTTCTTCCCCAGGCGCCCTTTACGGGCACAAACACTGTCGGCTCGTCATGCACAAATTCCGCCTGCTGCTCCGGGGTCAGCTTGACCATTCCCCGGCGCACCTTCGGATACCCGAGCGTCGCGAAGATCTTTCCGCCCACTCGAAAATCCGGATGCCCTTGGTGCGATTGCTCGGACGTCTCCGGAAAACTGAGCGCGATGTTCCTGAAATCCTCCGAAGTCATAGGTTTTCCTCTCATTCACACCAAATAACGGTTGGCGAGGAGAAAGGTTACGGTATAAATGACGGCTGGAATAATCGAACCATCGGTGTTCGCGGCGGACGGGTCATTCAATTCCCGGCACGGCTGGCTCTGGCGACTCCGCCGCCACCGGCGCGGGTCCTTTCAGCTCCGCCAGCACGATCCCGACAAACACGAGCGTCGCTCCCGCAATCATGCGCGCGCCGAAGTGTTCGCGCCGCAGCGCAAGCGAAGTAACCGCCGCCAAAACGGGTTCCAAACTCACGAGAATCGCTGTGTGCGAAGGAGACGCGTACTGCTGCGCCCACACTTGAAATGAAAAGCCGATTACAGTTGATCCGATGGCCGTCACTAGAATTGCGATAACCAAACTGCCGGTCCAATGAAGTTTCGGTACCTCCCAGTGTGTCACGGCAAAAACTGGCAACAGTGCCGCCGAAAGCAGCGCCGTCGTGGCAACCTGCACGAAACTCAGCGCGCCGACAGAATGGCGCTCGATATGGCGTCCGACAAAAATGATGTGAAGGGCAAACATCACAGCGCAAAGAAAGACGATCGGATCGCCTCGATTCAGCCCGCCGAGGCCTTCCGGCGGCACCGTGAGGAAATACAAACCTGCGAGCGCAGCTACCGCTCCGGCCCATATCCAGCCCGTGATTCGGCGCAAGCCGAACAGAGCCAGCAACAGCGGCACGAGCACAACGCTGCAACCCGTGATGAAGGCAGCTTTCGATGGTGTCGTGTATTTCAGACCCGCCGTCTGAAAGATATATCCACCGAGCATAAAGAGGCCAATTTGCCCGCCTGCCCACACAGCTCGCAGGTTCAGGCTCCGAACCGACCGCCAAAACAAAACCCCCATGATCGTGGCCGCGAGTCCGAATCGGATTGCGATGTAAACAAAGACTGAAATATCAGCGAGCGCGTCCTTGACCATCACGAATGTCGCGCCCCAGATGAGCGAACAGAAAGCCAGGGCAAGGTCCGCACGCAGACGTTTGCTCGTCATGAATGTCCTGAGTGCATGCGGTTTCCGCGCAGGTGGCTCAACAAATTCAACAAATCAGAAAGAGTGCGTCACGCAGTATGCTAGCGATTGTCTTCACCGCTCGATTCCAGCCAGCGCGACCACTGTCAGAAAGAGGCGTTTCAATCCCAATTCACGCCCCGTCGGGTCGTACCATTCCTCGAGCGTGTGTGCCCCTCCACCTTTTCCGCCACCGCCGATCGCGACCGCGGGAATCCCGAGTGAAAGCGGATAATTCGCGTCGGTCGAGCTACGTTCGATTCGCGAACGGTTCCCAAGATAGGCGTCAACATTGCGAATTGTCGTTACAAGCGGCGAATCGGGTGAAGTTTGCCCGGCAGGTCGCGTCCCGAGTGAGCGGACGTTCAACCGCAGTGCACTTTGCAGATCGTCATCGCCCGCGTTGGAGGCGTCGGTTTCCTGCTGGACTCCGCTCGCCATGGCCTGGCGCAACGCGGTCTCGAGTCGTCCAAGCTCGTCCTCACCTTGCGAACGCAGATCCACCTTCACGGCCGCACGCGACGGAATCGAGTTGACCGAAGTACCTCCTTCGATCACGCCGAAATTGTAGGAGCTCTTCGTGTCATCCGGGATCTGCGTCTTCGTTGAGAACAAGACAATTCCTCGTGCAATGGCCGTGATCGGGTTCGGCTCGCCAAAGTCGGACCAGCTGTGCCCCCCGGGACCTGTGACCTCAAACTCGAATCTGCGTGAGGCGATTCCTTGTGTCGTAATGTAATCCGTTGCAGGGCCATCCACCGCGATCACTGCCGCGAGTTGTGAGCGATAGTGCTCGACAAGCGCGCGAATTCCGCGCAAATTCCCTTCGCCTTCCTCGCCCACATCCCCTGCAAGAACAATCGTCCTGGTCGTGCGAATTCCTGATTCCGAAATCGCGCGCGCCAGTCCAACCAGCGCAGCCAGTCCCGCTCCGTTATCGGAAATGCCGGGCCCGACTAAGCGGCTTCCTTTATGACGCACACGTACGTCCGTCCCCCGCGGGAATACCGTATCCAAATGTGCTGCCAATAGGACCACATTCTCGCCATCAGAGCCTGCCCGCTCGGCAATCACATCCCCGATGGAGTCGATCCGCACCTTGAACCCACTAGAGGTGAACAGGGCTTTCAGCGCCTCGCCCCGCGCTGCTTCCTTAAACTCCGGAGCCGCAATTTCAGTCAGACGAATCTGCTGTTCACTAACCCAGCCCGCGTTTCTATCAATCCATGCAAGAGCGCGGGCGCATCGTGGATCCTCGGCCAGTTTCGCAATCGCATCGTCTGTTGCACGCGTAGAAAGCGTTGCCATGACGACCAAGATACAGGATATGGAAATGCGTTTCACGATTTTCATTACGGCGAGGGCCTTGCTGGGATGGTTCGAAAGAAAGCTTAGCTCTTATTCGAAGCAGCGACAACGCCGAGAATCTCTTCTTCGGTCAGTACAAAGGAGGACTGCTTCGCTTTTGCGAGAATTCGGTCGACAAGCTCATCGCTTGGATCAATTCCGTGTTTGTCGAGCCAATAGACCACATTCGATCGCCCGCTCATGGGCCCCACCTCAATCACCTGCTCGAGGCCGAAAAGATGCGCCGGCACGCCGCTGTAAACCGCGTCTGCAAGCTTCCGGTCGTTTCGTTTGAACGCCTTCGCGATCGCAGCGGCGTGAACGCCCGTTGCCGTGCGAAACGCGTCGCGCCCAACCACCGGATAATTCGGCGGAATCACCGCCCCCGTCGCCTCGGCTACCTTTTCGGAGTATTTCTTCATTTGCGACAGATCGCGATCGATGAGCCCGAGCAGGTATAGGTTCGCAATCATGGGCTCCATGGGCGTGTTTCCGACTCGCTCTCCCAATGCGAGCGCCGTCGCGTGCACTTGATCCGCGCCAGCCGCGATCGCTGCGAGCGAATTGGCGATCGCCAGGCCTCGGTCGTTGTGGCCGTGCCAGTCGACGCGGATTTTCTCGCCGGAAGGCTTGACCACCTTCTCGATCACGAATTTCACCAGATTGTAAGCGCCTCGCGGAGTCGCGTGTCCGACCGTATCGCAAAGAACGATCGCCCGCGCTCCGGAGCGAATCGCTGTGGAATACAGTTTGACGACGGTCGCGGGGTCGGTGCGCATCGTATCTTCGGTCACATACATTACCGGCAGGCCGGCTGAAGCCGCGAAACTTACCGCTTCTTCCGTCGTCCGCTGCAGATGATCGACCGTCCAGTCCTCCACCAAGCGCCGAATCGGGCTCGATCCAAGAAAAATCGCCGCCTCGAGCGGGTGCCCCACCCGGTCCGACACATCGATCATCGCCTGAATGTCGATTTTGTGCGTTCGTCCCCCGACATTGGCGCGAATTTTCATCTTTGAATCGATGATTTCGCGCGCCAACGCCTCCGTATCTGCGAACGCACGCGGACCAGCGGCCGGCAGACCAACATTGACCAAGTCGATTCCGAGCGCCTCCATTAGGTGGAGAATTTCAATCTTCTCTTCGATGGAAGGGTCACGTACGGATGGATTCTGCAGTCCATCCCGCAGCGTCTCGTCATTGAGCATGACTCGGCGCCCGGGCGCTATTTCGGGGCCTGTGTACGTGTTCCAGTCGTGAATGAGGTCTTCAAGCACAGGCGGAAACCAATTGCACCGTCACGAATTGTACTCCATTAGCGTCGATTGAACGGGAAGGAACCGCCGCAATACCGCTTCGCCTTTAGGAATTTTCGGAGTGCCGCCGGGATGCCGACATCGCTAGCGAATCCGTCGGGTCAGGGTATTCGATCGCAACAAGGTATAGGCCGTCGGGCGGAACAGTCGCGCCTGACCGCGACCGATCGCGTAATTCGAAAAGTCCGCTAATCTCGTCAGGTCTCAGCTTCCCTTTCCCCACCTCGAGAAGCGTGCCGACGATCTTGCGCACCATGTAGCGCAAAAAGGATTGACCTCGCACGATGTAGACAATTTCGTCGCGGTCGGTGTCGCGCAGAATCTCCGATGAATGGATCAGACGCAGTGCACTCCGGTCCCGGTCGTCATCCTCTGACCCTGAGGACGCAGCAAACGAGGTGAAGTCGTGTTCACCCTCGAACTCGCGAGCCGCCACCACCATGGCTGCCTCATCAAGCGGCCAGGGATAGTGAAGCGCCCGGCGGTATTCGAATGGTGGCAGCACAGCGCCACGATAGATTCGATACCGATACGTTTTCCCCTGCGCAAGCCAGCGTGCATGGAAATCCGGGCCGACTTCTTCAGCCGTCGTGACTCGAATTGGGGGAGGTAGCAGCGCGTTCATCGCACGCTGCAGTTCACGTGCCGAAAGCCTTGACTGCGTCTTGAAATGCGCCACTTGCCCGAGCGCGTGTACGCCAGTGTCCGTGCGACTGGCGCCGTGCATGAAAGTCTTTTCTTGCGTGATTTTTCGGGCCGCGTCGTTCAACGCACCCTGAATGGTTGCCAGTCCCGGCTGCATCTGCCAGCCGTGAAAATGCGCCCCGTCATACGAGATCGTCAGCTTGATATTGCGCATACGCTGCCCAAATTATCGCACGCGGGGGCACTTTCGCCTCAACCGGCACGTCGGCGAGAAGACTCGCGCCGCCCTAAGCAGCCGGATTATGCGACGGGAAGAAGCATGTTGGCGAGGTCCGCGGCAAAGGCGTCCAGTTCGGCCGTGCGCTCCGGAGTGGCTGGAATTTTGTCCTTCTTGCGCACGAACCAGTGGCCATCGGATTGAATGGTGCGGGCACTGGGCTGTCCCCCGACAAGATACGAAGGCTCGCCGTAGAGCGTGAACCCCGAGGAGCCGTCGGGCGTCAACAGCGCTCCGCAATTACCTTTGCGCACGCCAATGTAGTTCTCATACATCGGGAAGGCGACGATCTGATAGCCGCGCGAGGTCAGGCGGTTCAGAATTTCCTTTTGATTGGGCGTGATCTCCATCGAACTAAGGATACTGCAGCAAACACGATTTGAAAAATCGACGCGCTAAGCCCCGTTTCGGCGCTTATCGCAAACGGCGCGGAAAATGTACAGCTTGCTATATGAGGTCTTACTAGAAGGCAGAGCTGGAGAAGGGTCCAACTCCCCTGGCGGCTGAACCCGAAGCTCCAGCAGCACCAGCGGCAGCCGCGCTGGAACCGCTCGACTCCAAGCGATGCAACACAGCTCGCACAGCCGCCGCCAACTCCTCATTGCTCACGTGGCTCTTGCGGAACTGCACGCGCAGGTTGAACGAGCCGTCCTCGGATTCGTAGGTATAGACAAACGGCTGAGGACGCGGCGCCGATTCAGTTTCTTCCTTGCGCGCGCGACGAGCCTCATCGCGTGTCAGTCCTCCCTGCGATATCCGATGCACCATCTCCTGCATCTTCTTCTCGCTGGGCTGCCGGGCGACCTGCAACAGAATGGACTTGGAGATGATGCCAGTTTCGACGCACGCGCGGCGCACGTCGTCGGGAATCAGGCGCAGCGACATTGTCTCTGTTACGGATGAACGTGCGCGGCCAATCTTTTTCGCAATGTCGTCGTGCGTGTAATCGAATTGGTCCGCGAGCCGCTGCAAACCGTCAGCCTCTTCGAATGCGGTCAGGTCCTTGCGCTGCAGGTTTTCAATCAACGCCAGTTCAAGGGTCTCCGCGTCATCCGCAATTTTTTCGATACATGGTAGCTCGTGCAGGCCCACGGCTTGCGACGCGTGGAAGCGGCGCTCGCCGGAGATGATGTAGTAGGCATCCTCGTGCGGCACATAACGGACAAGCAGCGGCTCCAGCACGCCCTTCTCGCGGATGGAGTCGGCCAGTTCGCGAACGTCGCCAATGTGTTTGCGGGGCTGATCCGGATTCGGACGGATCTTGTCGATCGGGATCATGCGCCCGATAGACGCGCCGCTGAAGCTCGTCAGGGTTTCGACGTAATGCGCGTCATGCCGCATCTTGAGAGTGACGGGCAACCCGATCCTCTTCGACACGTTGTAATACCTCCTGGGCAAGTTTCTTGTATTCCTCTGCGCCGGAAGATTTCGGCGCGTAGCTGAAGACGGTTTCTTTGTAGGCTGGGCTTTCTTCGAGGCGGACGTTCTTACTGATGCGTGTCTTGAAGAGCGCGTCGCCGAAGGTGGCCCGAATCTGTTCGTGCGTGTCGCGGGAGATGTTCGTGCGCTTGTCGAAGAGGGTTATCACGACCCCCAGAATCTTCAGATCAGGATTGGGGCGTGACCGAATTCGAGCGTACGTCTCGAGCAGGTCGTCGGTGCCCTCGATTGCGAAGTAAGCAGCCTGAATCGGAATCAGCAGATGCGTGGACGCAACGAGCGCATTCACAGTGAGAATCCCCAGAGCTGGCGGCGTATCGAGCACGATATATTCAAAATCTTTCAGGATAGCCGAAAGCGCGTCCTTCAGCTTGAACGGCGCGTCGAACTGCCCCGCCATCTGCTGCTCCAGGCGCGCCAGAGCAAGCCGCGCGGGCGCCACAAAGAGATTTTCATCGCTGGTCTGTTTGATGACCTTCGCCATTTCCGCCGGATGCTCGGCGAAAATGTCGTACATCGTCATCTGAATGTCCGCAGGTGCGAAAAACGCGATGGACGCGTTCGACTGCGGATCCAGATCGATGAGAAGCGTTTTTTTCTTTTTCAGGGCGAGAGCGGCGGCGAGATTGATGGATGTAGTGGTCTTTCCGACGCCGCCTTTTTGGTTGGCAATCGCCAGAACGCAGGCCAAATCTATTGCCCCTCAATCTTTTGCAGCAATCTTGTACCGCGACGCTGCGCTCTCCTGGGCAAGCTCGCAGCACTCAGCCTAGTACAAGTAGGCTCACTGTACATACTGTGCGGGGCAGGACGCAAGCAAAAAGTGTCTTTTTTTCAATGTGACCCCACAAATAGGGGTCGTCTTCCGGCTCCTGAGCTGTTTGGTGGGTCCAGTTCCGCTCCGAAACACCTTCTTTGACACGCCTACCGCGCTTGCTAGACTGCCTGCCTGATATTGACGCAGAGTTTTGTGGTCACCACTCCAACATCGAGCACAGAATCCGAGCGGCCTGCCCCAATTGCCGCGGTTTGGCACACGATTGTCTTCATTCTGATCTTTCCCGGGCTCGGCATCTGGCAGCTCTTCCATTTTCAGACCTTTCACGTAAACAGCCGGATCGCCCTCTATGGCACGTCCATCGCCATCGAGTGGGTTTCGTTCTGCTACATCTGGCTGCTCGGTTTGCGCCCGACAGGAACGCGGCTGCGCGACGTGATCAGCGGCCGGTGGGCCAAGTTCCAGGACCTCATCAAGGATATTGGAGTCGCGTTTGTGTTTTGGTTGATTGCCGCGGGGGTACTCGTGGCGCTTCGCTCAGGCTTGGGCCCGAACCCCGATGAACTCCGCGCCATGAAAATCCTTGCGCCTCAGAACACAACGGAAATAATCATGTGGATCTCTCTGTCACTTACCGCGGGATTCTGCGAGGAGTTCATGTTCCGCGGCTACCTGCAAAGGCAAATATTCGCCTGGACCGGCAGCGCGCCAACCGCGGCCGTGCTGCAAGGAATCGTCTTCGGATTCGGGCATTTGTATCAGGGCTGGAAAGGCGTGATCACCATCAGCATTTACGGCATGCTGTTCGGCGCGCTGGCGATCGTGCGAAAAAGCCTACGGCCCGGAATGATCCAGCACGCGGCGCAAGATTCGATCACGGGGATCTTGATCTACGCCCTCATCAGGCACGGCTACGGGAAATTGCTGGGGTGAACGCGCCGCAGCTCATGCGAGGAGCTAATAGGTGAAAATACGGGGATGAAAGCAGCGCCCTGTTGCTACATCTTGTAACGCCCGAGATCCTCGTCGTTGAGATTCTCGAGCCACTTGCGCAGTTCTTCGTTGGACGACTTCTCGGAAGGGGTGCCGGTAATCTTCGAATTCTTCAACACCTGATCTTCGACGAAAATGGGGCAATCGAGGCGCAGCGCCAGCGCGAGCGCATCGCTCGGCCGTGAATCCATGGAGATCAACTGTCCTTCGCGTTCCATCCAGATCAGCGCGTAGAACGTATCATCCTTCAGATCAGAGACGACGACCCGGTGCACGTGCACGTTCAGGCCGGTGAGGACGTTCTTCAGCAGATCGTGGGTCATTGGGCGCGGCGTCTGGACCTTCTCCATTTCGAGCGCGATGGCATTCGCCTCGTAAACGCCCACCCAAATCGGCAGGACTCCACTGCCCTGCGTTTCCTTCAGGACTACCACAGGCATGTTGGTCGCGGGGTCCATCATCAATTGGCGAATCTTGACCTCAAGTTCCATCGTGGCCTCCTGGTCACCTCAGGACATCCACTCCGAACACGTGCTCGCCAACCAAGCTATTCGGGCCCGCTCCTGCGACACGAACCTGAATGTATTCTCCCAGAAGATTTTCGCGCGGCGAAGTGAAATTTACAACTCGGTTGCTCGTGGTTCTGCCGGACCATTGGCCTCGTGTGGAATTATGCGCGTCAACAAGCACCTCGAACGTCTCGCCAATCAGCTTTTCATTGCGCGCCGCCTGAATCTGGCGCTGGCGCTCCTGCAAAATCGAAAGCCGGCGCGACTTCTCTCCCTCCGGCACCGCGTCGGCGATCGACGCCGCGGTGGTATTCGGCCGCGGTGAATATTTGAACGAGAAAACGCCGTCATAACCCACAGTGTCCAGCAGTGTGATCGTCTCCTCGAAATCGCGATCGGTTTCGCCCGGAAAACCGACGATGATGTCGGTCGTGACGCTGATCGGTCGTCTCGCGCTCTGCATCCATGAGATCTTTTCGAGATATTCATCTCGCGTATAAGTGCGGCGCATCGCACGCAGCACGCGGCTCGATCCGGATTGCACCGGCAAGTGCACGTGATTGCACAACGCGGGAATCTCGTCGATGGCTTCGATGATGCCGCGATGAAAATCGTTTGGATGCGAAGTGGTGAAGCGCACCCGGCGAACTCCCTCCACGGACGCCGCGGCCCGCAGCAGCTCCACAAAATCCATCCCCGCTGCCGATGGATCGCGATACGAGTTGACGGTCTGGCCCAGCAGTTGAACTTCGGTGTATCCCGCTTCCGCCAGCCGTCGCATCTCCGCGAGAATCGACTCGCTCGGCCGGCTCCGTTCGGGTCCGCGCGTGTGCGGGACGACGCAATAGGAGCACGCGTAGTCGCAGCCCTCAATAATCGTCAAGTACGCGCGGAAGAGATTGTCCCGCCGCGTGATTTCGGTTTCGAAAGTCTCGTCCGTGTCGAGATCGAGGCCCGTCACCCGCCGCCCGCCCGCTTCGAGTTGCGCCAGCAGCTCCGGCAGCTTGCGGTAACTGGCCGAGCCGCAAACGAGGCTCACCCACGGCGCGCGCTCAAAAATTTCTTCGCCTTCCTGCTGCGCCACACATCCGAGCACTCCGATGATTTTCTTTCGTGAGACGCCGCGCCATTCGCCCAGCCGCGAGAACACCTTTTGCGCCGCTTTTTCGCGAATGCTGCACGTGTTGTAAAGCACGAAATCGGCGCGCGCGGGATCATCGATCGCGCGATACCCGCGAGCCAGCAGCACTCCGGCAACTTTTTCGGAGTCGTGCGCATTCATCTGGCACCCGAACGTCTCAAGGTAGAAGGACTTGCCCGTGGCGCCGCCCTCTGCCAACCGCGCCGCAGGCCAATTTGCAGTTGGTGTCCGCTGCTTCTCCGACCCGGCAATCCCAGCCGAAAGCGTTTCGACGCCGATATCGAACGGTTTGCTCATACTCTCGTGCGATTCTAGCATACGCGGCCAATTCAGAATTCTTGCAGCCTGCCGCGACCTACATTAATGCTGAAGTCCCCATCCAAGTGCCCGCAGCCCAAGCGACCGGCACGATCCCGAATACTAGCCCGACGGACCTGCCGTTCGCCGAGGTGCGGCTGAGTAGAATGGGAAGTGTGAAATACGGCATAGACGGGAGTGTGCTATCGAACCGCTCCGGATAACCTCGGCGGAGTTGATAATAAGCAACAGCACAGCGGTGCTCTATTGAACGTGCAACTATGGGGTCGTTATCCTAAGAAAGCTGGTACTCCGATCCGCTTGTCTTGGCACAATCTTAGGACCGCCCGGAGCGATCGGAGCTTTGTGAGACACGTTTTGCTGCAACTTCGTGACAGACTCCGGGTTATTTCCGATGAGTGTCGAGCTTTTAATGGCTCGAATGACCTTGCTCACAGCCCGAGCACAAAAGTCCTACGAGGTGACACACGATGAGTAAGAACCGTTCCAAGCACGCGTTGGCGGGCCATTTGCTTTCGGGGTTGTTGATTGCAGTGGCGGTGCTCGCGGTACCGGCGGCGTCTCACGCCCAGGTAAGCGTCGGAATATCCGTACATATAGGTCCTCCGATTTTGCCTGTGTACGCTCAACCGGTTTGCCCTGCGCCCGGCTACATCTGGACGCCCGGCTACTGGGCTTGGGGTCCCAATGGATATTACTGGGTTCCGGGTACATGGGTACTGGCGCCGCAGCCGGGCCTTCTTTGGACTCCCGGATATTGGGGCTGGGCTGGCGGGCTGTACGTGTGGCACGGGGGCTATTGGGGTCCCCATATCGGGTTCTACGGGGGGATCAACTACGGATTCGGGTACACCGGTGTTGGCTACGCGGGCGGTTATTGGAGAGGCGGCGCATTCGTCTACAACCGCGCCGTGACTAACGTGAACGTAACCGTGATCCACAACACCTACGTTCAGAACGTCAGCGTCACGAATGTGAACCACGTCAGCTTCAATGGCCCGGGCGGCATCCAGGCCCGGCCAACGCCAGCGGAAATGGCGGCGGACCGTGATCGCCACTTCGGGCCGACTTCTCTTCAGACGCAACACGAACACACGGCAGCTGCCAATCGGGCCCAGTGGGCCTCAGTCAATCACGGTCGCCCAGCGTACGCCGCCACGGCTCGACCCGCCAGCTTTACGGGAAATAATCACCCGTTCAATCCGCCGAATCATACTGAGAGCCATCCGGCCAACCAGCCGGCTCACACCAACAACGCGTATCACGAGCAGCAGCCGCACAACAACGGCGGAAACCAGCATCCGAGCCACAATGGCGGCCAGCCGCATCCGGAAGAGCATCACGAGGAACACCACTAGCGCTCGCCTGAGCTGCTAGCCGGTCATTACTTCGCGTAGGCGCGCAGGGAGCGTCTAGACCTCAAGGCCGATTGAGCGCATCAACTCAAGGGCATTGCTGGTCTGGACGACTCCTGGGCTCAAATGATGGTCGAAACGCAGCTTCCCCTCTTCTAACCGATCCTCAAAATGGACATTCCCTGCCTTCGGGCCGAGTACGGCCGCAATTTCCGTAAGGGCCAGATCGTGCGTGGTGATCAGCCCGATCGCTCCCCGCTCGAACAGGCTCCGCAGAATGGCCTCAGCGCCCGTGCGTCGATCGTGCGAATTTGTGCCCTGCAAAAACTCGTCAAGCAGGAAGAGCACGGGAATCGGACCCTTCGCGAGGTCCGTGATCTGCTTCAGGCGGAGAATCTCGGAATAAAATCGGGAAACCCCTCCCTGCAGTGAATCGAGTACGACGACCGAAGCGGCGACTCTCAGCGGCGAAAGGCGCAGGCGCCGCGCGCGCACAGGCGCCCCGCATTGCGCCAGTACGGCATTTATGCCAGCGGCGCGAACCAGCGTGCTCTTCCCGGCCATGTTTGGACCGCTGATGATCAAAAGGCGGAGCTGATCGCCAAGATGAAGATCGTTGCGGACCGCGCGATCTTCGGCAATCAGTGGGTGCGCCAGCCCTTCGGCGTCGAAGCACGCCGACTCCGCCGTGAATTCGGGAAAAACGTCCGCCGGATGTTCGTAGGCGTACCCGGCAAGATCGGAAAGCGCTTCCACTTCGCCGATTGCACGCAGCCACTCGCGGACGAACGGACCGAACTGCCTGCGCCACGCGTCGATCGCAAACGCGCACTGCAAATTCCAGAGTAGGACCCAATCGAGAATCCTCACCACGACGTTTTCGCCCCATAGCAAAAGCTCTACCCGCCGATTGAGGCGCGCGATTGTGCTGGAAACGACAAGCTGGTTATCGCCAAGACCCGCGCGCAATTTGAGCAGTAACGGCGACGAATAGCTTTCGCGTTCTAATCGCGCCACCAGCAGAGCCAGGATATTCAGATCGTGGGAAGCGTCCGTGATGGACGCCAGGCTATCCGCCGCGCGCCTGCGGAATCTGTGTTGCACCAAAAAATTGACTACTGTCGCAGCCACAAACGGCCACCGTACGTCCCATACGCCCCAAACGACAGCACTTGCGAGCCAAAGTATCGCGAGGATGGGAAGCACCATGCGAACAAATTCCGAGCGGAGCTGCGGCGGCATTTCAGCCCAAGTGGCCAGGGCGTCGGGATAAATGCTCGAGCGGACCTCTTCGCCCAAAACAGCGAGGTCCTCACGCAAATCGAGGCGATTCGTCAGCTCCGCCACGGCGGCGTGGCGCGCGAGAACTTCCTCCGGCAATGCGGGCGCCAGCAGCCAGCGCGCCAGCATCTCCTCGCCCGCGCTTGTGCGAGAGGCGCACAGAAGCTGAAACATCGAGCCCTCGCCAAAAAGATCGAGATCCCCCGAATAGGGGTGCGACGGATCTTGAAAACGCTCGCCCGTCTCGCCCGCTCCCATCCAGCGATTCTCGATGCGCGCGAGCCCGCGTTCATAGAACGCGATAACACGAAGAGAAGTGAGCAACCGGCGTTTCGCACGCTGGTGCACGACGGCGAGCACCAGAAAACCAGCGATGGGAGGCAGAATCCAGAATGCGGAGATGGAACGTACGAACAAAATCGCAGTCCCGGTCGCGGCGCCAAGCAAAAGAAACGTCACCTGCGCGTAGGCGATCGCCGTGGCTCGGCGCTTCCGAGCTTCCGCGATAGCGCCGTGCCGCTCGAGACGTCGGCGGTACTGGTTCGCGGGTCCGTCCATTGGCGCGGTTGAATCGTGCGTCATCGCTTCAGTCGCTTGCGCGCCGGAATTATACGGTCTGCCAGGATGGAACAACTAGTCGAGGCTATTCGGCCTACTGATTTCGACCCAAGACGTCGTTATAGGAATGTCGGGCCCAACCCAGGTAATTCGGGTTCCCGCGATTTGTATCGTCAAGCTTTTGCAGAACCGGCGGAAGCCGATCTCCGTAATCCGGTGTTCGCAGTGCGATGGCCATCTTTGCCAGGTTCCGTCCGCCCAAACCTTCATAAGCCATCGCGAGAAATTTCTGACTCGCTTGTGCAGCTTTCTCGGCCTGCTGCTCGGCCGTCTCTCCATCTTCCGGACTGCTAAGTTCGTACATCATCAGCGTCACCCGGGGCGCCGACGACAGCAGCATTCTTCGCTGCTCCGCATCTCCCTTCAGCAGTTTGTTTTGAATGTCTGCATTCACAGTCATACCTGCGGGCTGCGCCACTGCCACTACCTCGCGAAACGCGTCCGCGAGCCCGGGCAAGAAACGCAAATTACCGGAACCCTTATTTTCCGGCCGTTGTTGAGGCTCGATATCCAGGTGAATCCCGTCGAAGCGATCCTTTCGGTGCTTTTCGTTGAACTCTACGATTCCTCGGACATGGCTCAGCAGAGTCTCTCGATGCTTGCCCGGTTCATCCGCCTCCGCGCTCGAGAGCAACGCCTCGACTCGAATATTCGAGCGATGGAGCAAGCCAATCGTGTGCGCAAGCGCGCTCTCTTCCTCTTGTTCGCTTTTGGCGGAAATCGAAAGGTAGACCTCGTTGATTCCCTGCGACGTGCAGAAATCCAGCAAAGCCTGTGCGCCGCCCGCCGGTTCCAGCACGGTCGGACTCTTCCATATCCACAACCCGTGCACCAGACTGCTGCGTTGATCAGCGCGTGCCGAACCTGAGCCGAGAAGCAACAGAAATACTATGAAGACGCAAGCGAACCAGCCACGTATCATGTGCGCTCACATTCTGCTGGCGGTGCCAAAAGGCTAGGCCAAACGTATTTTGTGGAGTGGACACGCTGAAAGC
>Ga0187783_10000081_pt1 | contig 72905 bp, 69 predicted proteins | sample 1015_SJ02_MP02_2_FD_132471 | JGI IMG/M metagenome (GOLD analysis project Ga0187783, IMG submission 132471) | Tropical peat soil microbial communities from peatlands in Department of Meta, Colombia - 1015_SJ02_MP02_20_MG | ecosystem: Environmental > Terrestrial > Soil > Wetlands > Peat | place... | reverse complement strand
CCGGTTCCGTGACCACTGCAGATATTCCTGATCCAGTGCCACCCGGTTCCGTGACCACTGCAGATATTCCTGATCCAGTGCCACCCGGTTCCGTGACCACTGCGGACATTCCCGATCCAGTTCCGCCGGGGTTTGCCTGAGATTTTCTTGCCGTCTGGTGATGTCTGTGGAGGGGAAACGATAATTCCCCTCCTTAACTTGTGTTAGGATCGGCGGCGACGTCCGAGTTCGCAGTGTGTCCTCCCTCGCCATTCTGATCGCCGGTCTTGCCTGTGAAGCGATCCTTTTGTTTCGCGCCACCGCTCAGAAGACTTGGTCGCGATATCCGTTCTTTTATTCCTACATATTGGTCTCTCTGATCGGCGCATTGCCGGTCAGCGCGATGTACCTCTCCAGTTCGCGCTCATATTGGGAGTGGTATTGGATCGCCCAGTTTGCGACTTTGTTGCTTGGCTGTGGCATTGTTCTGGAGCTGTTCGATCATGCCCTGGCGCCGTATCCGGGCGCCACGAAACTCGCGCGATTCATCGTGTCAATTGGATTCGCGACGATCGCCTGCTTTGCCGTTTTGTATTCGGCTCTAAGCCTTCGCTGGACCGCAGCGGGTACGCAATTCCAAATGGAAAGAGATCTGCGCACACTACAGGCAGTTTTTCTGAGCGCATTCGTAATTCTGGTTTCCTACTACCGGATCGAGCTTGGGAAAAATGTGAAAGGATTGCTGCAGGGCTATGGAATCTATGTAGCCGCGAGTCTAATTAGTTTCGCGCTACGATCCTTTGCAGGACGCTCGTTCAACGCCTGGCTGTTCATTCCACCGCTCGCTTTTGATGTTTGTCTGCTGATATGGGTGATAGCTCTTTGGTCGTACACCCCCGCCCCCGTTGCGAGTTCGGCGGGCAATCTGGAAACTGATTACGAGAGCCTCGTCACAGCCACCCAGCATGCGGTGGGTACCATTCGATCTCGCATCGTAAAAGCAGTGCGTCCGTGATGTCGGCCCTCGCATTCTCCAGACCCATTCTTGAGTCAGCAATTGCAAGCCGGTTGGTGGGTTCATCCATATGGGTTGTCGGAATTTTGCTCCAGAGTGTGATTTTGATTCGCGGGATGGTGGCCAAGCTCTTCCGCAAATATCCCTTCTTCTACGGGAACATTACTTGCGGGTTGATCGTTGATGTCTTGTTCTATATCTGGCAGCCACACGCCCCGCAGCTCTACGCCACCCGCTATTGGGACGCCCAGTTCCTGACAACATTGACAGGATGCGGTATTATTCTCGAAGTACTTCGGGGCACGGTTTCGATTTTTTTTCGGTCGAAACCGGTTACTAATATGGTATATACTTACGTGGTCTTGATTTGCATGTGGCTTGCTGTCGCGTATCTTGGTGCTCGCAATTCGCACCAAGGATTGCACAACATCATTCTCGAGAGGAATTTCCGAACGGCCCAGGCACTGGCGTTACTCGGTTTAGCCGGCGCGGTTTGCTACTTTCGAGTTCCGGTGGGCAAGAATTTGAAGGGATTATTTGTTGGCTACGGGTTATATGTCGGCGTGAGTTTGGTTATACTCTCCGTGCGGTTCTATCGGGAGCCGAGCTTCAGTTCAGTGCTGGCGATGGTTCAACCCTTCTTCTATGTTGTCGCGCTCCTGATATGGACAATCGCGCTGTGGACGTACCATCCTGATCCGGCCCCGGAACCGGGCTCCCAATTCGTACGACGTTCGAATAGTCTAAAACCGCAACCGAAGAGATCGAATAATCCGATCCGGTTTGGTTTCACAAAGGCGGTTGGTTCTTGATTCAACTGATTCTGTTTCTGCTGGTCGGGGCGCTCCTTCTCCTTTCACTGCTCTTGTTCGCCGGCCGAAACTCAGGCGCGGAAGGCACCGGCGCAGCTCTCGTTGAGGCGCAACAAGCCCTCAAGACTTTGCAACGCGGGCTTTTGCCGGCGCCGATCGTGAGCCGCATTTTCGCTGCGGATGATCTGGAGTACGTCCGGCGCAATGCTCCACAAAATATTCAAGAGCTGTTTAGCCGGGAACGGAGAAGAATCGCGCTCGATTGGGTACGACATGTGCGGTCGGAGGTAATCAGGCTGCAGCATTTTCACCGCGAAACGGCGCGGTTCTATTCGGAGCTCAAAATGCGGACGGAACTGGAGCTGGCGTTGAATTTCGCGGCTCTTGCGCTGGCCTGCCGGGCACTGCAAATTGCGCTGTTTCTGCGAGGCCCTTATCCAGCTCCCCGGATTGTGGAGGCCGCCACGGCGGCTGCGGTTCGAATCTGCAGCATTTCCGAGATCAGTTTGGCATTCCTGACCCCGCCGGGGCTGACTGCCTTTGACAAGCAATCCATCGGCCCTGCCGCGTAGAAGGAGCGAGATGTCTTCCAGCACCACCCGCATGGACGTCGAGCGAGCTGTGGACGACGTTCGCCGGCGGACTCTTTCGAGGATCCCGCGTCCCCTCGATCAGATGGTCTATTTGGCCTCGATGCGCGATTACAATACAGGACTCTATTATCACGATGGTTTGGCAGCGACTTACACCCAGGAGGTCGCCTGCGAAGCCTTGGCAGAATGCCATCGGGAGGCTTTTCGGCGGTTACTGGAGGGCTCGCTGGAGCAACTGGTGGGGCAACTGGAGTCCTACGCCGGTTCCACGCACACAAACCCGCGTGATTTCATCGCCACTTGGAAAAAGCTGGAGCCTTACCGGGTAACGGTGCCCGTCGAAACTGAGCCGTTGTCCGCGGAACTTCTTTTCTCAAACCTCAAGATCGCCTTGGCAATCTTGGAGTCTCGGTCAGATCCTCGTCAAGGGGCACAAGCCGCATCGCCACGCCTGTCACCCGGCCAATAATCTCCGCCTCCGAAGGATAAGCGAATTGCCGAATCGTGCAGCCCGACAGAGGGTGAGGAATGAGCATTAGCTGGGCGTTGCGCACCTCGCACCAGGAGCAGGCATACCCGTCACGGAGTTCCACAAAATAGATCGGGCGGTCGAGTTCGGTGCGCCACTCCGAGGTCTGCACGCGGCTGGGATGGCTGTCGATCTGCACAAACGAGCCTGGACGCAAGAGCGGATACATCGTGAAGTCCTGAATGCCGATGTAGCCGTATTGGCAGTGCCGCAAGTCAAGCCTCTGCAGTAAAGCGACCGGAATCTCGCCCCAGACTTCCACCATCCGGGAGATTAGGCTGGTCGTCTCCAAATCGAAGCTTTTGTCGAAACGCACCGGGAAGGTGACCGGCTTGTCAGGGTCCGGGGGTTCAAAAGAAGAAAGGTGCGTGTTCTGCAGCGGCAGCGCCAGTTGATAGCGCGACGTCGCGCTCAGGTCGATCCCGAATGTCATCAGCAAGTCATTGAACTTGGTCCTGTAAATGACGCTGAGACTGTAAAGTTTGTAAATGCTGGGGATCGAGTTCTTGTTCTCGAGCTGCGTGAGCCAGGCGTTGGAAATGTAAAATTCTTCGTTCTGACGGTCTTCTGCGATCGTGCGGCTGAATTCCTCCACCTCGCGGGTAGTTATCCCGAGGCGATTGCGAAGATCGCGGAGTTGGTCCCCTGGCCGCACGGTAAAGTTCGTACCCATGATCCTTGGCCCGCCAGCACAATAAGGCTTTCGCTTCCCGGAATCAACTGATTTGGATCAATTTGGAACACTTTTGGCATTCGATCGGGTTTCGAGGGTGCAATATCACCCCAAAAGCCTTCTTTGCGGGGCATGGGCAAGGGCCGATAGCGGTCCCGAGACGTTTTAGTACTTCCCTGCTTTCAATTAGAAGCAAACCGCGAAATGAGGCGACAAATTGCGGAATTTATTGTTGCGGCGTGTAGAGAGACGATTTTGGGGGCCTTTTTTCAGCTCGCCCTTTGGGTCTCTAAGGCGATACCCAGGGTAAGTCGAGTGGCTACCGGAGTTTTCGATTTGGCACGCATCGCCACGAAAGAGCTAGTTTCATCGCTCCGCTTGTGTCAACGTAACAGATACAACCTCGTATTGAAGGTAGCCACTTGGGAAACGAAGAAGCGAATGCCGGCACAACATACGCGGTTCGGCGGTCCGTGCCGCGGTACAGCCTGATCGCGAGTGTAGAGGTCATCGAACCCGCAAACGATGTCCGCCTGTCGGGACGTATTTCGGAGATCAGCCGCAAGGGATGCTACATCGACATGCTGAATACTTTGCCGATGGGAACTCAGATCATCGTGCGAGTTTCCCGAGACAAAGGCACTTTCGAGACGCGGGGAAAAGTGATTTACGCGCAGGATAGCATGGGAATGGGCATCGCCTTTGTTGATCCCTCGGAAGAGCAGTTGCGGACCCTCGACACCTGGCTTGAAGAATTATCGGTGTAGCGGCTGCGCGTGCCAATCGGCCGGCGGTGCGGCGACAGGCCAAAACTCGGGTGACGGCCTCGGGAATTCAACGCCTACCTGACACAATCCTGCTCGGTCTGGGCCAATGTAAGCGACTCGTGCTTGACGTTCTTCCGAAGTTTCCGGGTTTACCAACACCAATTCCTGGCCCAGCCGAATTCTTGCCGCCAGCATCACCAGTGCGCCGTGAGCGTTGACGGTCACAGTGAAAGTTTCCTCGTGGAACAAAGTTTGATCCAATTGCTCGCCACGAACGATTAGAGGTATGTCGAGCAAAATGCGCTGGCTTCGTCTCTTCGCCGCGTAATCCATGGCAGTGCGATTCCCCCCGGTCAGGCTTTGCTCCTGACTATCGCGCAATAGGGCGCAATCAGCCTGTGAAATTCCAGGTCGATGTCCGGCGGAGTAACCTGCCCGCGCGTCCAGGCCAATCCGCTGGCGGTGGACAACCTTGCACCTTGTCAGTAGACTAGTAGGGTGACAAGACAGCTTGTTTGCGCTGGAAAACGATGAAAAAGCTGGCGCGTACAGCGAACGGGCGCAGCGCGGGAGATTCGCGCCCCGACTCCGCCGACGTTCGCCGGCACCGGATCGTCGAGTGGATGCGGACGCACGGCGCGCCGGTTTCCGGCGGAGAACTCGCGGATCATTTTCGGGTCAGCCGCCAGTGCCTGGTGCAGGACATGGCGATTCTGCGGGCGGGAGGCGAGGAGATTCTGGCGACTCCGCGCGGGTACAGTCTGCCCAAGGTGAAGGAACAGATGCACAGGGCGGTGATTGCTTGCAAGCATCCGCCCGAGCGGACAAAAGAAGAGCTTCAACTTCTGGTGGATTACGGTGTGAAGGTTTTGGACGTGATCGTCGAGCATCCGGTCTATGGAGAATTGAAGGGCTCGCTGATGCTGGAATCGCGCGCGGACGTGCAGGATTTTCTGGAGCGCATGACTGCGACAAGGGCAAGTCTTCTTTCGACGCTTACGAAAGGCGTGCACTTGCACACAGTGGAGGCATCGAGGCCGGAAATGATCACGCGCGCCAAGGCGGAACTGCGATCCAGAGGGATTCTGCTGAAATGACCGCGCCCATCCACCCAACGGCTGTGGCGACGCGCGAAGAGCGGCTCAAGCGCGCGCTTTTTCGCGGTGCGGCTCTCACTTTGGAGAATGACGTCTACCGGCGCGCGGTTCGCGATCTAACCGACATTCTCTTGCGCGGCGATATCGGAAAACTTGATTTGACCGTAGAGGGTTTGGGGACCACCCGCGAAACCGTTTCAGCCGAGATTCTCGCGCGCGAACCGGGCGTTGTCGCGGGACTCGCGGAAGTGGGGTTTCTGCTGCGCGAGCGAGCGGTGGAGGTTGCGTTTGAAAAGAAGGATGGAGATGCGATTCGCCCGGGCGACGTATTGTTGCGCGCGAAGGGCTGCGAAGCAGAACTGCTGTCGCTCGAGCGTATCGGACTCAATGTGCTGCAGCGCATGAGCGGAATCGCTACAGCTGCGCGTCTGGCACAGCAGCGAGCCGCCCGCGGCAATCCGAATGTTCACGTGGTCGGGACGCGAAAGACTTTGTGGGGACTGCTCGATAAACGTGCGCTGCATGTCGGAAACGGCGGCACCCATCGGCTCAACCTCGGCGATGCGATCCTGATCAAGAACAATCACCTGGCGCTCCTCGCTGCGCGCGAGGAAGAAGCCGTTGGCCCGGCTATCGCCAGAGCTTGGAAACTACGCGGCGAATCGGCGTTTATTGAAGTGGAAACGCGTAGTGAATCCGCGGCGCTCGCCGCGGCCAACGAGTTCGCGCACGCGCAAGACCAGAGTGGGGAGGATTATCCCTGCCTGGTGATGCTCGACAACATGCAGCCCGAGCGAATCAAATCTGTCGTAGCCACACTCAAGCAAGAAGATCTATGGGACTTCGTGTTGCTCGAAGCCAGCGGTGGAATTTTGGAATCGAACTTGGAGGCGTACGCCGCGTCCGGCGTGGACGCGATTTCAATGGGCGCACTGACGCATTCGGCGCGCGCCCTCGATATCAGTCAGAAGATTTCATAATTCATTTCGGGAGAAATCATGACAACAGCAGCCGTGCAGGAAGCCTTCGAACAACGTTACACTCTTCCGCCGATCGAGACGATTACGGATAGCGCGGAGGAGATTCGCAAAAAGCAGGAGCGCGTTCGCGAGCTCTGCGCGCAGCACAATGCGATTTTGCTCGCGCACCATTATCAGCGGCCCGAAGTGCAGGAAGTCGCGGATGCCGTCGCCGATTCCCTGAAGCTTTCGCAATCGGCGGCCAAGACTGATGCCGACGTGATCGTTTTCTGCGGCGTCCACTTCATGGCGGAAACCGCCTCAATTCTGTGTCCCGACAAAGTTGTCCTGCTGCCCGACTTGCGCGCCGGCTGCTCGCTGGCCGCCGCTGTCACGCCGGAAGAGCTGCGCAAGTGGAAGGCGAAAGTTCCGGACGCGGTCGTTGTCTCCTACATCAACACCTCCGCCGCGGTGAAAGCCGAGAGCGATTATTGCTGCACCTCTGCGAACGCCACAAAAGTCGTCAGCGCGATCCCCGCAGACAAGCCGATTCTGTTCCTGCCCGACAAATTCCTGGCTTCAGTCGTTGCCCAGCAGACGAAACGCAGCAACATCGTCGCCTATCCCGGCTATTGTCACGTGCACAAGACGATCCGGCCCGAGCAGGTGATCGAAATCATGGAAGAGCATCCCGACGTCGATCTGCTGCTGCATCCGGAATGCGGCTGTGTCAGCTCCTGCATGGCGAAAGCAGTTGACGGCAGCTTGCCCGCCGACCGCACCTTCTTCCTCTCGACCGAAGGCATGCTGCGCCACATCGCGGCATCTTCGGCGAGCGCATTCGCCGTGGGCACCGAGCTCGGCATCATGCACCAGCTCACCAAGAAATTTCCCGACAAGACTTTCTACCCCGTGAATCCCAACGCCGTCTGCGCCTTCATGAAGACGATCACGCTCGACAAAGTGATCCGTTCGCTCGAAACGATGACGCCGCAGGTGCGCGTGCCCGAGGAGATCGCTCGCAAAGCCAAGCGCGCCATCGATCGCATGTTGGAACTGGCGTAGGGGCGGCGCAAACATGTTGAAAGTAGGAATCCTCGGCGTCGGAACCATCGGCAAGATTCTCGCCACGGCGATCGATCAGAAGCAGATCGACGCGCAGCTGGTAGCCATCGCGGATCAGGATTGCGAGCGCGCGAAAACAATCGCATCGCAACTTACGAATCGCCCGGCCGTCGTCTCGGTGGAAGAGATGCTCGACCGCTCGGAACTGGCCGTCGAAGCCGCAAGCCAGGCCGCGCTCGCCACGTTCATTCCTGCCGCTCTGGCGCGCGCGCGTGACGTGCTCATCATGAGTGTCGGCGGTTTGCTCGGTCACGACGACTGGTTTCGCGAAGCCGCGCAGAAAAACTGCCGCATCTACGTGCCTTCGGGCGCGATCGCCAGCCTCGACGGAATCAAATCCGCAGGAGTCGGCCGTCTGAATTCGGCCATGCTCACCAGCCGCAAGCCCGTCGCCGCGCTGAAAGGCACGAAGTACGTTGTCGACAAGAATCTCCCGGTCGAAACATTCAAAGAGGAAACGGTCATTTTCGAGGGCTCGGCCGAAGAAGCCGCGCGCGCTTTTCCAACCACCTCCAACGTGGCCGCATCGCTCCGCCTCGCGGTGAATCCGGCGATTCCCGTTTGCGTGCGCGTGGTCGCTGTGCCGGGTGGACAGAAGAACGTCCACGAGATTCGCGTGCAAGGCGAATTCGGCTGCCTGACCACGACAATCGAAAACGTGCCCGCCAAGGAAAACCCGCGCACCTCGCAATTGGCGGCCTTTTCCGCGGTCGCGACGCTGGCGAACCTGACCCGCTCGCTGCGCGTCGGCACCTAGCGCTTTCTCGTTGACAATGCGCGCCCCGCGCTGCTATCTCGGACTTTAACTTCCATGACGCTTTTACCCACTTCGCTCGTTGGCTCCTACCCTCAGCCGGACTGGCTGATCGATCGCGACAAGCTCGGCCACAGCATGCCGCCGCGCGTGCGTGCGCAGCAGTTGTGGCGAGTCGCGCCGGAATGGCTCGAGCAGGCGCAAGACGACGCGACGGTTCTCGCCATCCGCGCGCAGGAGCGGGCCGGGCTCGACATCCTCACTGACGGCGAAATGCGCCGTGAAAGCTACTCGAATCGTTTCGCGACCGCGCTCGACGGAATCGATCTCGACAATCCGGGCACGGTGACCAGCCGCAGCGGCCAGTCCGTCACGGTCCCGCGCGTCATCGGAAAAATCAAGCGCAGGCACCCCGTCGAAGTCCGCGACGCGCAATTCCTGCGCGCCAACACCGATCGCGCCATCAAGATCACCGTTCCCGGCCCGTTCACCATGTCGCAGCAGGCGCAGAACGACCACTACGTGACCGAAGAGGAGATGGCGCTCGATTACGCCGCTGCCGTGAACGCCGAGATCAAGGACCTTTTCGCCGCCGGCGCGGACGTCGTGCAAATCGACGAGCCCTACATGGAAGCGCAGCCGGAAAAAGCCGCGCAGTTCGGCCTGGCCGCTCTAAAACGCACGCTCGACGAAGTGAAGGGTACGACCGCTTTGCACATCTGTTTCGGTTACGCCGCGTTGGTTCCCGGCCGGCCGCCCGCTTACCGCTTCCTCGAAAAGCTCGCTGACGCGCCGGTGAAACAAATCTCAATCGAAACCGCGCAGTCGAATCTCGATTGCTCCGTGCTCGCCAAGCTGCCGGGAAAGACGGTCATCCTCGGCGTGCTCGATCTCTCGACTCCCAATGTCGAGACCGCGGAGACAGTCGCCGCACGAATCCGCCGCGCGCTTCCGTTCGTCACGCCGGACCGCTTGGTGATCGCGCCTGATTGTGGAATGAAGTACCTTCCGCGAGACGCCGCCTTCGGCAAGATGAAAGCGATGGTCGAGGGCGCAAAGCTCGTCCGCGCGGAACTGCAATCCGCCTCCGCAACCCGCTGATTCCCACCGCCATCAGACTGCCGTCATTCTGAGGGCCGCGCAGCGGACCGAAGAATCCCTCTTCGTCCTCGTCCCCTGAGTGTGCGCCGTCATTCTGAACCTGCCACCGGCAGGTGAAGAATCCCTCTTTGTGTTTAGGAGGTCGGAGCTCCGACAAACGCCTTCCACTCTCACCGGGGCTTTAGCCCCTGAAGCCAATGAATTTCTCTGAATTGATGCTGCGACGAAACGCTAGCTCGCCTTCGCCGTAATCTGCGACGGATCCGCGCCCACGCGGCCCGACTGGTCCTTCGCCGTGGCTCGCGCCAACTGAAAATCGTAGTGAATGCTCGGCAGCGGCAGCGGCGCGTTCAGATCGTTGTGATTCACCTTGGTAATCAACGACTCCACCACGCCGAAAACAGTGTCGGAATCGATGTGGCTATCGTCCTCCATGTAGAGCGCCGTTACGAGTTCTCGATAGCCGGGCGCGCCTATCACGAAATGAATGTGCGCCGGACGGTACCCATGCCGCCGCTGCGCGCGAATCATGTCTCCCACGGGACCATCCATCGGAATCATGTAGCCCGTCGGACAAAGTCCGCGAAAATAATAGCGGCCTTCTGCGTCCGCATGAAAGCAGCCGCGCAAATCCATCACCGACGGATCGTGCTTCTGCAAATCGTAGTTGCCGGTTTCATCCGGCTCCCAGATTTGGACCAGCGCGTTCGGAAGGCCCTTGCCGTTCGCGTCCGTCACGCGCCCGTAGAAAACCACCTCCGCTCCCTTGCTGCGCGTAATGATCGAGTCGCCCAGCTTCAGCATCGGCGCGTCCTGCCGGTAAAACGGACCAAGCAAGCTCGACTTCGTCGCGTCATCAGTCGCGCGCTTGTCGTGCAGCTGGTTGATCAACGAGCTCATGCCCAGCGTGTCGGAAAGCAGGATGAATTCCTGGCGATGCGCCGTGCACTTTTGCCCCACCGCGGTGAGAAAGCGAATCCCTTCGAGCCATTCCTCGGCCGTGAGATCCACCTCGCGCGCGAAATCGTGCAGATGCCGCACCAGCGACTCCATGATCTGCCTCAGCCGCGGATCGGGCGTTCCGGACATTTGCGCGACCGCGGCATCCGTGATTGTCTTTTCGTCGATCACTTGCATGGCGTCCCCTCCCATTTACGGCAAACCGCCCGAATGCGACGAGCGAGGCATTTCCCGCGCGGCTTGAATCGCCCTCGCAGGCCGTTCACACCCACCGCGGCCATCATAGTCCCATTGAGCGGAATTTATCCATTCCCTTCACGGCTGGGACCTCGGTCGAGCTGCATTCCGCCGGCCCTTCTTCACCGTTTGCCGGTTCATCGCGCGGAGAACCCACGGTGCAAATCGCGTCAGGGTGACGGCGAGCCTGCCATGGGCCGAGATGACTTTCTCGCGGCGGCCGCGCGCAATTGCGCTCAATGTTTCGCGCGCGGCGCGTTCGGTGCTCACCTGAATCCATGCCGGAACGTTATCCTTCGCGCCGGGATGGAACACGCCATGATTGTCCACGCGGCGGATGTTGCTCACGATGAAGCCGGGGCTGATCAGCGTCACCTTCACTCCCAGCGGCGCAAGTTCCGGCGTGATGGCATCGGCCAGCGCGCGCAGCGCGAATTTGCTCATGGAATAGGGTGAAACCGACGGCGTGCTGCCCCAACCGGCCACGCTGCCGATGATCGCCAGATTGCCCCGGGCTTTTTCAACCTCGGGCAGCGCCGCGTAGAGAGTTCGCAGCACGCCGAAAAGGTTGGTTTCGAGCTGGCGGCGGTAATCGGCGATCGTCAACTTGCGAAATTCGCCCACTACGCCGAAGCCCGCGTTGGCAATGGCGACATCGAGCTTGCCGAACTGCCGCACAGTCTCGGCAACCGTTCGCTCGCAATCGCCATCGCGAGTGACGTCGCATTCGATGGCCAGCGGCATCGCCGCACCGTTTTGGGCGATTTTCTTCGCGAGCGCCTCGAGCAAATCGGTGCGGCGCGCTGCCAGCGCAAGCTTTGCGCCCAGCGTGGCGCATTCGAGCGCCAGGCTTTCGCCGATGCCCGACGAAGCGCCCGTGATCAGCACCACCTTGTCGCGGAAAAATTCCTTGCTGCGTGGCACGCCGCTACCTTACACCCGCGCCGCAACCAGCGAAAATGTTGTGCGCGGCTTACACCTGCGATTGCCGGCGGGCTGGCCCAGGAATTTTCCGTCAGACATGGCGAAGCCGATCTAGACCGAATAGCGGCAGCCGGTCCCGGCTAAACAACACAACCCTGCACGATTCGGCCGCATCACGACAGGCAAATGCGCGTGTAAGCTCCAAATCTATCAAGGAGACCGAATCAAAATGAAAATCCGGCTTCTGATACCTGTGTTTTCGGCTCTGCTGATCGCGCCCGCTGCAATCGCTCAACTCGACATGCATCAACCGGTCCAGGTAACCATCCCTACTAAGTTCGGCGTCGTCAACATGCGATTGGCGATCATGGCCACGGCGGACTGGAACCAATCGATTGCGCAGTTGAAAACACAGTTTGCACCTCGCAATGCTGAGCTTCAGGAGCTACAAACGAAGATCGAGCAAGAACAAACAGAGCTGAGCAATGGTCAAGCAACGCTCAGTGACCAAACCCGTGCAGACATGCGCGATGAACTCGCGCGGCTGCAACGAAGTTATCAGCGAAACGCCCAGGAAACTGAGGATGACGCCAACGACGCTCAACAGGAAGTAGTAGATCGAATCGGCCAAAGGATTGTGAAGCTTCTAGCCGAATATTCAACTCAAAATGGCTATGCCATGGTGCTGGACAATTCCGCACAGCAAAGTCCAGTTCTCTACGCCGCCACTCAAATTGACTTAACCGAGAAACGTACGAAGCTGTACGATCAGCACTATCCGCTGAACACGAGCGCAACCAAAGCGATTGCTCCTAAGTAAAGTTCGGCTTGGCTTGCACACCTTCGGCAAGAAGCCGAAGTCGAGGAAAAGCAACTTTTCGAAGATGCCTTGAATTAGCTACAGCCGCTTTCGCAGGTATTCAATCGCCACGTAGCCGATCAGACCGGAAACCACCGCGATTGCGAAGTTGGTGAGCGTGAAGATGTCTTCGATCCCGAAGACCCAGCTCTTGCCGCGGCCGCTTGTCCGCGCGAACTCCCCCATCAAGAGATTGGAGTAGAAGAGAAAGATGATGAAACCGACTTCAACCGTCCCTCTCCAGACCGGCGCTAACTTCCTGGGTTTTTTGGGGCCCGAATTCATCGCGTAACTATAGCCGGAGTCTGCTGAATTCGCTTGGAAGATCGCTCGCCGGTCTCCCCGCGCGCGCGTCGATTCCCACTAATCTTTTCTGGTTCGGGAGGTGCTGGCGGGGGGAATCCACGGCCTTGCGGCCACCGGATTTAGAGCCTATCGGGCGGAATTGCAACCAAAGAGACTTAAGTTGGTGATTGTAACTTTAGTGTCGCGGAACTTTCAGGGGGTCTTCGCTTTTTCGTCGCGCGACTTCAAGCAGATTCCGGGGCGCGACTGCCCACCCCTCGAATCAGTATTTCGACAGGAGAACCTTCCTTCAGCGTCAGGAAACTGCCGTCCTCGCAGTCTAATTTGTTTTCAATGCGGATTTCGCAGTACAGCGCCTCCCCATCGGTAATCACGATCTGCGCTCGTTCAGGATAAACACCCTCGACAAGAGGAATAATTTTCTGGACGGTACCAAGCCGCTTGATACCAGCATCCATCGCAGACTCCAATTGGGTGCAATCGGTGTCTACGTTGTCGCATAAATTATACAGGTATGTCAATCCTTGCTGGGACGGGTAGTTTTGGTGCTGGTGGAGGGAATCGAACCCACACGGCCTTGCGGCCACCGGATTTTGAGTCCGGCGCGTCTGCCAGTTCCGCCACACCAGCGTGAAGACGATTATACAAGCTCCCGCTCGCGTTTCTACTCTCGCCTGAATCGCACGCTCGCAATAATAATTGTCCGCCGCACGGCTCGCCCCGCTGAATCGCATCTGCGTCGCCGCTGCTTGCTCTGTGCCGTGCGACTTTGCGTTCGCACGGGCGATGCTGCGTTTCGTACAGGTGGTACTGTGCCCCGTCCGCGACTGTACTTCCGGTCAATATCTTCCATTCCCCCGTTTGCTAGCCTGAGTGGTTCGACCATGAAAATTGCCTATGGTTCTGAAACAAAAAATTCGGAAAGAAAATTTTCGCGAGGGAAAAAAGCGCCGCGCGCCGTCCCGCCCCTCTCGCCTTGTGCCGGCGCGGTCAGACTGGCGTCACTTCCCCCATACCCCTTGCGCTAATTGTCCTAAGCCCATTCGCCACGCTCAGGCCGTCCTCATTCTCCGCACCGAAGCCAATTTGGTTGCGGTGGGACGCCGGAAGCGCCCTCCCCTGCCCGCCTTTCCTGGGATTCCTGCGCCGGCCCCGCTCGCGCGGCGGAGAAGACCGGCCAAGCAAATCCATGAAATTTCTAATCGCAACATCCAGTTATTAGAATCGCTACAACTCATTGAAAACAAAAGAAGGCGACCCTCTCTAATCGCAACAAATCGCATATTTGTGTTTTTGCACTTTCTGGCCGTCCGTGAAGCCGACCGACGGATGCGGGCCTTTGACTCCACTCGCCGGCCCTGCCAGAATCGAGCCGCGTCATTCTTGCAAAGGAGCCGAGCTCGATGAGGGAAGCTTGCCAGGGGAAGTTGCTTACATCTGCCGTTCTTGCCGTACTGCTGGCCGGGATCGTGCCGGCGGTCGCCGCCCGTCCAGCACCGCTGCAAACCCAGCAGCAACAAGCCTCAGCCACCGAAACCAAGGCCGCGCCGGAATCAAAACCTGCCGAATCGAAGCCCGCCGCCGAATCCAACGCGCCCCCCAAGGAAGAATCTTCGGTCACCGACCATACGATCCGCCTCGGCAGCGAGACGATCTCCTACAAAGCCACGGCGTCGACCACTCTCTTGAAGAACGACAAAGACGAGCCCACGGCCAGCATGTTCTCGATCGCCTACACCCGTTCCGACGTGAAGGACCTTTCGCAACGGCCGATCGCGTTTCTCTATAACGGCGGGCCTGGTTCCGCGTCCGTCTGGCTGCACATGGGCGCCTTCGGACCGCGCCGCGTGGTGACGAAAAGCGCCGCGTCCACCGGGTCGAGCCCTTACGATGTGGTCGACAATGCGGACTGCCTGCTCGACAAAACCGACATGGTCTTCATCGATCCCGTCGGCACCGGGTTCAGCCGCGCCGTCGGCAAGGCGCAGAACAAGGATTTTTGGGGAATCGATCCGGACGTACATTCGCTCGCGCAATTCATCAGCATCTATCTAAGCCGCAACAACCGCTGGAATTCGCCGAAGTTCTTGATCGGCGAAAGCTATGGGACATTTCGCTCCGTGGCGCTCGGCGAATATCTGCAATCGCATGACGGCATCTACATCAACGGCATCGTTCTCATATCGAGCGTGCTGAATCTCAATACGCTTTCCTTCGATACCGGCGACGACATGCCGTACATCTATTATCTGCCCAGCTACGGGGCCACCGCCTGGTATTACAAGACGCTGAAAAACCGTCCCGACGATCTGACCGGCTTTGTGAAAGACGCGCGACAGTTTGCCTCCACCGAATATGCCGCCGCGCTGATGAAAGGATCGAACCTCACGGATTCCGAAAAATCAGAGGTAGCGAAAAAGTTTTCGTCGTTCACCGGTTTGAGCGAAGAGTACGTGACGAAGGCGGATTTGCGCGTCACGCTCGGTCAATTTCGCGCTGAGCTGGATCGCAGCCGCGGCCTCACCCTCGGCCGCTACGATTCGCGTTATTCGGGGCCGACGTACGATTTGCTGACGGAACGTGCGGAATACGACCCCTCGTTTTCCGCCGTCAGCGGCGCATTCACCGCCGCAGCCAACCGGTACATCCGGCAGGATCTCAAGTTCAACCCCGAACAGACCTATGAGGTGTTGCCGGACGACGTGAGCCAAAACTGGGACTGGAAACACAATTCAAGGCCAGGCGAACCGAGCAATCCTAATGTAGAGGGCGATCTGGTCCAGGCGCTGCTCGCAAATTCGAGCTTGCAAGTGGAAGCGGAAAACGGATATTTCGACATGGCCACCCCGTTTTTCGCCACCGAGTACACGATGGATCATCTCGGGCTGCCCGCGAATCTGCGCGCTCACATTCATTTCCAGTATTACGAATCGGGTCACATGATCTATTTGAACGAAAGCGCATTGCCAAAACTGAAGGCCAACATCGCCAGCTTGATCGACAATACCGTCAAGCCCTAAACGAGCGTCGACAAAATCGAAATCTTACCGAGCACCCGAATACATGATCCGTGCGTCTAACGCATGGCCTTCATTCCCGGACGCTGAGGAGAAAAATCATGCGAAATCCCGCGCTCAAGTTCTGTAGCCCGATCCTGCTCGCGCTTGCGATCGTCGCGATCCCGAGTCCTGCGCAAGTAGCCAGCCCGCCTGCAAAAGCCGACTGCAAATTTTCCGACGGTAAGACGGTCCACGTGGATTACTCGAGCCCGCGCATGAGAGGGCGCAAGATTTTCGGCGATTTGGTCGCTTACGGCGAAGTCTGGCGCGCGGGCGCGAATGAGGCCACGACCTTCATCGTGAATACGAATGTCAATGTCGGCGGAAAGGCAGTCCCCGCGGGCGACTACACTTTGTTCGCCATACCGAATCAGGATTCCTGGCAGTTGATTGTCAGCAAGCAGACCGGCGAGTGGGGCATTCCCTACCCCGGCGCTGAGTACGACCTGACGCGAGCGCCCATGAAGGTTTCCAAGCTTCCCTCGCCCGTCGAGGACTTCACAATCTCCTTCGACGCGAGCGGCGGCGCGTGCACGATGCGTCTCGATTGGGAAACGACTCGCGCCTCTATCGCCATCACAGAAAAAAAATAAGATCTGGTTGTGCGAGACGGCGGGAAATCAGATTCCAGCGTCTATTTGGTTGGGCGCGAACCGGTGATGAGGATATCCACGAGTCTCTTGGCGCTTTGCTGCCAGTCGGGGCTGGTCGCCACGTTGGAGACGCCCACGAGCGCTCGAAGCAGGTCCATCGGATCGAGGTCCTTCCGTATGTCGCCGCTCTGGACGGCGCGCTTCACCAGACTGCGAATCGCTTCATGAATCTGACGGTAGGAGGACTCGAACATCTTTTTGGGATCTCCGACCAGGGTATTTAGCGCAGGAGCAATGACCTGCTTCGTCGCAATGGCGTCAACGAATAACAACAGCCACGCCCGCAACGCCTCGATGGGCGGCATGGTCTGTACGAATTTCCGCTCTGCGGCGGCCAGCTTTTCCAGCTCAGACCGATAAACCGCCTGCAAGAGTTCTTCGCGCGTAGGAAAGTGCCGATACAAAGTCCCCGGTCCGACGCCGGCCTGCTTGGCGATATCGTCCAAGCTGGCATTTGCGCCCGACCGGGTGAAGGCTTCCTTGGCCACCTCGAGAATGCGCTCGCGATTCTGCAACGCGTCAGCGCGCGGCTTTCGCAGGGCGGCCTGGGAATGCTTGGCAGTCATCCAAGAAACTCCAAAAAAACCTTGCAACCGGAGACAGTCTCCGATAATCTACATAGGCGGAGACAAACTCCGTTTTACTCGAAATCGCGGGGTTCGTCAAGGCTGGTTCCGGCAAGCACGGAACCCGGCACATCGGCATAGGAGGAAATGCATATGCGTGTTTTCGTTACAGGGGCTACAGGGTTCATCGGTTCTGCAATCGTTCAGGAGCTACTGGGCGCGGGGCAGCAAGTACTCGGTCTTGCTCGCTCGGATTCGGGCGCCAGGTGGCTGGGCGCAGCAGGAGCCGAGGTCTATCGCGGCTCGCTCGAAGATCTCGACAGTCTTCGCGGGGGAGCGGCTGCCGCGGACGCCGTAATCCACACTGCATTTATCCACGACTTCTCAAAATTTCAGCAAAACTGTGATATCGATCGTCGCGCCATCGAGGCTCTCGGGTCCGAGCTCGCCGGATCTGACCGTCTGTTGATCGTCACGTCCGGGATGCCGCTCGCCGCGGCTGGCGGCATCGGCACGGAGGATGATGCACCCGTCCCCAATTTCCCTCGCAAGTCCGAAGAAGTCGCCGCTTCCTTCGCGGAGCGCGGCGTGCGTATATCAGTGGTTCGCCTCCCTCAGGTCCACAACACCGTCAAGCAGGGCCTCGTGACGTACACCATCGCGCTGGCTCGTGAGAAGGGAGTGTCAGCGTACGTGGCCGACGGACTGCACCGTTGGGCGGCTGTGCACGTCCTCGATGCCGCTCGTCTCTACAGGCTGGCGCTCGAAAAGCAGGAAGCCGCCAAATATCACGCGGTCGCCGAAGAGGGAGTGCCGTTGCGTGAAATCGCCGAGGCCATCGGCCGCAGCCTGAAGGTGCCGGTCGTGTCCAAATCGCCCGAGGAAGCAGCAGCCCATTTCGGCTGGCTCGGGATGTTTGCTGGCCGCGAGATCACTGGTTCGAGCGCGCAAACGCAGCGACTGCTGGGATGGCGCCCGACCGGTCCCGGGCTCATCGCTGATATCGACGGGCTCGAGCATTCAGAACGTTCGGAGGAGCGCGCAGCCCTTGCCTCGTAGGTGGCCGTAGGCGGAGGCTCTGCCGAGTGCTTTGACGCTCGGCAGACGCGGCCACGACCTGAGTTGCGTTGTCGAAGAGCTCGATTTGCGGGATGGGTTACGTCTGCAGACGTGATTTTGCTTTGTCGCCGTGTTTCGCGGGCTCGACAATGGCACGGAAGACGCGGCCGCGGCCGATCACGTGCTCGCCTGATTTTGCCTCGACTTCGAACACCATGAATCGCCCCTGATGTCCGACGAGACGCGCCCAGAAGCGGACCGTCGCGCCCGGAGGGACCGCCTTCAGATGATCCACTTCGATGCGTGTGCCGACGGAAATCGTGCCCGCGGGCAACTCGGAATGTATCGCCAGGACGCTCGCGTGCTCCATCATGCCGATCATCGACGGAGTCGAGAGCACAGCGGGCAGCGCGGGATTGAACGCCTGGATTGTGTTTTCGTGCTGTACCACTCGTTCGAGAGTCGCTTCAAGCCCTAGTGGAAGCTTACGAACGGGCGACTCAGTTTTGGCCGGCTTGGAACCCGCCCGATGAGAAGTTATCTCTGTAGTTTTCGACGAACGCGCGGCGGGCTTGCTCTTTCGGCGATGGGGGCCCTTGGTCATGGTGTAGTTGTCCCGCGGATGGTCACCCGAGAGGATCCTGGCGTCCCGCGGCTTGCGAAGCAGGCGTAATGCCGCATGGATTCAAAAAGCTGCGCACGAATTCAGCGAACGTAATCCCCAACTGGTTCCACAGCCGCCGTTTCAAGCTGCGATAGTCCTGCGCGCCGCTGAAAACATCGCGAATCAGATCGCGAAATGCCGGCGAGTAGTTCAGCAGTTGCACCATGCGCGTCGTAATCGCCGCGCCGACGAAATTCCCGCAGAAAAGTTTTCGCGCGAACTTTGCCGCAAACTCAAGATCGGCTGAAAAAGCGGCTCGCATATGCTCCGGATATGTCTGCAGCTGTCCTTCCGCGAGCGCTTTCGCGAGCAGTTCGCCCGAGCGAAGCGCGTAGTACAGCCCCTCGCCCGTGATCGGATCGACGCATGCGGCAGCGTCGCCTACCATGGCCCAGTTGCGCCCCACAATTTTGCGTCCGCGAATCGTCTGCGCTTGGGGCGACGGCAGCACATGGCTGTAGAGTTGCGCGCCCTGCATGGGGATTTCTTCCTGCTCGACAAATTCGTCGACGTGGCGCCGCAGTTGATGGCTCGGCCGCTGCCCCATCTTTGCGCAAATTCCCACCGACAAATGGTCGGCCCGCGGAAACGACCACAGATAGCCCTCGAATTGCCTCAGGAATTTAACTTTGATGATGTCCTGCTTCACCGGCACAAAATATCCGAGGGTCACTTCCAGGTCCTGCTTCCCCAGGGCGATCGTTTCCGGCAAGAGTTGATTCCGCGCGCCGCCGGCGAGCACGACAAAGTCCGACGCGCGCTCCTCGCCTCCCGCCATCAGCCGCACCTGAGAGCCCTTGGTATCCACACTGGTAACGCGCGAGCAGATCGTCTGACAGCCCGCATCCGCGGCGCGTCGCAGCAGCAAGCCGTTCAGCACCTTGCGCGAATAGATCACAATCGGGTGACTCATCTCGAAGCGCGCGCGATGCCCTCCGCCCGAAATCAGCTCCGCGGTGCTCACGATTTTTTTCGGCTGCGTGGGATCCAGCAAAAACGGATACGCCTCGATGGCCTTGTGAGTGAGCCCGCCGCCGCAGGGCTTCTCCCAGGCCAGATGCTCGTCATAAATCGTGACGTCAAAGCCTTGTCGCGCGAGCCGCTCGCCGCAAAGCGCACCCGCAGGCCCTCCGCCGACGATCGCTATTTCTCTCATGGAATTTGTGACAGTGCTGTAGGCCCCGTTCTCGATCCGATCACGTGATGGACCCACCCCTGGAATCAGGCGGCGAGTATAGCATCAAAAACGTCTCCGCTATCGGGGCGCCAGCAGCAGAGTGCCGCGTTCGCTAGCACCCGTTCCGCCTCCGGGATGCTGTGGCTGCGCATGATAGAATTGTCTCCTCGACGCTCGCATCACGGCGCCGAGGGACAGAGGTTTGGGACAGGTAGTTTCGCAAGCTGACCTAATTCTCCGTCGTGGCTCCTGGAAGGCCGACGGCCATGTCGTAGTGTGCGTGAAAGGCTCGTTCGACCTTCTTCATCCCGGCCATATCCGCCTGCTGGAGCAAGCGCGCGCCTTCGGCGACATCCTCGTGGTCGCCGTCCGCAGCGACGCGAGCGTTCACGCGCCGCTCGCGTCCGACAGCACCGTTCCGAGTTCGGTCGCGCGTCCCATCACTCCTGCATCCGAGCGCATGGAAATCCTCGCCTCGCTTGCCGCGGTCGACTACATCGTCGAATTCGACGACCAATCTTGGCCCGATCTGTGCGCGCGCCTGGCACCCGACGTCATCGTTCGCGGCGCTCCGGACGAAGCGACCACAAGCACGACCCCAGCCGCACCCACAGCTTGCAGAATCGAAACCGTTGCGCGTGAGCCCGGCTACTCCACAGAACAACTGATCGCGCGCATTGCGCAAACCAAGCCCGCGCCATGATCCTTCCGCTGGTTTCCGAGCTTCTCGCCCGCGTGGCGCGGCAGCCCGCCATCGAGGAGGCGTGCGACATGCTTCGCCGCAAATTAGGCGAAGTGCGCGTGTCAGGGCTCACGGATTCGGCAAAGGCCCTGCTGATCCCGCTGGTCGCCGCGGAACTTGGCCGCCCCGCCATTTTCGTGGTCGATTCGAACCAGCAGGCCGAAGCGCTGCTGGAGCCGCTGCGCTGGTTCTATCGCGCCGTCACGGGCAAAGAAGGCCGCCGCGTGGCGCATCTGCCGGCGCACGAAGTACTACCTTACGAAAATCGGTCCCCGCACGCGGAAATTTCGGAAGCGCGCGCCGTAGCGCTCTGGCGTTTTGCGATGGGCGAAGTCGACCTCCTGATTACGCCCGTGCAGGCAGCTCTGGCGCGGTTGCGCGACCCGCAGTTCTACCGCGGCCTCGCTCGCGAGATTCAGCGCGACGAATCGATCGCGCATGAAGACTTGCTCGCTTTTCTGGTTCAGGCCGGCTATGAACGGCACACCACCTGCGAAATGCCCGGTCAATACGCGGTGCGCGGCGGCATCATTGACATTTTTTCGCCGGAGGCTGCGCAGCCGGTTCGCGTGGAATTGCTTGGCGACACGATCGAATCGATCCGGGCCTTCGATCCGAACACGCAGCGCTCCACCAATCCAGTCGGGCGCGCACTGTTGCTGCCTCTTTCGGAATTTCCGCGCCGCGCTGAGGTGCTCGAGCACGTGGCTGCGTCGTCCACTTCGGGCCGCGAGGACGATTCCGGGCCGCCCGGGTCCTTTCCCGGCTGGGAATTTCGCGAAATTCTCAGCGAAGAACGCAACGCGGTGCTGTTCGATCTAGCTACCGAGCCGTTCCTGGTGCTGGACGAACCCGCAAATCTCGAAACCGCTATCGACAAGTATCGAACCGAGCTGCAGGAGGCGTTCGACGAAACCGAAGACCCTCTGGCGGAGCCGCCCGATCGTTACATCCTGAATCAAGAAGAGTGGCAACTAGCGCTCGACCTTTTTCCGCGCATCGCGATCGAGCGGCTGGGAGTGACGGGAGAAGGCACGTCTTCTCTCTCGTTGCGATCCCAGCCGACTACCCGATATCACGGCAATGTCGCCGCGTTCATGACCGAAGTCCGTGGGCGCCTAACTTCCGGCGAGCAAGTGATGGTTTCCGCCGCGAGCACGGGCGAGCTCGAGCGGTTTGCCGACATCTGCCGCGAATACGAACTGCCCTACCGGCTCGGCGAGCTCGAAGAGAGCGTCACGGTCACGCGGCTCGCTGAAGAAGCGAGCGTGCTAAGTTCGCCGCCGATGGTGCTGGTGAAAGCGCCGCTGGGCGAAGGGGTGATCCTGCCCGATGTGCGGCTTGCCATCTACGGAAACGCGGACCTGTTCGAAACCGTTCCGCCGCCGCAGCGCCCGCGTTCGCGGCCCAAGACCGCCAGCTTCTTCAGCGATTTTTCGGATCTGAAACCCGGAGATTACGTGGTCCACGTGGACCATGGCATCGGCCAGTTTGACGGCTTGCGGCAAGTGAGCGTGGAAGGCGCGGCGGGTGAATTCATGCTGCTGCGCTATGCCGATGACGCGAAACTCTACGTGCCGCTCGCGCGGCTTGACCTGGTCCAGAAGTATCAATCGCTCGGCGGCGTTGAGCCGACGCTCGATCGGCTCGGCGCAACCATCTGGGAGGCGCGCAAGACGCGGGTGCGCAAGTCTGTCAGCGACATGGCCGACCAGCTACTCGCGCTGTACGCGGAACGAAAGGCCGCTCCCGGTCATTCTTTTCCCGCCGACTCGAACTGGCAGCGCGAGTTTGAAGACGCGTTTGAATTCGAGGAAACCACGGACCAGAACCGCGCCATCGAAGAAGTGAAGCGCGACATGGAATCGTCGCTGCCGATGGACCGCCTGCTTTGCGGCGACGTCGGCTACGGCAAGACGGAAGTTGGAATGCGCGCGGCATTCAAGGCACTGTCAGATTCGAAGCAGGTGGCCGTGCTGGCGCCGACCACCGTGCTCGTTTTTCAGCACTACGAGACATTTCGGCGGAGATTCGCGGCCTTTCCGGTACGCATCGAAATGCTCAGCCGGTTTCGGTCGGAAAAGGAACAGAAAAAGATTCTCGAAGATCTCGAAGCCGGCAAAATCGATCTGGTAATCGGAACTCATCGCTTGCTTGCGCGCGACGTGAAATTTCACGATTTGGGCTTGCTGGTCGTGGACGAGGAACAGCGGTTCGGCGTGGCGCACAAGGAGCGCCTGAAGGAAATGCGCAAGAATGTGGACGTGCTCACGATGTCCGCGACGCCGATTCCCCGCACGTTGCATATGTCGCTCGTGGGGTTGCGCGACATGAGCGTGATCGAGACGCCGCCGAAAGACCGCCTGGCGATTCAGACCGCGGTGGCATCGTTCAGCGAGACCCTAGTCCAGCGCGTGATCGAGGAAGAGTTGGCGCGCGGCGGCCAGGTATTCTTCATCCACAACCGCGTGGAGTCGATTGCTTCTCTCGCCACGATGGTGCAGCGGCTGGTTCCGAAGGCGCGCGTCGTGGTCGGCCACGGTCAAATGCGCGAGAGCGAGCTCGAAAAGGTGATGTTGAAATTTATCCGCAACGAAGCGGACGTGCTCGTTTCCACCACGATCGTCGAGAACGGCCTGGATATTCCGCGCGCGAACACCATCATCATCAATCGCGCGGACCGCATGGGACTCGCCGAGCTGTATCAACTGCGCGGCCGCGTGGGCCGTTCGAACCAGCGCGCCTACGCATACTTGCTGGTGCCTCCGAACCATACGCTGACTCCCATTGCGCGACAGCGGCTCGCAGCACTGAAAGAATTCAGCGATCTTGGCGCAGGATTTCGCATCGCCGCGCTCGATCTCGAGTTGCGCGGCGCGGGAAACCTCCTGGGCCGCGAGCAGCACGGCCACATCGAAGCCGTCGGTTTCGACATGTATTGCCAGATGATGGAACGCGCGGTTGCGGAGAAAAAGGGCGAGGCGGTGGCGCCCGAGCGGCGCGCCACGCTCAATCTTGGCCAGGAAATTCGCATTCCGCCGGAGTACATCGAAAGCGAAAACCTGCGGCTCCGCATCTACAAGCGCGTCGCTCAGGTTGCTTCCGACGCGGAGCGGGCCGAGGTTCGCAAGGAGCTCGAGGATCGCTTCGGTCCTCCGCCGGCCGCGGTGGAAAACTTACTCGATTACTCTGTATTGAAGGCGCTGGCGGAAAAGCTGCTCGTCAACTCGATCGACCGGCGAGGCGACCAGATCGCCATCAAATTCTACGAAGACACACCGATCGGGCCCGAGCACTTGGTGAAACTCATCCGCAAGCGCCGCGATCTGCGACTTGATCCTTCGGGCGTGCTGTGGGTAACTTTCAGGGGAAGCCAAGGTGCGGTGATGGAAACAGTCAGAAACGTATTGCGGCAGCTGCAAGCGTAGAGATAGACTTTTTTAGGGTTGAGACAATGAAACAGCTGACGGGCTGGAAACTTATCCTGGCGGGCGTCTGCGCGACGTTTGTGTTTGTCCCATTGCCGGCGCGCGCCCAATCGAAGCCGCTTACCGTCGAGCAAATCGTCGCGCGCGTCAACAACTCGATCATTACCATGTCCGATTACCAAAAGGCGATGGACCAATTGCCCGAGGAGGTTCAGCAGGACTGCCAGGGCTGCTTGCAGGAGAAGATCCAGACGGAACTGAAGGACCGCCAAAAGAATCTGTTGCGCGACATGATCGACCAGCAACTGCTGATCGAGAAGGCCAAGGACATGGACATCAACGTCGAGACCGATCTTGTGAAACGCCTCGATGAGGTCCGGAAAGAGAACAATCTGGCGACCCTCGACGATCTCGAGAAAGCCGTCGAAGGTTCGGGCTTGAATTGGGACGATTATAAAACGCGGCTCCGCAATGACCTTCTGCAGCAGAAAGTGATCCAGCAGGAGGTCGGCAGTCGCATGGACATCCCGACGGATGACGTGAAAAAGTATTACGAGGCGCATAAGCAGGAGTTCGTGCGTCCCGAGGAAGTGGATCTTTCGGACATTCTGCTGAGCACGGATGGAAAGAGCCCCGAGGAGATTGCAGCCGTGCGCACTCGTGCGGACGACATCCACAATCGCGTCACGAAGGGCGAGGATTTCGCCGAGATTGCGAAGCGCTACTCCCAGGGACCGACCGCACAGCAAGGCGGCGAGTTGGGGGTATACGAGCGCGGCCAGCTCGATCCGCAGATCGAGGCCGCCGTGTTCAAGATGGACAAGGGCCAGATCACAGATGTGGTTCAGACCAAAGCAGGATTTGATATTTTGAAGGTCAACGCTCATTACGATGCCGGCTTGCAGCCGCTCGACAAGGTGGAAGGCGAGATCAGCAATCGGCTCTATCAGCAGAAGATGGAGCCGGCGCTGCGGCAATACCTGGCTCAATTGCGCGAGGAAAGCTATGTGACCGTCGCAGCGGGTTATACGGACACAGCTGCTGTGCCGGGGGGAACAGCGATCCAAGAAGTTGCGCCGACACCGGACGCCGGCGACAAGAAAAAGGGCAAGAAGAAGGTTCCGCTGCCAAAAATCAACGGCTGATGAAATCGCATTTCATTACGGATCTCTCTGATGGGCAACTGATCACCTCTCTCTTCCTGGTGCGCGAAAAAGAAATTCGAACTTCGCCTCGCACTGGGACCGCATGGTTGCAACTGGAATTGACGGACCGCACTGGATCGATCAGCGCAAAGATGTGGGAGAACTACTCGGATTTGACGCCCACGTTCGAGTGCGACGATGTGGTGCAAGTTCGCGGCCGCGTAAAGCTCTACAACGGCCGCAAGGAACTTGCGCTCGAGCAAATCATTCCGGCGGCCGAGAACGAATACGATCTGGGCGATTTTCTGCCGCACACGAAATACGACGTCGAGCAGCTTTATGCGCGCCTGCAAGGTGCGGTCAGCGAAGTTAAGAATCCGTGGCTGAAGCGGTTGCTGTGCAGCGTCGTCGAGGATCCGGCGATCGTGCCGCGCCTGAAGCGTGCGCCGGCAGCGATGACAATGCATCACGCGTACATCGGAGGGCTCCTCGAGCACATCGTCAGCCTGATCGGCTTGGCAAACGGCGTCAGCGCGCACTACCCCGATCTCGACAGGGACTTATTGCTTGCGGGCGTTGTGTTGCACGACATCGCCAAAATTGATGAGCTGCGATACTCTCGTGCATTCGATTATTCGAATGAAGGCCGCCTGCTGGGTCACATCATGATGGGAATTTGCCTCGTGCAGGAAAAACGCAAGGCGATTCCCGGTTTTCCGCCGGCGTTGGGCGCGCTGGTGGATCATCTGATTCTCAGCCACCATGGCTCGCATGAGTTCGGCTCACCAACTCTGCCGCAAACGCCCGAGGCCGTAGCGCTGCATTTTATCGACGACCTGGACTCGAAAATGGCGGGTATGCGGGCCACGCTGGACGGCATCAGCGGCATGCAAGGCGCGGAGTGCTGGACCGAGCGCAATCCTTCGTTGCGCCGGGCGCTGCTGCGCACCGACAGATTCTTGAATGGGAACTCCAGCAAGGACGGCGCAGAGAAATGACGCAAGAAGTTCCTATGGAAAATGCGGAGGCGCTACATGATCCTATTTCCAAACCGCCTGCGCCGCGGCGTTCTGTGCTGGATCTTGCACCTCTCGAGCTGGATTGCATGAACACGCTCTGGCCTATCGGCGAGGCTACCGTGCGGGAGATTCGCGAACGGCTTTCGCCGCGTCGCGCTCGCGCCTATACGACGATCATGACGATCATGGATCGGCTGGCGCGCAAGGGCATCGTCGAGCGAAAAAAGACCGGCCGCGCTTACACCTACCGGCCCCGGCTGAGCGCCGAGGAAGCTCGCACGCACGCTCTTGCGCAAGTGCTTGAGAATTTTTTCGGGGGCTCGAAAGACGCGCTGGTGGCACATCTGGATGGCGCGATCGATGAGGCTCTTTCTCTCGTTCAAAATGGGGCGCCGGAGGTTTCCGCAACGGTCGCGCGTCCCACGTCTCCTGAAGCCAGTGCCGATGCGAATTCGGGCGCCCGCGGGCATTTGGATGGTCCAGTCGTATAGGGCCGCTTCGCCATGTTTCCGTCCGAACTGACAATTCGAAATTCCAAGATTTGCCCGGCGACGATCCTCGCGCCGATGGCGGGCGTAACCGATACGGTCTTTCGCCGCGTCATTCGCTCACTCGGCCCGTGTGGACTGATCATGACCGAATTCACGAGCGCCGAGGGCCTGACGCGCAAGGCCGCACGCACGCTCCGCTATCTCTACTTCGACGAGGACGAGCACCCAATTGCCGCACAGATTTTTGGTTCCGATCCGCAGGTGATGGCTTCCGCCGCGGCGCTGAGCGAGGACCTCGGCTTCGATCATCTCGACGTGAATCTCGGCTGCCCCGTGAAAAAAGTGGTGAAGTGCGGCGGCTCGGGGTTGCTGCGCGATCTGCCGCACCTCGAGAAATTGCTCCGCGCGGTTCGCGCAGCCATCCGCATCCCCCTGACGATCAAGATTCGTTCCGGCTGGGACGAGAACAACATTGTCGCCGTGGATGTCGCCCGCATGGCTGAGCAGATCGGCATCGAGGCCATCGCGGTGCATCCGCGCACCCGCATGCAGGGCTACGCGGGAACAGCCGATTGGCGGATCATTCGCGCGGTGAAACAGGCCGTGCGCATTCCGGTGATCGGCAATGGCGACGTCCGCGCGCCTCAGGACGCGGTGCGCATGGTCGAGGAAACCGGGTGCGACGCGGTGATGATCGGCCGCGCGGCTTCCTCAAATCCCTGGATTTTCAGGCAGATCGCCGACTATGTGGACACCGGCCGCTACGACGAACCGACAGAAACCGACCGCTACCAACTGCTTTCAGCTTACTTTCGCAGCCTGATTGAAGCCGAGATGCCCGACGCGATCGGCAAGATGAAGCAGTTCGCGACCCTGTTCACACATGGAGTCCGGAATGGCGGTGAGTTGCGCCAGCAGGTTCATCATTCGCGAACGACGGACGAAATTCTCGATCGCGTCCACGCGTTCTTTTCCGCCGCAGCTACCCCGGCTGCGTCGTCCGCCCATTGATCGGGTCCCATCGAGGCTGTTTGAGACGCTAAAACTGCGTCAAACTGTATGCAGTTTTGGCTCAGTTTTCGCGGGTGACGAGGAGTTGCTTGTAGGCTTCGCGCCGCGTGAGGCCGCGCTCGCGGGCGGCTTGCTTGAGCGCGGATTTGCGGTCGGCTCCGTTGGCTTGCATGATTTCATCCACCCGACGCGCCAGAGGCAGGGCGCTCGCGGAGTCGGCCGCGGAATCGGCCTGTTTCGCGTGCCCATCCGGCGGACCGATCAACAAGGTGATTTCTCCACGCGGCGGCTTCTTCCGCGCGGCGGCAACAAGATCCTCCAAATGACCGCGCGAAAATTCCTCGTACATCTTCGTTACTTCTCGCGCGATCACGGCGGGACGATTGCCGAGAATATCGAAGGCATCCTCGAGCGTGTCGAGCAGGCGGTGCGGCGCTTCGTACAACGCGAGCGTGCGCGGCTCGTCAGCCAGCACGCGCAGCGCCTTGCGGCGTGCAGTTTGTCGCGACGGCAAGAAACCGGCAAACAGGAATTCGTCGATGGGCATTCCCGAAGCGGCGAGCGCCGCGACGAAAGCGGAAGCGCCCGGCACGGGCACGATCTTGATTCCGTGCCTGACGCACAGGCTGACGAGACGATAGCCCGGATCGGAGATGGCGGGCGTGCCCGCGTCGCTGACGAGGGCAACTTTGGCCCCCTGTTCGAGCTCGATCACGATTTCAGGGGCGCGAGTGATTTCGTTGTGTTCGTGGTAGCTGACCACTTCCTTGGAAATATTGAAATGCGAGAGCAGTTTCTGGGTCTGACGCGTGTCCTCACACGCAATTACGTCGGCTTCTTTCAGCACGCGCAATGCACGCAGAGTGATGTCTTCGAGGTTGCCGATGGGCGTTGAGACGATAAAGAGGCAACCGGCGCCGGCGTCGCTGTTCTTGCTCTTGGTCATGGTGCCGCGAGAATCGGGTTCGCAATTTGGCGCGCCCGCTGGGTGCGCATCAACGAGGGTAGGACCGCGGCGGGCTTTTTGCAAGAAGGAGTCGCGTCGCAGCCCGGTGCGAGATTGCGGAATTTACAGAACGAGATCATCGCGGCTCTCGAGGAAAGCTTCGTTCACTGATGAGCTCTCATCTGAGAGCCGCGATGCCGTGCGGTCTTGCTAAGCGGTGGCCGCTTTTCCGCGATAAGCTGGGACGAACACCTCGTTGACCCACGTCTCAATCGTTGTTGGCGTGGTGGTCGCGGCGGAGCGCGGGTCGAGAGCCTTCATGTATCCCGCATTCAGAGAATCGGCCATTTCGAGGAGCAGATCGGCCATGTTGTTGGACATCCCCATTTGCAAGAGCGCGGGCTTCAGCTGTACTGGCGGCAACTGCTGATAGATCAGGCCGGGCTTGCCGATCGCCGAACCGATGAGGTTTGCCACCTGGTTGTAAGTGACATCGCGAGCGCCCTGCAATTCGCGTACCTGCTTTCCCTGGAAATTCAACTTCAAGAGGCTATTTGCGGCGACAGCGCCAATATCGCGCGTCGCGATCATCGGCAACGGCAGGTCGCCTCGGACCGGCCCGGCCACGAATCCGAACGAGTTGATGACGCCAACTTGAGACAGAATATTTTCCATGAAATAGCCGGCGCGCAAGTAGAGGGCGTTCAAACCCGGGATGGAATTGAGTTTTTGTTCAAGGTTGTATAGAGCGACCACCGGGCCAGTCTTGTCCGATTTGTCCGCGCCGATGCTGCTGAGAAGAACAGCGTGTTTTGTGCCGTTTTTTTGAATGGCGGAAACAAAGGAGTCGCCTGCGCGGTCTTCATAAGCGCGCACATCCGGAACGCTTGGGTTGGGGGGGATCATCAAGTAGGCGACTTCAGCACCGGAAAAAGCTTTGGTGATTGCCGCGGAGTCGGTGACATCCGCGATGAATGGTTGAGCTCCCTTGGCTGTAAATCGTTGGAGCCGGTCCGCATCACGGCCAACGACGCGAACTTGTTTCCCTGCTGCAAGAAGCGCGTCCGCTACTACACCACCCGTATGTCCTGTAGCACCTGTTACGACGTACATGAAACCTCCTAGCGTGCGATTGCTTTTCGCAACCCACTCAATCGTAGATGCGATGAAGTAGAAATACGACTCCCGGGTTGAGAAACTTTTTGTGGTGCAGGAAGGGAGAGTTCGAGTCTCCTCTGACATCGCGGGGCCGATGGCGGTGTTTCCGGTTGCCCGCCATCCAGGCACGGGCGCGACCATGCCACTTACATCTCATGTTGCATATGCAACATATGTATGTTGTAATGGCAACATGGGAGGAGATATGAACGGGATGCTGGAAGCGATCTTCAAGAGGAGAGCAGTGAAAATCTTTGAGCCAGTCGAAATCCCCGAGGGCACACGCGAGCAAATTCTCAATGCAGCTCGCCATGCTCCCTCCAGCTTCAACATGCAACCGTACCGGTTCTATTGGATCGGAACTGCAAACAAAAAGACGGCGGCGGCCAAGCTCTGCCTGGGACAGGCTCCCGCGGAAACCGCGTCGGCGTTGGTCGTAGCGGTTGCCGACATCGGATCGTTGGCCGCAACGTCGCAAAGCCAATTGGAGTGGATGCGCAGCGGGAATGCGTTTAGCGAAGCGAAAATTCGCGATTACGAGCGGACAGCAAAGATCGGACGGATCCTGTTCATGCCCGGGCCTTTTGGCATCTTCGGCGCGGTGAAATGGGGCGTGTTCTGGCTGCTGAATTTATGGAAGGTGATGGGGATGCCGCCCGTGTCGCGCCAGGACTTGTTCAAATGGGCGACCAAAAGCACAGCGCTGGCCTGCCAGAATCTGATGATCGCTGCCGAAGCGCTGGGCATCAACACCTGCCCGATGGAAGGTTTTGATGGCCGCAGGCTCCTGAAGTATCTCGGCTTGTCCGCGCGTCATCATGAGATTGTGATGGTGGTTGCGATGGGAAAGAAATCGCAGAGCTACGTTGAACCTCCCCAGTGGCGCAGACCTCTCCATGCGACGGTAAGCATCCTATGAGCATCATTCCTAAGAAAGAGGTTCCAGAAGACATCCTGCAAGATTCCGTCTTGGCGCATATCGCGGCGGCCTATTTTTCGGTGGGAAAGAGGCTGGAACGAAAAACCCAGTGTTCTGCGACTCGCGGCTTCATCCTCTCAACGCTTCGAGGCGGCGCCACGCTTAATCAGAATCAGATCGCCACATTTCTAGGTTTAGACCGAACTGTCGTGCACCGAGCCATCAAGTCCATGGCTCGGGAAGGACTTGTATCGGAGCGAAGGGCAAAATCAGGCAGGGCAATTCACGTCCAATTAACCCACAAAGGAAACCAGTACAGGGAACGGTTGATCGAGGCCCGGGTGGCCGCCGATGAGAATGTGCGGCGTCGACTCACTTCGGATGAACGCGCAACACTCGTACGGCTGTTGAAGTTGATCGCCGAATTGGAGTTCTAGAATTCGGCTGCTTCGTGCATTCGGGCGGGTCGCCGGCTAATGGGAACCCGACCCAATACAGACGGGTTGGGAGGCTTGACAAAGGTTTCCTGGAAACATTAGAATTTTGCCTAGGCGAATAAAAAGCGAAACTAGAAGTGCCGCAGAAATCGCCTCCCATCCCCGATGAGTTCGAAAGCCACTGCGTTGCGCTTGCAGGTCGAATCGGCGTTGGCGTCGCGCGTGGCGAGCCCGTTTGAATATCGCGACCGCAAAATCTTCGAGACGGCGCCGACGGGCATACCGGCGCTCGATCAATTGACGGGAGGACTGCCGCGAGGCAGCTTGACGGAAATTTATGGGCCACCGTGCTCGGGGCGAACGAGCGTTCTGATTTCGGCGCTGGCATCGCGGACAGCGGAATCCGAGGTGTGCGCGCTGGTGGATGCGCGCGATGCTTTCGATCCGCATTCTGCAGAGGCCGCTGGAGTGAAGCTGCAACAACTGCTCTGGGTGCGCTGCCGGAACATCGATCAGGCTCTGCGCGTCACGGATTTGCTGATTCAAGGCGGCGGATTCGGCTTGATTGCGCTCGATCTGAGCGACACAGCGACGAAAACGGTGCGTGGCGTGCCGCTGAATGTGTGGTTCCGGTTCCGGCGCGCGGTGGAAAATACGCCGACAATTTTTATTCTCGTCGGGCAGGAATCGAATGCGAAGACATGCGCTTCGCTGGTGCTGCGTTTGCGAGCGGAAAAGGCGCGCTGGTCGCAAACGGCGGAAGAAGGAGATGTTGAGGGCGCGACTTTGCCACATTCGCCGGGAATCCTGCTCGATGGCTGGAAAGGTCGCGCGGAAATGGTCCGCGCGCGCGCGAAAGACCCGGAATGGATGCGGCAAAACGTATACGTGATGAAGGCACGAAAGGACGAAGCGGATTTCGAGACGGAAGCGATTCGGAATCACATGCAGGAATTTCAGTTGCGAGCGCTCGATTTGCAGGCTGGAATCCGGAAGAAGTCGCGAGGAGGGGCCGGAACAAGGTGACGAACTTTTTCAGCCGTTTCGCTCCGTCGCCGGGCACGTATGGCGTTCGCTTCCATTTTCGTCCCCAACTTTATTTTGCAGGCGGTGGTGCGCGCCGAGCCGGAGTTGCGCGAATGCGCCCTGGCGCTGACCGATGGCAACCCACCGCTGTGCAAAGTCGTGACGATGGACGAAAAAGCGGCCCGCGCCGGAATCCAGCCGGGAATGACGAAGGCGAACGCGGAGCAGTTCACTGGCATTGCGATTCGGGTGCGTTCGCAGGCGGAGGAAAAAACGGCTCATGCGGCGTTGCTCGACATTGGCTGGTCGATCTCGCCAAGAATCGAAGACACGGCCGAGGATGCGATCGCGCTGGACGTGGCCGGCTTGAGCTATTTATTCGAATCCGAAGAAGAGATTGGCGCGGAACTGGCGCGGCGCGCGCGCGGGTGCGGATTGACGGTGCGCACCGCCATTGCCGCGAATGTTGAAACCGCGTTGGTGGCTGCGCGCGGTTTTCCTGGAATTACAGTAATTCCCGCTGGGCAAGAAGCGAAATATTTGAGCGAACTGCCGGTCGAAGTACTTTCTCCATCGGAAGAAATCGCCGAAACTTTGAAACGTTGGGGCGTGCGCACCTGCGGCGCTTTCGCGGAATTGCCGGTTTTGCAGCTTTCCGAGCGGTTGGGACAGGAAGGCGTCCGGTTGCATGCACTGGCGCGCGGCGAAAGTGCGCGTTCGCTTTCGATCGCGGAACCCGGGCTGATGTTCGAAGAGGGGATGGAACTCGAGGATGCGGTGGAGGAGCTCGATCCGTTGTCGTTTTTGTTGGGGCGATTGCTCGACCAGCTCTGCGCACGATTAACGGCTCGAGTCCTGGCGGCCGGCACGATCCATGTGCGTTTCGAGCTGCAGACATCCGCTGAAAATGCAATCGATGCCCGCAAGAGCGTTTTTTTCGAGAAGCACGCGCCCGGTCTGTACGAAACGCAGCTACAGCTTCCCATTCCCACGCGCGACTCCAAGATGCTCCTGAAATTGCTGCGGCTGCGCTTGCAATTCCATTCTCCGGCGGCGCCTGTTCAAAAAATACTACTGACGGCGGAGGCGGCGCGGCCGCGCGCTACTCAAAATGGATTATTTTTGCCGAGTTTTCCCGATCCCGAAAAATTGGAGATCACCATCGCGCGGATCACAAATGTTGTCGGCGAGGGAAACGTCGGAGCGCCATCGCTTGTCGATACGCACCGGCCGGGAACATTTCGAGTCGAGCGATTCGCGGCACCGGTCAGAACAAAACGCGGCGGCAAAAAAGCGGCTGTTCAAGAACGGCCGCGCGAGTTTTTCAAGATTTCGACGAGCTTTCGCGCCTTTCGCCCGGCTATTTCCGCAAAACTGGAGATGGAAGCAGGCATTCCGATCAGCGTCGTTTTTCATGGCGCATGCGGACACGTGCTGGCGGCTTCCGGCCCATGGCGCACGTCGGGCGACTGGTGGCAGGAAGATTTCTGGAATCAGGAGGAATGGGACCTGCAGATTCAGTTTCCTTTAATCGAGCGCCACAATGCAGCTTTCGCGAATTCCCTTCCGTCCGACGGACTTTACGTTTTTTATTACGACACGCTGCGACGGAGCTGGTTCACAAGGGGAATCTACGATTGATGTACGTCGAGCTTCATGCGCGGTCGGCATTCAGTTTTCTCGAAGGCGCGGCATTGCCGGAACAGTTTGTAAGCGCTTGCGCGGAACATGGGATGCGCGCGATGGCGCTGCTGGACCGCGACGGCGTTTACGGCGCGCCCCGTTTTCATCTGGCGGGAATGAAACTGGCGGAGAAGTCTTCGTTCCAGGCGCACATTGGCGCGGAGGTGACTTCCGAGGCGGGCTGGCGCTATCCGCTGCTCGTTGAAACGCGCGAAGGCTATCAGAATTTGTGCCGATTGATCACGCGCATGAAGTTGCGCGCGAAAAAAGGAGAAGGGAGCGTTCTGCGCGAAGAAATAGAGGAGATGGCAAAGGGGCTGATATGCCTGACTGGCGGCGATGAAGGGCCGCTGGCGCACGCCTTGGCGCGAGGAGGGAGCGAAGCCGGCGTCAAATGCGTGAATGAACTCTGTGAAACGTTCGGACACGAAAATGTTTATGTCGAACTGCAGCGGCATTTTTGCCGTGAAGAAGAGGCACGCAATCAAGCGGCAGTGGCGATCGCGCGAAAGCTGAAGCTGCCGTTGCTGGCGACGAACGGCGTCTGCTACGCGCTGCCGCAACAGCGTGAGGTGCTGGATGTGTTTACGTGCCTGCGCCATCATCGCGAGCTTTCGACAGCCGGACGATTGTTGAGCCGCAATTCGGAACGGAATCTGAAATCGCCTGGCGAGATGGCTTCTCTTTTTTCCGATTTGCCAGAAGCGATCGCGAATACCGAGGCGCTTTCGTCACGGCTGAAGTTCACGCTGAAGGACCTGGGCTACAAATTTCCGCCGTATCCAGTCGGCGACGGGGAGACGCAGAACAGTTTTCTGCGCAAGCGCGTGCACGACGGGATGATCTGGCGCTACGGCGCGAATAATGAACGAGCACGCCAGCAAATCGAGCGCGAGCTTGCGTTGATCGAGAGGCTCGATCTCGCGGGATATTTCCTGATCGTCTGGGACATCGTGCGATTCTGCGGCGAGAAAAATATTCTCGTGCAGGGACGCGGCTCGGCAGCGAACAGCGCCGTTTGCTACGCGCTGGGCATCACGGCTGTCGATCCGGTGGGTATGGAACTGCTATTTGAGCGATTTTTGTCCGAGCAGCGCGGCGTATGGCCGGACATCGATCTCGACTTGCCTAGCGGGGACCAGCGCGAGCGCGCGATTCAGTATGTGTACGAACGCTACGGAAAATTGGGCGCGGCGATGACGGCCAACGTGATCACGTATCGCGGGCGCTCGGCCGCGCGGGAAATCGGCAAGGTTTTGTCGTTCGATCCCGAAACGCTCGGGCGGCTGGCCGGGCTGGTGGGCGCATGGGAATACAAGGATCCCGACGATTCGTTCGCGCGACAGTTCCGCGACGCGGGTCTGGATATCGCGCATCCACGAATCTGGAAATTTTTCGAGCTGTGCCAAGGCGTGCAGGATCTGCCGCGTCATCTGGGGCAGCATTCGGGTGGAATGGTGGTGTGCCAAGGGCAGCTCGACTCAGTGGTGCCGCTGGAGCCGGCCACGATGCCGGGTCGCGTGGTGGTGCAATGGGACAAAGAAGATTGCGCGGACATGGGCATCGTGAAGGTGGACCTGCTCGGGCTGGGGATGATGGCGGTGCTCGAAGAATCTTTGCAGATCATTCGCAAGGATTGCGGAGAAGAAATCGACCTGGGGCGTCTGCCAGCGAACGATCCGAATGTGTACGCGGCGCTGCAAAAGGCCGACACAGTGGGAATGTTTCAGATCGAGAGCCGGGCGCAAATGTCGTGCCTGTCGCGACTGCAGCCGAAATGTTTTTACGACATTGTGGTGCAAGTGGCGATCATCCGGCCGGGGCCGATCGTCGGGAAAATGGTGCATCCGTATTTGCGTCGGCGGCAAGGGCTCGAGCCGCCCGAGTGCCTGCATCCATTGCTCGAACCTGTGCTGGAACGTACGCTGGGCGTGCCGCTTTTCCAGGAGCAATTGCTGCGCATGGCGATGATTGCCGCCGGATTCACGGGCGGCGAGGCCGAAGAATTGCGGCAGGCGCTGGGATTCAAGCGGTCCGAACAGCGCATGCGACAGGTGGAAGTGAAACTTCGCGCCGGGATGACAGCCAACGGAATCACGGACGAGACGCAAGACAAGATCGTGCAATCGATCACTTCGTTCGCGCTTTATGGATTTCCCGAATCGCACGCGGCGAGCTTCGCGCTGCTGGCTTACGCGAGCGCCTATTTGAAGTGCAGGTATCTGGCGGCGTTCACCGCGGCGATGCTGAACAATCAGCCGATGGGATTCTACTCGCCGGCAACGCTGGTGAAAGACGCGCAACGGCATGGATTAAAGTTCAAACCGATCGACCTGACGCGTTCGGATTGGGGCTGCACGCTGGAAAAAATTACGCAAGGATTTGCGGTGCGGTTGGGGATGCGTTACGTGAAAGGGCTGCGCAAGGAAGTTGCGCTAGAAATTGTTGGCGAGCGGGGCGCGCGGAAATTTGCGTCGATTGATGATTTGAAGCGGCGCGTGCCCGCGATTCAAAAAGACGAGCTAACAGCGCTGGCTGAAACAGGGGCTTTGAATTTTCTGCCGGCGAAGCGCGGTTTTCACCGGCGCGATGCGCTGTGGCAGGTGGAGCGGGCCGCGCGCCGGCCGGGTCCGCTGCTCGAGATGCAAGAAGCGGCGGAAATTGGCATCGAGCCAGAGACTGGCGATCCGGCTGTGGACGCTGATGTGCCAGGGGATTCTCCGTTGGAGCAAATGAGCGCGGAAGAAAGATTAGCGGCGGATTTTCGCGGCACGGGCATGACGGTGGGGGCGCACCCGATGGCGTATCGTCGCGCGGAACTGAAACGGCAACGGGTGCGAACGGCGATCGAACTGACGACGCTGCCGGATGGAACGCCCGTCCGATATGCGGGAGCGGTGATCGCGCGGCAGCGCCCTGGAACGGCGAAGGGATTCGTCTTTCTGAGCCTGGAAGACGAAACCGGAATTGCGAACGCGATCATCACGCCGCAGCTATTCGAGCGGGATCACACGGTGGTGGTGCATCATCCGTTTTTGCTGATCGAAGGAAAACTGCAGAACCAGCAGGGAGTGGTGTCGATCAAGGCGGAAAAGCTGGAGCGGCTGACGGTGATGCCGGCGGAAGTGCCATCACACGATTTTCACTGATTTGTCCTCGGCCGCGGCTTGGCTCGGGGAACGCAGCCTGCTCCCGGTGTACAATGCGAGGAGATGGCCACGCAATCGTCTTCCGTAAACAATCAAGCTGGAAGGTCGCAGGTGGAGACGGCGCCGCCGCGCGTCACACTGCGAAATTCATTCGCACACCCATTCGATTCGGCGATGGCGGCTGCGCGCACGTGCTATTCGCCGCGGCTGGTCGGGCCCGAGGAAATCACCGAAAAGCAGCGCGTGACGATCGGCGCGGGCACCTATTTCGGAGGGCATCACACGGTCTATCAGCACGCGCATTTCGAATTCGGGCTCGAAAATGTGAGCCGGCAGTTCGTGTGGTCGTTTCTGCACGCGCATCCTTTCTACAATTCCGAGCAGCAGAGCCAGCGATACGTGCGGCTCGACCGGGCGCAGGCCTACGTGCCTCCCGAAAATTCCGAGGAGAATCCGAATTTTGGTCCTGCGGAACGGGCGATCTACGAAAAGGCCGTCGCGCGGGCGTGGGATTATTACCGCCAGCTGACGACGGTGCTGGAGCCGGGCGCGCGGGAAATTCTCAGCGATATCTGGCACGTGGGACCGATGTCGCATCCTCGGCGGGCGCAGAAAGTGGAGCGGCAGTCGGAAAAACGCGCGATCGAAGTGGCGCGCTACGTGTTGCCGGTGGCCGCGTTCACGACGATGGTGCACACGCTGTCGGGAATCGTGCTGCACCGATTGTGGCGAATGCAGCGCGCGAACGACACGCCTACGGAAGCGCGGCAAGTGATCGGCGAGATGGTGGCGCGGGTGCGCGAAGTAGATCCGCAATTCTTCGACCGGTTCGACAACGAGCCGATGGAAGAGCCGCCGGAATGGCAGCAGCCGCTGCACGACGGAGAGATGTTCGCGCGCGAATTCGATGCGCGGCTCGCCGGGCTCACTTCGCGGCTTGTGGATTTTTCGCCGCGCGCGACCGAGTCGATGGCCGAGGCATATCGCGCAGTGATGGGACTGACGGAGAGCGAGTGCCCGGACGGCGAGGCCCTCGACCGCATGCTGAATCCTGCGCGGAATCCCTACCGGCGAGAGACGCTGAATGTAGGCGTGAACGCGCCGATGATGCGGCCACTCGACCACGCGCACTTCACGTTTGCGAAAAAAATCAGCCACACAGCGGACAGCCAGGACCAGCGCCATCGCATGGTGCCCGGCTCGCGGCCGCTGCTGACGCTGGCCGATACGCGCTCGCCCGATTACGTCACGCCGATGCTGATCCGTGATAATCCGTGCGCGCTCGAGATCTATCAGCGTGCAATGGAAGAGGCCTGGGCCGCGAAAAATGAACTGCTCGATCGCGGCGTGCCGCGCGAGTTTGCGTTGTATTTGCTGCCGAACGCGAAGGCGATCCGGCTGGTCGAGTCTGGTTCGCTGCTGCATCTGCTGCACAAATGGACGATGCGGACGTGTTTCAACGCACAAGAAGAGATTTATCAGGCTTCGATCGAGGAAGTGCGACAGGTGCGCGACGTCTTCCCGGAGCTGGGGCGCTACATTGGGCCGCCGTGCTTCCTTCGCGCGGGTGTGTCCACGCCGATTTGCACCGAAGGGTCACACTTTTGTGGAGTGAAGGTGTGGCTCGATTTTCCGAATGTCGAGCGGCGCATCTAGCACTGGCGTGCGCGGCTATCAGCAGGATCTAGCTTACATTCACGACGCTGGTTTCAGCGATTATGCGCTTGATGCCGCTCCAGGCCTGTTGAAAATCCTCAAGCAGTATGGCATCACGCGCGGCCCCATAATCGACTTGGGCTGCGGGACCGGCCGCTGGGCACGCGAGCTGAATCGCTTCGGTTACGAAGTGTATGGAGTGGATCAATCGCCCGCGATGATTCGGCTTGCGCGCAGGACTGCTCCCGATTCGCGATTCAAGACTGGTTCACTGTGGACCTGCAATCTGCCGCCGTGCAACGCAATCACGTCGATTGGCGAGTGCCTCAACTACTGTTTCGATTGCGACGCGGATAAGCACGCCATTTTGAGCTTGTTCAAACGCTTGCATCGTGCCCTCCGGCCCGGCGGGGTGTTCATTTGCGACTTTGCCGGCCCCGGCCGCCGCCCAGCACGCGGCAGCCGGCAACATAACTCGTCTGGGCGCGATTGGGCTGTGACGGCCACTAGCACGGTTCGAGGAACAAACGGCATGCGCAGGCGCATCGTCGCGTTTCGGCGGATCGGCAAGAAACAGAGGCGAAGCGAGGAAGTTCATGACCTGAGGCTTTACCGTGCTAATGACATCTGCGCGATTCTCAGGCGCTGTGGCTTTCGCGCGCGTATCCTGAAGGCCTACGGCAAATTCCCGTTGCCCCGAGGAATTCACGGAGTAGTTGCCACCAAGACGAAAACCAATTGACCTAATCTGGAATTTGGGGAACGGCGGCGAGCAGGGATTGGGTGTAGGGATGTTTAGGCGCTTGCAGCACTTGTTCTGTCGCGCCGATTTCGACGAAGCGGCCCGATTGCATGACGGCGATGCGCGTGGCCGATTGCGCGACCACCGGAAGATTGTGCGAAATCAGAATTAGCGTAAGAGATAGCTCCCGCCGCAATCGATCCAGCAACTCGATAATTTGGGCTCCCGCCGAGACATCCAGAGACGAAACCGGCTCGTCGGCAACGACAATTTCGGGACGCAAAATTAATGCACGAGCGATGCCGATGCGCTGGCGCTGGCCCCCGGAGAATTCATGAGGGTGCCGGACAGCCACCGCTGGATCGAGGCCCACGGCTTCTAGCATGGCGGCGACACGCGTGCGGCGCACCGCACTCGAAAGTTGCGGCTCGTGGATCGCGAGCGGCTCGCCGACAGTCGAATCGATCTTCATGCGAGGATTGAGCGAGCCGGCCGGGTCTTGAAATACCATCTGGATGCGATGGCGCAGTGAACGCAATTTCCGGTCTCTGGCGGCGAGCCAGTCCTGTCCGCCAAGCAGAATTTCGCCTGAATCCGGCTCGATGATGCGCACAAGCATTCGCGCAAGTGTAGTCTTGCCGCAGCCCGATTCGCCGACGATGCCCAGAGTCTCACCGCGATCGAGAGAAAAGGTGACACCGTCCACGGCTAGAGCGCGATGCGATTTGGCGCGTTCGCGCCCGCGATCCAGCGCGCGCGAGTCGACTGGGTAGGATTTGCGAAGGTTCCGGACATCGAGAAGATTTTGCGAGGATTCAATCATTCGTGCAGTCGTTGCCGCAACGCTTCACTCAACGAGCGAGAATACATCGCGCAAATTGGCCTTCAGGCTCTCCGGCGACCGGGAGCAGTTCCGGCATTGCCGCATCGCATTCGGTGACGCGGCGGGAGCATCGCGGCGCGAACGCGCAGCCCGCAGGCAGAGCATCCAGGCGAGGAACGGCGCCGGCTATACCTTTGAGCTTCCCATGACCGAGTCGCGGGGCCGCGCGCAAAAGCGCCTGTGTGTAAGGATGGCGCGGATTGCGCAGAACGTCCGCAACTGATCCGATTTCGACGATCCGGCCTGCGTACATGACGGCAATGCGATCGGCGATCTGCGCCACCACTGCGAGATCGTGCGTGATGAAGAGCATCGACAGGTGGAGTTCGCGGCGCAACTCAGTAAGGAGGTCGAGAATCTGGCGCTGAATAGTGACATCTAGGGCAGTTGTCGGCTCATCCGCGATCAGCACACTTGGCTCGGCCGCAAGCGCCATCGCAATCAGCACCCATTGACGAAGACCACCCGAAAGTTGATGAGGGTATTGCCGAGCGCGGCGTTCGTATTCGGGCACGGCGGCCCGCTCGAGGGAATGAAATACGCGCTGCCTGATTTCGTTGCGGCGCATGCGCGGATTGTGGACTCGAATCGTTTCGCCGATTTGCGCTCCAACACGAATCATCGGATTCAAAGCGGTCATCGGCTCCTGAAAAATCATCGCGATTTCGCGCCCGCGCAATTCGCACGCGTGCGCCTCGGAGGCAGCGATGAGATCTGTTGGGTCTGCCGCGGCTGGGCGGACTTTGGTCCGACCATTTGCGTTGCCAGCGTGAGTGCGCAACCACGCCTGGCCATTGCGGCGCGATCCGCGAGGCTCCAGGCCCAATAATGCGAGCGCCAGCATCGTCTTGCCTGAACCGGATTCGCCGACGATGCCGAGGCACTCGCCTTTGTCGAGTGTGAACGAAACCTCGTTCACGGGCCGAATCCAGCCGGTGCGCGCCGGCAGTTCGACGGTGACGCGGCGAACATCGAGAATCATCGACATCTCGGGCATCATACGTCGCCGTGCGAGTTGCCAGCGAAATTTTGCGATTGAGGATTTCGTTGCCGCCAGTCAGCGGCGAGCGAGGGGGATCACAAAGCGCAAGGCCGTGTGCGTACTGGAGAAGCTGCAGACTTTATTGTCCGTAAGGCCAGCGGATTTCCCCGCACTAATGACGTCAGTCTCGCGGATGTGCTTCTGGCCTTTTGGGTAGACGACCCAGATGGCGGTGTGTTTTCCAATGGTTTTTGCAAGCTTCTCAAGATGCGCGAGCGATTCCAAGTCTTCGGCCGCGAGAAAAACCAAATCCGCGATACGTGGGTGCTTTTCGTCCGTGAAGGCCGGAACGCGTGCGGCGAGGTCTTTCAGAAATGCGGCGTCTCGCACTCCTAAGACGCTAATCTGCTGGCCGGGCTTGACACCGAGTTTGTCGAGCAATGATCTGTGCGAGTAGTCGCGCTCGGCGGGCCGCGCCTTTGCGATGGCTTTGTGTGGCACAAGTCGCCTGCCGGAGATATGCGCCTCGACTAGTAGTCGTTGGCGGAGCCTTCAAGGAAGGCGCGAAGCTTGCGCGAGCGGGAAGGATGGCGCAGCTTGCGCAGGGCCTTGGCTTCGATCTGACGGATGCGCTCGCGGGTAACGGCGAACGACTGGCCAACTTCTTCCAAGGTGTGCTCGCTGCCGTCGTCAAGGCCGAAACGCATCTTGATGACTTTTTCCTCGCGAGGCGTGAGAGTCTTCAGCACCGAAGAGGTTTGTTCCTTGAGGCTGAGGTTGATGACGGCGTCGGACGGCGAAACCACAGCCTTGTCTTCGATGAAATCGCCGAGATGCGAATCTTCCTCTTCGCCGATCGGAGTCTCGAGCGAGATCGGTTCCTGCGCGATTTTCAGAATCTTCCGGACTTTCGCGACAGCGATGTCCATGCGCTTGGCGATTTCTTCCGAGGTAGGCTCCCGGCCGAGTTCCTGCACGAGCTGGCGCTGAGTGCGCACGAGCTTGTTGATCGTCTCGATCATGTGCACGGGGATGCGAATCGTGCGGGCCTGGTCGGCGATGGCTCGGGTGATGGCCTGGCGAATCCACCAAGTTGCGTACGTCGAAAACTTGTAGCCGCGGCGCCATTCGAACTTGTCGACGGCCTTCATCAGGCCGATATTGCCCTCTTGAATCAGGTCAAGAAATTGCAGGCCGCGATTCGTGTACTTTTTCGCAATCGAAACAACAAGGCGAAGGTTCGCTTCGATCAACTCTTTTTTGGCTTGTTCGGCTTCGGCTTCGCCGCGAAGAATCACCTGAAGGGCGCGCTTCAGTTCGGTGGGGCTGACTTCGCTGGCGACTTCAATTTCGCTGAGTTCCTGACGGCCGGCTCGAAGATCCTTGCGAGCTTCCGCCTGAACGTCTGCCTTCGACGCGTCGACGCGGCGCTCAAGCTTCACGGTTTCGCGCTCGAGGAAATGTACGCGCTCGACTGTCTGACGAATCTTATCGATCAGGCGCTTTTTCTCGAGCGGATTGAAATCGATCTCGCGGACAAGCTGGGACATTTCGACGCGAGTGCGCCCAACCGCATAGCGAGCATGCAGGTATTGGCGCTTTTTCGAGCGGGGAACCCTCTCAAGCTTCGCAGCCTGCTTCATGGCAAGCAGGTAGAGTTTGGCGATCTTGTCGATTTGCTTGAGAGTTTCGCGAGTCTTGGCTTCAATCTTCTCTTCGGTCAACTCCTCGTCATCGAACTGAACAATTTCCTTGATGGAACGCGAGCCGTTGCGCAGGTCTTCGCCGACTTGCAAGAGCTCTTTCAAAATCAGCGGGGCGCGCGCGATTGTCTTCAGAACAAGCAATTGGCCGCGCTCGATGCGCTTGGCAATGGCAACTTCGCCTTCGCGAGTGAGCAGGGGCACAGTGCCCATTTCGCGCAGGTACATGCGCACAGGATCGTTGGTTTTCTCGAGAGTTCCCGGGGTCAGGTCCAGGTCGCCGTCTTCAGAGGCTGTTTCTTCCTTTACGGCGATCTCGGCGCCATCGCCTGAATCCGCGGCAGCCAGCGCCGCCTTGGCGGTCGACAGATCTTCATAGACGTCGATGCCGTAGCGCTCGAATGTCGAGAGCAAATCATCGATTTCTTCGGAGGAATGGACCTCGGCAGGCAGAATATCGTTCACTTCATCGTAAAGCAGGTAGCCCCGCTCCTTGCCCATCGCGATGAGCTGCCGTACCTGATCGTATTTTTCTTCAAGAGCCAGCGTCACGCCTTATCCCCTTGAGGGCGAGCGGGCCGGAAATAGACGAAACCGGCCAAGGCTCGACGCCCCAGCTGCAAATCTGATTGAGTTACGTATGGACGGATGAATGAGATCCCTTGACCCGGGACGATGCCGGTTGTTGCCGTTCCCACCTAGTTCGCCCATGCCCAGCAAAAACGAATAAAGACACCAACAGCTATATGATGCGGCGCACGGGCTGCCCGTTTCATCCAAAACCCTGCAATAATACATTAAGCGGCAACAAAGGGTCAAACGAACGTCGCTCAGCGTGTTACGCGATGCAAAGAGCTTGCAGATCCAAGCGTTCCGTTCAGATGTGGCACGAGCGAATGCCTTGCTTTTCGAAATACTGCTGGTGATATTCCTCGGCGCGATAGAAGTCAGGTGCCGGGACGATCTCCGTGACGATCGGCCTCTTGAAGATGCCCGACTTTTCCAGGGCCGCTTTGGCCTCGCGTGCAGCTGCTTCTTGCTCCGCATCATGAAAGAAAATGACAGACCGATACTGAGTGCCGAAATCCGGGCCCTGGCGATTCAGAGTCGTTGGATCGTGGCTCTGGAAGAAAACAGCGAGAAGCTCACGGTATGAAACTTGTTTCGGATCGTATTCCACTTCGACTGACTCAGCATGCCCGGTCGCTCCCGTGCAGACTTCCTTATAAGTGGGATTGCTCTTTGTACCGCCGCTGTAGCCAACTGTTGTTGAGGTGACTCCCTTGACTTGCCGGAAGGCGTCCTCGACGCCCCAGAAACAACCCGCCGCAAAAGTGGCTTTGGCCATCGTTGAACTCCTGTCAGTCATTCGTCAGCCTACCATAGCCAAGGGTATTGGCAGACAATCAGCATCCGTCTACCTCTGGAGTATGGGGAAGGAACGCGTACCCAGTTAAATACAGCTCAATGCCCTGAGGATTCAGCAAATTCGCGGGAACGGACGGTCTCTCCACCGCTAACATGCAAATCATTCGATTCCTGGAAGATCTTTTCGAGCATTCCCGGAATCTCGAAAACGGCGCGATTGTTAAGAGCGCCTGCATTGGCGCGATAACGGGCGAGAGTGGAAGGCTCGATAAGTTTGGCGACTGCGGCGTCGATATGGCGGAAATTAGGCAGCACCAAGCCGACCTCTTTTTCGATGATCCACTCGGCATTGTAGCGCTCCTGGGGAAGCGTCCAGGCATTACATTCCACGATTACGGGAAGGCGCATTGCCAAGGCCTCACTGACACTACCGGGACCCGGTTTGCCGATGAAAAAGTCGGCTAACTGCATGTAGTGGTTCACGCGAGTCGTGAAACCCTCCACAAAGCGCGGCAGCCTGGGTTTGCCGGACCGCAACGCGGCCGCGAGCTTTTCGTTCTTTCCGCATACCAAAATCAATTGGAGTTCGAGGCGCGACTGGTCGAGCCGATTGGCAATTTCGAGCATTGCCTGCGAGCCGTGTCCCCCGAACAGCACAAGCGCCGTTGGAAGGTCAGTGCGGAGGCCGAGCCGCTGGCGCTCGGCGTCTCGATCCGCAACCGGAGCTTCGTAGAACCGCGGGTGAAGAATCATTCCGGAGGCGCGAAAGATGTGTTCGTCCGGATGACCGAGACACCGCGCCTGCGCGACGGCGCGATCTGAACTGCAGATTACATATTGGGTCTGGTGCTCGATCCAAAAGTGCAAGGGGTAGTCCGCGATGTCCGTCAGAACTGTGACAAAGGGGCGGCCGGGAAACACCCGGGCGAAGCTCTCGCAGAGCGCCCGGTTGAAGTGAGGTACGAAGGAAACGACCATATCGGGCTGCGTTTCCCTCCAGTGGGCTTCGAGCATGCGCACCGCAGGCCCGTGATAGAACCGAATGACGAACTGGAGGACGCGCATCAGCTGGGGGCTGCCGAGGGTCCAGCCATTGCGCAGCATGGCGTTGTAGAAGTCCTGAATGCGGATTCCAGCGTATTTCTTGAGGATGTCCAGCTGGTCGAGCAGTTCTTGAAGGTTGGTAAGGTTTACCTGCCAGGGAAATCGGTCACCTTCGATGGCCATCTTAAGTGCCGTGGCAGCAGCACGATGGCCGCCTCCTGCGTCGAAAAAGATGAACTCGAGCCGCCTCAACCGGGGCGCTCCATAAACGACAATTTTCGCACCTCCTAACGGGTCGAATTGCTACAGCTATGTTAAAACTGCGGATCGTGTTTAGAATCAGTTAAGTACCTATCTTTTCAGAATGTTAGCGCGGATGTCATCTGCGAGTAATGCTGTGGATTTACTGTGGATATCGTGAAATGCGATATGCACGTCCACTCGTATTTTTCGGGCGCCTGCACGACGCCCGTGCTCGGGAAATTCTGTCGCGAAAGCTATAGCGATCCCGAAGACGTCTACGGTGTTCTGCAGCAGCGTGACATGGATTTGTTCACGCTGACAGACCACGATTCGATCGATGGCTGCGAGAAGCTGCGGCATCACTCAAATTTTTTCCTCAGCGAGGAGCTGACGTGCCGGATGCCCAGCGGCACGGAGGTCCATATTGGGGTCTACGACTTCCATGAGCGCCAGCACGCTCAGCTCCAGCAGCGACGGAACGATCTGACCGCGCTGCTGATGTATCTCAGCGAGCGCCAACTCTTCTTCAGCATCAACCATGTCTTCTCGAGCCTGACCGGCTCGCGCAAACGTGAGGATTTCACCTGGTTTCAAGAGTATTTCCCGGCGATCGAGGTGCGGAACAGCCACATGCTGGGTGCGGCTAACGTGAATGCCGCCAGGCTAGCGCGGTATTGGCACAAGATCGCCATCGGCGGCAGCGACGCGCATGCTTTGCCTTCGGTCGGCACAGCCTACACGGAGGTGGCCGGCGCACACGACAAGGAAGAGTTTTTCGCGGGGTTAAGAAACGGAATGGGGCGAGTGGCAGGCGAGTCCGGCTGCTTCTCGAAGCTTACCCGCGATGTTTTCCTGATCGGCATCGAGATGATGCGCGAGAAGTGTTGGACCACCTTGCTGGCGCCGCTGGGACTGCTGGTGCCGGCAGTCACGTTTCTCAACTACTACAACGAACGTAAATTCAGCCGTCGCTGGGCTGGCGAAATTTTGGCTGAGCCAGTCCGGCGGCAGCGTCCCCGCTGGAGCGCCGTGCCGCAACCTTCGGTGGAGGGATACGTATGACAGTCGCCAGGGCAGTGCTGGACCAGATCGAGTTAAACGACCATCGGTTGATGCGCCGTGTGCACCATTGGAGGGCGCCGCGATGGTTCCGAATGGTGATGGTAGTCGCGACAAGAGGGGGAGATGGATGGCTCTGGTACGCGTTCGGGTTGATCCTGCTCGCGTGCGGTGGCGAGCAGCGCTTCGCCGCAATCGCGGCGGGAGGTTCCAGCGCCGTGGCGGGAATCTTTTTGTTCCGCGCGCTCAAGCATTCCAGCCGTCGAAAGAGACCATGCGAAATTGAGCCACATTGCTGGGCATCCATTCTTCCGCCCGACAAGTACTCGTTCCCTTCAGGACATTCGATCACTGCGTTCGCGGTCGCGGTTTCGGTAGGACTCTTTTACCCGTACTTGCTGGAAGGTCTGCTACTCGCGGCATTCCTAATCGCAGCCTCGCGCATCATTCTCGGAATGCATTTCCTGAGTGATGTAATGGCGGGTGCCGCTATCGGTGTGGTCCTCGGTCTTACCAGCTATCACCTGTTTGCCGCCCTCTGAATTTCTAGTCGCATTACAAGTCCAGAGGCAACGGATTTTTGCCGGTGATCAGGCGCGCCGAACGATCATACGTGAGGTATAGCCAGCCCCATTGCAGAGCGATCAGCAGGCGATTTTGAAACTGAACGATGTAGAGCAGGTGAATGAAGATCCAAATCAGCCAGGCGGGCCATCCGGACAAGCGCAGCCAATTCAAATCGGCGACAGCGGCGCCTCGGCCGATCGTCGCGAGATTCCCTTTGTCAAAGTAGTGGAAAGGCTTGCTGGATTTGCCCTTCAGCCGATTGCGAATCAATTTCGCGACATAGCGGCCTTGTTGGATAGCAGGCTGCGCCACTCCCGGGAGAGGATGTCCGGTCTGGTGGCTGAAATTCGCCAAATCTCCGATCACCAGAATCTCCGGATGGCCGGTAATCGAGAGATCCGGCTCGACCAGCACGCGGGCGCTTTTGTCGAGCGGCGCATTCGCGTTTTTCGCAAGCATTCGCCCAAGCGGCGATGCCAGCACGCCAGCTGCCCACAGGATTGTTCGGGTGGGAATCTCTTCAACGCGATCGCCCTCGCGAATCGTGACGGAGTGCTCTTTGACGCCCGTCACAATCGCGCCCAAGCGGACCGTTACTCCCAACCGTTCGAGCATCTTGCGTGCGGCTGCAGAGAGTTTTTGCGGATACGTGGGAAGCACCCGGTCGGCACCCTCAACCAAGATGATGCGGGCGTTTGACGGATCGATATCGCGAAAATCGTGCTTCAGGGTGTCGTTCGCGATTTCACCGAGCGCTCCTGCCAATTCCGCGCCAGTGGGCCCTGCACCGACAATTACGAAGGTGAGCCATGCACGCAGTTTTTCCGGATCACGCTCACGCTCGGCAGCTTCGAACGCGAGAAGAATTCTCCGGCGCATGTCCGTTGCGTCGTCGACTGATTTCAAGCCGGGAGCAAATTGCGCCCACTCGTCGTGCCCGAAATATTGATGGCTGGATCCGGCGGCGATGACGAGCGTGTCGTATTCAAGCGTGCCATCACTCAGGATCACGCGCCGATTTTGCGCGTCGATGGCGGTGGCTTCGGCCAGCAAAACGGTCGTGTTCTTTTGCTTCTTGAGGATGTTGCGCAGCGGCGAAGCGATATTGGCGGGCGAGAGCGACCCGGTCGCTACCTGATAGAGGAGCGGTTGAAACAAATGATAATTGCAACGATCGATCAGCGTGGTATGAACGGGCGCGCTCTTCAAACCAACAGCTGCCGCCAGTCCTCCGAAGCCACCGCCGATGATCAGCACTCGATGCTCGTTCGCCATGATCGTTCGCCTCAAGAGGATCCACTTATTCGATGTTAGGGCGGACTGCCGGATGTAAGAAAAGCGGCTACGAGCGGCTCGTTCGCGATTTTTCGTTTGGTGGCTCGAACCGGTAGCCGACCCACGGCTCCGTATGGATGTAGGAGGGATGGCGCGGGTCGGGCTCGATTTTTTTTCGAAGCTGATTTATGAAAACGCGGAGATACTCGGTTTCTTCACCATAGTCGGGCCCCCAAACCGCTTGCAGCAGTCTCCGGTGGGCAAGCGCTTTTCCCTGATTTGCCACCAACTGACGCAACAAATCGAACTCCTTCGGAGTAAGGCGGACGGGCTCGCCTTTGGCCACCACACTTCGGTTTTCAAAATCGATTCGAAGATCATTGGAGACAAATGCCGGCAAAGCCTCTGCCGGAACAGCGCGACGAAGCGCTGCACGTATGCGGGCCATCAATTCTTCGGCGCCAAACGGCTTGACGACATAGTCGTCGGCGCCCGCATCGAGGGCCTGCACTTTGTCGCGCTCCGAATTCCGAACGGTGAGCATGATGATGGGCACGTCACTCGCTTGGCGAATCTCGCGACAAGTTTCGAGCCCGGACCTTCCCGGCATGTTGACGTCGAGCAGGATTAGGTCGACGTGCTCACCGCGAATGAGCTCGAGGGCTTCATCGCCGCTGCGCGCTTCAACGACGGTATAACCTTGTGAGGTGAGCGTCGTGCGCAGGACCCGGCGAATCTGAGGCTCGTCGTCAACCACCAAGATCGTGGCGGCGCTGGCGCTCACGAGCTCACCGGCCGAGAATGATCCATCGGCAAAGTGAAGGAGAAAACAGAGCCATGACCGCGCTGGCTCGTCAATGTCAGGTTGCCACCATGAGCTTCAACGATGGCCTTGGCGATCGGCAGACCCATACCAGTCCCTTCGACGCTGTAGCGCTGATCTCTGCCGCGATAAAACTTCTCGAAAATCAAAGCTTGTTCAGGATCCTCGATGCCGTCGCCGCGGTCGGCGACGCTGGTTACGACGCAGTCCCCGTTTGGCTCGGCCGTAATCGTGATCGGCTGGTTTGGCGGTGAATACTGGTTGGCATTTTCGATCAAGTGCACGAGCACCTCGCGCGCCCGCTGCACATCCACTTTGACCTTCGGCAAACCGTCGGCTATCTGGACGGAGACCGCCCGCTGGGCGAGGGTGCCTTTGCAGTGCGTAAGTGCGGCGTCAATGACATCCTTGATCGGATGCGGTTCGAGCTTCAACTCCACTTCACCTGCATCCAGCCGGGCCATTTCGCCGGCTTCGCCAACGAGCCGGTTCAAACGATCGCTTTCTTCATTGATAATCGTCAGGAGTTCCCGGCGTTGGGAGTCGCTCAAGCCGGGATTCGAAAGCAGATTGGTTACCGATGCCTTGATCGAAGTCAAAGGCGTGCGGAGCGCGTGCGTGACGGCATCAAGCAGGGCCGTACGGAGCTGTTCGCCCTGGCGCGACGCCTCGGTCTGGCCTAATTGCTCGACGGCACGCGCGTGTTCCATCGCAATTGCAACCAAAGTCGCGATCGCCTCGAGCGTCTGACGCGACAGAACCGTCCCCGAAATGCCGAGACTGCCAATGGCCCGCACGCCGATCCGGACGGGAACGAAGCTGACTCCGTTCTGCGCGTCGATGACGGGTTCTTCGCGCGCCATGACAGCCTTTAGGCTTTCTGTATCCAATTGCGGAACCACCGGGCCCGAGCGATAGACCTTTTGCTTGTCCGCGAGAAAAATCGCCGCTGCGCCGACTTCGAAATCATCGACGATTTGTGCCGGAATGCGATTCAAGAGGCGGATCACGTTGCCAGACTCGAGCAGGCCGCGGCTGAATGTGTATAGTTTTTCGACTTCGCGTTGACGGGCCGAGGCGGTTGCGGCTTGCTTTCTGACACGCATGGATAAATGGCCAGCCAGAAGGGCAACAACCAAAAATGACACCAAGGCGACCCAGTTTTGCGGATCGGCGATCGTCAATTTGCCAATAGGAGGCAGGAAGAAATAGTTGAACGCCAGCATCGCCGCGATGGACATTGTTACGGAAACCGCTCTGCCCCAAAAAGTCGAAACAGCCAAAATTGCGAGGAGTAACGTGAGTGCAATCGTAGTGGTGTTTACGGGCAGTACCTTGCGGTAGAAAAACGTAATTCCGATTACAATACCGAGAGCAGCGGCGAACTCGAGCAAGCGATTCAGAAGGGGCGCACGCACCGCGACATTTTATCGTACATACAAAAAGAACATAAGAGACACACGTGCCTAAGACACCCGAAGAATGGTTGGCGGCCGTAGCGCCACCAGAGACAAAAACAAAAGGCGCCCTAAAGCTGTTTCTTGGCTATGCCCCGGGCGTCGGCAAAACCTACGGCATGCTGAGCGAGGCTATCCGCCGGCACAGCCGGGGCGAGGACGTGGTGATCGGCATCGTGGAAACCCACGGGCGTAAGGGCATCGCAGAGCTGATTCCTCAACTCGAAGTCGTGCCGCGCAAGAAAATCGATTACAAGGGAACTCTGTTCGAAGAGATGGATATCGACGCGATTCTGGCGCGGAAGCCGGCTGTTGTTTTGGTCGACGAACTGGCGCACACAAACATTCCGGGCAGCAAGCATCGCAAGCGATATGAGGACGTCCTCGAATTGCTCGACGCCAAGATCGATGTTCTTTCAACCGTGAACATTCAGCATATCGAAAGCATTGCGCCTACTGTACACGGAATCACGGGCATTATCGTTCGCGAGACGGTGCCGGATTGGGTTCTGCAGATGGCCGAAGAGACCGTAATGGTCGACTTGACGCCAGAAGCATTGCAAAACCGAATGAAGCGCGGTGATGTCTACGGCAAGGAAAAGGTAGAACAGGCGCTGACGAATTTTTTCCGCCGGGGAAATTTGATCGCCTTGCGCGAACTGGCGCTCCGTCAGGTGGCAGAACAGGTCGATCGCAGCCTTTCGTCCTACATGGACGAAAAAGAGATTGAGGAAAACTGGAACGTCCGAGAACGCATCGCCGTGTGCATCAGCTCGAATCCCCGGGCGCAATATCTGCTCGCGCGTGCTGCACGCATGGCACGGCGGATGGACGCCGAGCTTTATGCGGTACACGTGGATGCCAGCAAAGGAATGGACGACCAGGACGAAAAATCGCTACGCGCCAACATGCAATTTGCCGAGAGTCTTGGCGCCAAGCCGATCCGGCTCCAGGGAGACAGTGTGCCGGACGCAGCAGCGAAGTTCGTGAGGGAAAAACACGTCACTCAAATGATCTTCGGCAGGAGTGCAGTCGATGGGTGGCGAAAGATTCTTTACATGAACGCGATCAATCGATTCCTGCGCGGCGCGCCTGCGGTGGACGTCCACATCGTCACGCAGGAGCCGGATTAGCTGCTTCTTTCGAGCTAGCGAATCACAGTGGTGGAATTTTCGATACATCCCAACCGCCGCCGAGAGCCTTGATGAGGAGCACGCTCGCAGTCATTCGCCGGGTGAGAATATCGACCGCCGTGCGCTGATCCGCCAAGGCAGCGCTTTGAGCCGTGATCACTTCCAGGTAGTCCGCCACCCCGCCCTTATAGCGACTGTTCGAGAGATCGAGGGAATGCTGCGCGGCTGCAACTGCTACCTCTTGTGTCTTCGCTTCTCCCTGAAGAACCTGGAGAGCGGCGAGGTTGTCCTCCACTTCCTGAAAGGCGTTCAGCGTAGTCTGCCGGTAATTGTCGACTGAAAGATCGTAGGCGGCGCGAGCCTGCTCGGTCGCTCCACGCCTTGCGCCTCCGTCGAATACGAGTTCTGCGGCCGACCCGGCAAGAGACCAGAATCCGCTGGCACCCTGTAGAAGTGTGCCGATGGTGCTGCTGTCGACTCCGGCTCCTGCCGACAGAACCACGTTGGGGTAGTAAGCGGCCTTGGCGACGCCGATGTTGGCATTGGCTTCCTGAACGCGCCGCTCCGCAGCCGCGATGTCCGGACGGCGCTCCAACAGCTGCGACGGCAGCCCGACTGGAATCGCCATCGGCGGCGGGCCCAACGGCGAAAGTGAAACACTGAACTGGTAGGGAGGCTTGCCGGTGAGAACAGCGATCGCGTGCTCGAACGCAGCGCGCTGGACATCCACGTCCTGGTCCTGGGCGCGCGTGGTCTCGAGCTGTGTCTGCGCCTGCGCCACATCGACGGCAGACGCGATGCCTCCGGTGTAGCGGCTCTGCGTCAACTTCAGCGCTTCCTGATAGGCGGAAACGGTAGAGTCGAGCAGCTGTTTCTGAGAATCAAGTCCACGCAGTTCGAAATAGTCTTGCGCCAGTTCCGCGTGAAGACTCAGATCGACGTTGGCGAGGTCCGAGGCGCTCGCCTGAGCCTCCGATCGAGCGGCTTCGACCGTTCGACGGACCCGGCCCCAGAGGTCGGGCTCCCAAGAGGCGTCGAACGGAATCTGGTAATCCTGATAATGGGCGTCCTGGGCGGAATGCAAGGCGCTGTTAGCGGAAGTCGTGTAATGCGCCGCGGTTATGCCTGCAGTGGCCGAGGGATAATAGGGAGCGCGGGCGATGCGAATCGCGGCGCGGGCTTCGGCGAATGTCGCCTGAGCCGCCTTCAGGCTCTGGTTTGCAACTGTTACCTGCTCTTCGAGCGAATTGAGCTGGGGATCGTCGTAGATCTCCCACCACGTGCCTTTCGCGATGGCGTCGCTCGGCTGAGCCACTTTCCAGTTTGGACCGGTTTCCTTATAGTCGGCCGGCACTTCTGCAGTGGGACGGACGTACTTCGGGCCGACCGTACAGCCACCCATTAGTAGCGCGGCACTGGAGAGCATCACAGCGATGTGAACAACACGACGGCGAATCAACATGGATTCAGTAGATAGAGAAAACGAGACTACTTTTGTGCGTACGTGACTCTCCAGATCGAGCCACCCTCGTCATCTGTGACCATCAACGAGCCATCGGTCGCGACCGCGACACCCACTGGCCGCCCCCAAACTTTTCCGTCTGGACTCACGAACCCCGTCAGAAAGTCCTCGTAGGAGCCAGTCGCGCGCCCATTCTCGACGGGTACAAAGATCACCTCGTACCCCGTTCGAACCGATCGATTCCACGAACCGTGTTCAGCCGCAAAAATCTGACCACGGTATTTTTCGGGAAACTGTGTCGCCCCGTAGAAAGTGAGCTGCAGCGAGGCGTTGTGCGGCTCAAGGAGCACATCCGGGACGATCACCTTGTCTTTCAGCTCGGGACGCTTGCCTGGGAAGCGCGGATCCTGATTGCCGCCAATGTAGTACCACGGCCAACCATAGAAGCCGCCCTCCTGAACGTGCGTGATGTAATCGGGCGGCAGGTTATCACCAAGAGCATCACGCTCGTTCACGGAAGTCCAAAGTTCTCCTGTCTGGGGATCGATCGCAATTCCAACAGGATTGCGAATTCCCGACGCGTACACCTGAATATCCGAGCCATCCGGCTTTGCGACGAGAATATTCGCACGGTGAAATTCTTTGATGTCGGTATCAACATCCGCGACATTCGAGCTGGACCCGACTCCGAGAAACATCTTTTGTCCGTCAGGCGAGAAGATCACGTTGCGTGTGTTGTGACCACCCGTTGGAAAATTCGGGATGACGACCTCTTGCGGTCCCCTCGCCTTCAAATCGCCATTCTGATAAGGGTAGCGGACGAGATTGTTCGTGTTGCCGACGTACACATACTGAGGATTCGGGCCCGGCGGATAGAACGCGATTCCAAACGGCAAGCGCAGACCCGATGTGAAGACGCTCGTCGTTTCCGGTTTTCCATCACTCGTGATGCCGCGAAACACGAGAAGGTGTCCCGAATAGCTCGCGACAAAAAGATCCCCGTTCGGCGCTCTGGTAATCAGTCGAGGAGACTTCAATCCACTGGCGTATAGCTCAACTTTGAAACCGGCAGGCGCCTGCGGCCAGGCATCCTTGGGACGATCGACTGTTCTAGAGGGGTTCGCGACGGACGGAGAAGCGTAAGGGCGAGGCAGATCGGCCGCCGTGATGTGATGGACTTTTCCAGGCATCTGATCATGAAAATCGGTGAAAGGACCGAACTCGGTGGAGTCGGCCGAAGAGCCGTCGCTTTTTGCGGCATGCTCGGTGCGGAATACAACGAAAAGAAGCACCGCGACGCAGACTGCAATCGCGATGCCCAAATAGAGGCGCTTCACTCCGCACCTCCTGGCGGGTTGGTTTGAGTTCCCGAAGTACCTCCTGGATTGCCCTCGTTTCCGCCATTTCCGTTGGGGGCAGCGATCCTGACCGATTCACCCGGAACGAGCGAATCCGGAGGATTTACGATCACTGCATCCGTCGCATTCAGTCCAGAAACCACCTGCACCTCATTGCCATAGTCGTGGCCGACAGTGATGTTCTTCAATGCCGCGCGATTTCCGTTCTCGACGGTTCCGACCTGAAGTCCGGAGGACCGGAAGATCAAGGCGCTGACAGGCACAATATAGGTTTGAGGACCGCTTGGAACTTTGAGGTGAACTTCGGCGTAGGCGCCGGGGAGCAGCTCGCCTGTCGGGTTATCCACATCAACCTCAACCAGCAGTGTCCGCGAAGCGAGGTCGATTGCACTGGCAGTACGAACCAAAGTGCCTTTGAAGCGGCGACCAGGAAACTCCTGAAGAGTCAGATCGGCCGTGATGCCGGGTTTGGCTGAAGGTGAATACTGTTGAGGAACGTTAATGAAGACGCGAAGTTTATTGAGTGCCGCCATATGGAAAAGCTCCGCGGCGGGGCCGCCCGCGCCGGAATTGATTAAGTGGCCGACATCCGTATTTCGCGCGGTGATGACACCATCAAACGGGGCATAGATTTTCTCGAACGATTGCAACTCTTCGAGTCGTTTCACATTGGACTGGTTCGAGGCGACGATTGCTTGCTTCGCCTGAAAATCGCCGACTGCATTATCGACGTCCTGTTTGGACACGGAGTCCGTTTTCAAGAGGTCCTGGTAGCGCGTCGCAGTAATCCGTGAAAGGCGGAGATTTGCTTCGGCGGTGTTCAAATCCGCGCGCGCCTGGTCCAATTGCTGGTCCACTTCCGGGGTTTCGATGTCCGCTATCAACTCTCCTTTCTTAACGTGCGCGCCAATATCGAAATACCACGTCCTGAGGTATCCATTCGTGCGCGCGTAGATGGGCGAATCGATGAACGCTTGGATGTTGCCCGGAAGGACGATCTCGGTCTGCGGAGAGCCCAACTTCGGCTGAATCACGGCCACCGTGGGAACGGCGAGGTCGTACGTTTCGGTTTTCAGCTCAGCGCGAGCCTTCCAGCGGGGCAATACACCGGAAAGAACAGCGGCAGCCACAACCAGCAAGGCGACCAGAGCGATCACCGCACTCCGTCGTCTGCTTCGCGGGTGCGCACCTCGGGGCGTCGCCGGTGAAGCCCCTTCGTGGTCACTCATCACTTGCTCTTCAGTCTGCACTGTTGCCCTATAAGATGATCTGACATGCTAGTTGGCTCCGTCCTCAACTACAGCGTCGAGCCTACCCCCTCAACATACGGCACTCATTTGAAGGGCTCAATTCGCTTACAAGGCCGTTGCGGATGGGCCCGTCTTCCGTATCCCGTGCACAACGCTGAAAAAAACCGGTACAAAGAACAGTGTGGCGACCGTGGCAAGTAGCAGGCCACCGATTACGGCCCTGCCTAGCGGCGCGTTTTGCTCACCGCCCTCTCCGAGGCCCAGCGACATCGGCGCCATACCGATGATCATAGCCAGCGCCGTCATCAACACTGGGCGGAAGCGGGTAGCACCAGCCTCCAAGGCGGCTTCGGCAGGCGTCTTGCCGGACTCCAATCTCTCTTTCGAAAAGCTTACCACCAGAATGCTATTCGAGGTGGCGACTCCCATGCACATGATGGCGCCTGTCAGGGCGGGAACGCTGATGGTTGTATGCGTCATAAACAGCATCCAAACGATTCCCGCGAGAGCGGCCGGCAACGCCATCAAAATAATGAACGGATCGAGCCACGACTGAAAGTTTACGACAATCAAGAGGTATACAAGGACGATCGAGAATCCGAGGCCAAACAACAAGCCGATAAACGACGAATTCATCGTCTGTATCTGCCCGCGAACCGTGATTTCCGAGCCCGGTGGTAGATTCTTTTTGTTCCTATCGATAATTGGCGTGATGTCGCGCGCGACCGCTCCCAAATCGCGGCCTGAAACCGATCCATAAATATCAATCACCGGCTTGATGTCATAGTGGGACACCGCTGCCATCTCATCGCCTCGAGTGAAGGACGCCAAGCCGGCCATGATCTGAGGCGGCGCGCCGCCGCCGTTTGTGAGGGGAATATTCTCGAGGTCATTAAGCGAGTCGACCCGATACTGCGGAGTCTGGGTGATGACTTCGTAGCTGACTCCCGACCTCGGATCGAGCCAGAACGAAGGCGATGTCTGAAAGCTCCCGCCGAGAGAGATCAACAGGCTTTGAGCCACCGCTGCTTGTGGGAACCCCACTTGGTTAGCCTTGGTACGATCCACGTCGATATGAATCCGGGGATAATTAAACGGCTGCTGAATTCTGAGATCTACCGCTCCCGGGACGAACTTCAACTGATTCAGGAGCTCGTTCGCGAAATTCCGGTTCGCCTCCAAGTTTCTGCCAACAACCTGAATATCGATCGGAGCTGGCAAGCCGAAGTTAAGAGTCTGCGTGACGATGTCAACCGGCAGCTCATAAAACGTGACGCCTGGGAAATCTCGCGGCAACACGTTGCGCATCTCGTCAACGTATTTCTGCGTAGGATGATGCTTCGGAGCCAGTTCGACTTGGATGTCAGCATCGGCCGGACCTATCGGCGCCGAAGTGCTGTACGAGAGATTGATGCCGCTGTACGGCAGGCCGATATTGTCGATGATGGTGGTCAGTTCCGAAGGAGGAATGTGCTGCCGCATGTCGTCTTCGACGCGGTCGCAAAGTGCCGCGACATCCTCGATCCTCGTTCCAGTTGGGGCGCGTAGATGCATCTTGAATTCCCCGCTGTCCACGCTAGGGAAAAAGTCTTCGCCGACCAACGGTATGAGCGCGAACGAAAGCACACATGCTGCGAAGAAACAAATTACAAATATCTTTCGATGACGGGTCGCGCCGTCCAAGACCCGATGATATCGCTCGCGAAAATGCTCGAAACCTATTTCGAATTTCATTTGCATCCGCACGAATGGATTGCGCGACTTCTCCACCGCATCCCGGCGCTCTTCTTCGGTCTGCGCGACCAGTAGGTAGCGAGCCATCGTGGGTACGAGGGTCCGGGACAGCAGATACGAAGCCATCATCGCGAAAACCACTGCCTCTGCGAGAGGGACGAACAGGTATTTCGCAACGCCTGTCAGCAAGAACATGGGAACGAACACGATGCAAATCGACAGCGTGGAGACAAGCGCGGGCACCGCAATTTGAGAGGCGCCATCGAGGATCGCCTGGACAATTTCCTTCCCCTGATCAAGGTTGCGGTTGATGTTCTCGACCTCAACCGTCGCATCGTCGACCAGGATGCCCACCGCAAGCGCGAGGCCCCCTAGCGTCATAATGTTGATCGTCTCGCCCAATGCGCTCAGTACTACCAACGAGGTAAGAACGGAGAGCGGAATCGATACGGCGATGATGAGCGTGCTGCGCCAACTGCCGAGGAAGAGAAGAATCATCAATCCAGTGAGGCAGGCGGCGATAGCGCCCTCACGCACCACGCCCTTGATTGAAGCCCGGACGAAGATCGATTGATCTGACAACGGATGGATTTTTACGGGGAGCGGGAGTCCGGCCTCAAGAGTCGGAATCCTTTTTCGGAGGTTCGATATGATGTCGAGGGTAGAAACATCGCCTGATTTCAGAACGGACGTCAGGACGGAGCGGGAGCCATTCACGCGCACAATATTCGTCTGCGGCGGAAACCCATCTCTCACATAGCCGACGTCCTTGATGTATGTGGTTGACCCATTCACCGTCTTGATGGGCAGGTTGTTCAGCTCCGCGATCGACTGAGGCGAGCCGTTCATGTCAACCTGATACTCGAACTGGCCGATCTTCGCAGTCCCCGCGGGAAGAATCAGGTTTTGCGCATTCACTGCGTTCACCACGTCGATTGGTGAAAGCCCGTTCGCCTGCAGTTGCTGCGTGTTGAGGTCGACCATGATCTGGCGCTGCTTGCCGCCATAGGGATATGGCATGGCGACACCGGGAACGGTGATCAGATCTGTGCGGATGAAGTTGACGCCCACGTCGAACAACTGTTGTTCCGAGAGCCCAGCTCCCGACAGGGCCAGCTGTAGAATCGGGACTGTCGATGCGTTGTATTGGATCACCAGCGGTGGCAATGTCCCGGGCGGCAAGTTGTGTACCGCCTCCTGGGAAATCGCAGTCACCTGTGCTACCGCATTGGCAATCTGCACGCCCGGGTGAAAAAAAATCTTAACCACTGAGATCCCGTTCAGCGATTGCGATTCGATATGCTCGATGTCGTTGACAGTGGTTGTCAACGACCGCTCGAAATTGAAGGCGATCCGGTCCGACATTTCCTCCGGGGACAGTCCTGTGTACTGCCAAACCACGCTGACAACCGGAATGTTGATGGCGGGGAAAATATCAGCAGGCGTACGAACGATCGAGATGATCCCGAGAATCAGAATCAGGATCGAGGCAACAACGAATGTATAAGGGCGGCGTAACGCCAGCCTGACAATCCACACCGTTCAATACTCCCAACGTGGCGCTGGGAAAACAGGTTCCTCTGCTGACCTGACGCTGTTCCAAGCAGAAGAGGCGCCGCATTATTATCTCACGCACAGGTCTGAATCAGAGGCCTGCGCGCGGGCAGCTTGTTTCACACTCTGGAGGCGAGAACTCCAAAAGTTGAGACGCTCGTCGTGGTTGTACCGGTTTCACTCGACGTTGCAAGCATTCGATGGATCATGCCGGTATGGCGTCCTCCGATGCTCACAGTTCTTGACGATTCTCGGCTTGACGAAGCTCCGCGGCCCGGTGAGAATTCCCGTGCGAGACTAGGACCGGAATAGGATTCAACATGGTGGGAACATTAGCGAACCTGTTGTTTCTCCTTCTACTCATTGCAGCAGCGGTTCTATGTGTGTTTGGTCCGCTCACAGCTCTCGGCGTGATGTTTTGGCACTGGCGCAAGGAACTCGCTGAGAGCGCCCGCTTACGCCAAGCCCGAAGCACACAAATCAGGTAGCCCTCTTTAGTTGATTGCTCCACGGCGAGCGAAAAATCTACCTGTTATAGGGCTTACTATTTCTGCGAGACGTACTTCTGAGCGGACGTAAAACCCTCCTGGGCCGCCTCCAAAATCCGCACGGCAGGTTCCAAATTGTGGCGGTCAAAACACCTAGCGATATTGTTGCCAATTTCTTCGAAACGCTCGGTCGCGAGCGCCACAACGCTCGGGCCCGCACCACTGAGCGCCACTCCCAGCAAACCTGGGGTTCGCGGTAACGCAAGCACTTCCGCCAATCCGGGAATCAAAGATTGTCTCGCAGCCTGATGAAGCCGGTCTTGCATAGCGTCCCAAAGCAGGTCGTAACGCCGCTCTTCGAGGGCGGCTACAAAAAGCGCCGACCTCTGCAAGTTATGAACTGCGTCCGAACGTGGAACGCTCTGGGGCAAGACCGCCCGCGACTTCTTGGTCTCGAGCATGATATTCGGTGTGACAATGATGATCCGAATGACCTTGGGCCAGCGAGTCCTTACGGCGACGACGCTTCCGTCGTTGCGTATGAACGTGACAACCATCCCACCGAGGAGCGCCGCGCCGACATTATCGGCATGCCCCTCCATCTCCATCGCATATCGCAGCACGGCATCCCTTGAAATCGACCGTCCGGTAACAGAGAAACCCAGAGCCGCACCCGCAACTGTCGCGGCCGCGCTGCTTCCCAGCCCGCCAGCCACCGGAATTTGATTCTGAACGGCAAGGCGAACGCGCGGCAGTTCGAATCCTTCTCGTTCGGCGGTGCGGCGCATGGCGCGAAAAATCAGGTTTTGATCGGGATCGCGTGGAAGATTGGCGGTACCGCGCACTCCCCGGCTGCGCGCAAGAGCCCGTCCACCGGGTTTCGAAAGCACAGTTGCTCTCACACTCAGATAGAGCTCAAGGGCTAGCCCGAGACAATCAAATCCTGCCCCCATGTTCGCAGTGGAGCCAGGGACACGAACTTCGTAAGAAGTTTGCCGAGTTGCGCTCATTTGGCTCGAGTATCCAGCAGGCGGATTCTAATGTGTGCGAGACACTTTGGCGAGACCGTGTGGCTCGCTAGCGACGCCGCTCTAAGGTAGCGAGAATCGCAGCTTTTGTCGCGGCAACCTTCCGGGGAGGATTGGCGAACGTCCCTGCGATGCGCTGCGGAGATGCGTTCTTGACGCTCGCGAACGAGAGCGTCCCTCGATGATAGTGGCTCACATAATCAGGGTCCTTCAAAACATGCCCGGTAAGAATGGCGATCACCGACTCATCGTCGCGAATGTGGCCCGCGACAGCCAGTTTCTTGATTCCTGCCACTGTTGTGGCGGAAGCCGGCTCGCAACCGATCCCGTCGCGGCCGATGATCGCCTTCGCGTCCGCAATTTCCTGCTCGGTTACTGAGAGCACCTTGCCGCCTGACCGCAACACGGCACGCAAACATTTCTTCCAGGAGACCGGTGCGCCTATTTTGATCGCAGTGGCCAACGTTTGTGGATTCTCTACATTCGCGAGCGAGTCGGGAAGCGGAGCGGCGCCGGCGATCTGATTCGCAGTAAGGGACGCAAAGAGACGGGCGAGAGGCGCCGCGCCCTCGGCCTGAACTACATTCATCTTCGGCGCGCGCTTGATCAATCCAATGTCGAGCAGTTCTTGAAAACCCTTGGCTAGTGCCGTGCTGTTGCCGAGATTGCCTCCGGGAACGACGATGTGATCGGGAACCTGCCAGTTGCACTGCTCCATCAATTCATAGGCAACCGTTTTTTGTCCCTCAATGCGAAAAGGATTGATCGAGTTCGCCAGATAGATCGATGGATCAGCGCCCAATTCCTGCGCCAAACGCATGCAATCGTCGAAATTCCCGTCGATCTCGCATACGAGCGCGCCATAGTCCATGCTTTGGGCGAGTTTCGCGGCCGTGATTTGCCCGTGCGGCACCAGAATTGCGGCCTGAAGGCCCGCACGAGCCGCGTACGCCGCGAGACTCGCGGCCGTATTACCAGTGCTTGCGCAGATGATCGTGCTAGCGCCAAGAACTACCGCCTGTGTGACCGCCGCAGACATGCCCGTGTCTTTGAACGAGCCGGTGGGATTGCAGCCCTGATGCTTGAGCCGCAGATCGGTTACGCCGCAGTATTCCGCCGAGCGCGGCGCTCGATAAATTGGCGTGTTGCCTTCGAATAGGGTCACAACCGGAACTGGTTCTTCGAACGGGAGTACTTCGCGATAGCGCCACACGCCACTTGCGTCGACTGGATCCTTGGACACGGCTCGCGTGGCCCAACGCTGGCGAAGCAACGATGGGTCCGCTGAGACGGGCAGGTGGCAATGAATTTCGAGGGAACCGCCGCACTGCGGGCAAACGTAGATCCGTTCTCCTATGGCATAGACTGCGGCGCACGTCGGCTCTATGCAACGCTGAACGGCGAGTTCGCTGGTAATCTCGGCCGCACCTGTGGCTTTTGGTACCACTAGGACACCTTGACGGCCGGCTGATGAGCGCGGGGAGCACCAAGCGAAAATTCCCGATGCGTGGCGGCTAGGGCTGCTTTCACATCCTTTTCAGATACAACGAATGAAATGTTGCTCTCGGACGACCCTTGCGCGATCGCAATCACGTTTACGTTTTCGCGGCCCACGGCATTAAAGGTGCGGCCCGCGATACCGGGCGCGCCGCGCATGTTTTCGCCGACCACCGCTACAATGGCGATGCTTGGATCGACCGTGATGTGGTCCACCTTTTCGTGCCTGACGTCCTGCGCAAACTCCTTGCGGAGCGCTTCGATCGTTCGCTTCGCGTCCGCTGCCGCAACGATGAAGCAAATTTCATTTTGGGAGGAGGATTGCGAGATTAGCAGAACCGTCGCGTGTACTTCCGCGGTGGTCGAAAAGGTGCGTCCTACCACATCCGGCACGCCGACAATTCCGGGCCCACCAACGGTTATCAGCACAACGTCCCGGATCGCAGTGAGCGCTTTCACGCCGCCTCCGTTGCTGCGCCCTTTAGGAGTGATCTTCGTTCCGGTCTGCTCCGGCGCGAAACTGTTGCGAATCCAAACGGGAATACCCGCTTGCGAAACCGCCTGCAACGTTTTCGGGTGCAGAACCTTCGCGCCGAAATAGGCGAGCTCGGTCGCCTCGCGATACGAGATTTCGGGAATGGTCCGCGCTTCCGGCACGAGCCGTGGATCGGCTGTGAGCACGCCATTCACGTCAGTCCAGATGATGACCTCCGTGGCGCCGAGCGCTGCGCCCAGAATCGTCGCTGAGTAGTCTGACCCGCCGCGTCCCAGCGTCGTTAGAATCCCATCCTGCGTCGAACCAATGAAGCCGGTGACCACAGGAATCGCACCCTGCTCGAGCAGCGGCCTTAGGCGCGCCTGCGACTTTTGACGCGTCTGTTCCATCAGCGGATCAGCCCCGCCGTGATAGGAGTCGGTGACGATCAATTCCGTGGCTTCGACGGACTCGCTGCGCGTGCCCAGTCCTACCAGCGCTCGCGCAACCATAGGTGCAGAGAGCCGCTCGCCAAGGCTCGACACCGAATCGAGCGTCCGGGGTGTCAACTCCCGCAGCAGTGCGGTTCCTCGACAGAGCCGGTCTCCCTCGGCAAAAATCTTGTCAAGACGGCTCATTATCGCCTTGCGTTCATCCTGCTCGCGGACCAGCGCCGCCACTGCCGCATCGTGCTGGTCGCGTAATGTTGCGAAAATCGCCGACGATTTCTCGAGGTTTCCGGCTGCAGCTTGATTGGCCGCGTCAATTAGGCAATTCGTCACTCCGCTCATTGCGGATACGACTGCGACGACTGGCCCTTCGCGCGACGCGTCCCGCAGAATCTGTGCCACTCTTCCTATGCAGGCCGCGTCGCCCACAGAAGTCCCGCCGAATTTCATCACTTGTAGATCTTTCCTCATTTCCTATGAAGACCTGGCGCAAAGCGATTGAAGTGGTCTGAAGCGAAAAGCGACTCTTCGGTGTGGCCGCGCCCCTTAAAAACTATACACCATGAAATCTCATTCACGGGACGTGAGTGGAAGTCCGATGTACCGAGGACAGTAACACGAAAAATGATGTTTGCCATTCCGCGTTGCACCTTGGTTCTGGACATAGAGCCTTATTCCGCCTGGAGCCCGGTTTGTTCGCCGGCGATTTTTCCGGTGTACATTGCCATGCCCACCGCCGCATTCATACCCATCTTCTCCAGTGCTTTAACTTCGCGCATGCTTCGGATCCCGCCTGCCGCCGTAATCGGTAGTTGCGTCGTCTTGCGGAGTTGACCGAACCAAGCGAGGTTGGTGCCCTGCATCGTTCCCTCGTTATCCACAAATGTCGAGAGAAACTCCGAGCAAAATTGTTCCAGTTCCGGAATCACGTCGTTTGGCCGCAACTTCAGCCGCTCCCGCCATCCTCTCACGACAATATTCCCGGCTTCTGTATCGATCGCCACGATAACGCGCTTGCGGCCCACGCGCGCAGCCAACCGCCCGAGGAAATTCCGATCGACCTTGCCGTCGCGAAATGCAGCGCTTCCCACGATAATTTTTTCCGCTCCCCACGACACAATTTCCTCTCCGCGAGCCGCGTCGCGTATGCCGCCGCCTACCCGAACCTTCGTCTTCGCGCTTTGGCACAGCCGCTTGATCCATCTCGCGTTCGATCCCTTGCGCATCGCAGCATCCAGGTCGATTACATGGAGAATCGGAAAGCTGCTGAATCGATCGAGCAACCCCAGCACGTCGTCTATGGCTAGCGCTCGCCGCCGCCCGCGAATCAACTGGACCGCCTTTCCACCTTGCAAGTCGATGCATGGAATGATCATCGGCTAAGGCGGATGGGCACGTTACGGGCAGCCAGAAATTTCTTCAGTTCTGCGATCGAATGCGTCTGCTGGTGAAAGATCGATGCCGCCAGCCCCGCATCGGCGCAGCCGTCCGTAAACACTGCGAGAAAATCCTCGAATGTGTTGGCGCCGCCCGAGGCAATTACGGGCACAGGAACTGTCGCCGCGATTTTCGCCGTCAACTCGCAATCGAAGCCGCTGCACGTGCCGTCGCGATCGATCGACGTGAGCAAGATCTCTCCGGCGCCGCGTGACACAGCCTCGGCTGCCCATTCAGCCGCGTCAAGTCCTGTCGCGTCGCGTCCTCCGCGAACATACGGTTCCCACGCATCGCCTTTCCGCTTCACATCAATCGAAAGCACCACCGCCTGTGAGCCAAATTGCTGCGCCAGCGCTGAAATCAAATCTGGTCGCTCGACCGCGGCTGTATTCACGGTAACCTTGTCGGCGCCCGCGCGCAGCACCGCGCGCCCTTCCTCCATCTTCCGAATTCCACCTCCGGCGGTCAGAGGAATATTCAGCTGCTCTGAGACTCGGTGAATTGTGTCGAGAAATGTGGCACGACCCTGAACGGAGGCACTAATGTCGAGCACGACCAGCTCGTCCGCTCCTTCCTGGTTGTAGCGCGCGGCCAACTCAGCGGGGTTGCCCATGTCACGCAAGCCCTCGAATTCGATCCCTTTCACGACGCGGCCGGCGTCCACATCCAAACACGGAATGACGCGGCGAGCGAGAGTCATGACACGGAGTCCAGGAAATTTCGAAGCACGCGGGCGCCGGACTCACCTGACTTCTCCGGGTGGAACTGCACGGCGCACAAATTGTCCTTCTCGATCACCGCCGCAAAGGAAAATCCATGATCGCAGGCGGCCACGGTCTCCCCATTGAGCGCGGGCGCCGCGTACGAGTGCGCGAAGTAGAAATAAGCATCGTGCGGCACATCGCGCAGCAGTGAGCTTGACTGCATGTGCCGCAACTGATTCCATCCAATGTGTGGCGACTTCACGTTTTTGGGCAACGCGCGAACCTGCTCCGGAAAGAAGCCGAGGCCAGAATCGCCGGGCGCCTCCTCGCTCGAAGCGAACATCGCTTGCAGACCCAGGCAAATTCCGAGTATCGGCACGCCTGCTTTTTGAGCTGCGCGCAGAGAAGGCGTTAGCCCCCGTTCCTTCAGCCCCGCGACAAAGGCCCCGAAATGCCCAACGCCAGGCAGCACAATAGCCCTCATGCTCGAAATCTGACTAGGCTCAGTCACCCGTTCAGTCTCCGCCCCCAATTTTCGCAGCGCGCGCTCGACGGACGGCAGATTCCCGGCGCCATAATCGATGATCGCGATCTTCACAGCATTTCCTTCGTCGACGGCAGGACGCGGCGAAGCTGCTTGTCACGCGTCACTGCAAAACGCAGCGCCTTCGCAAAAGCCTTGAAAATGGCTTCCAGTTGGTGATGCGACGAACGTCCGTATACGAGTTTCAGATGAACGTTCGCACCGGCCGCTTGTGCGAAGGCGCGAAAAAAGTCTTCCATCAGCTCCGTCTGGAAATCGCCCACTTTAATCGCCGAGAATTTCCAGTTACCGGCAAAGTAAGCTCGCCCAGAAAAATCGAGCGCAGCAGCGGCGAGGCAATCGTCCATCGGCATCAGAAAATAACCTGCGCGCAGAATCCCGCGCTTCGAGCCTAAGGCTTTTTTCGTAGCTTCGCCCAAAGCGATGCCTACGTCCTCAATGGTGTGATGCTGATCGACGTCCAGATCGCCTTTCGCCATGAGTTGCAGATCGAGTCCGCCATGCCGCGCGACCTGTTCCAGCATATGATCGAAAAATCGCACGCCCGTCTGAATCTCCGAATTGCCACGTCCATCGAGATTGAGACGGACACGGATATCGGTTTCTTTCGTCGTGCGCCGCAGTTGGGCTTTCCTCATACGAGCTTTTCCAGTTCCCGAAGGAGGCGCCGCATCTGTTCCACCGTGCCCAACGTGAGCCTCACGTATCCTTCGCCACCGAAGTCGCTCGACCTGTCGCGCAACAGAATCCCTCTTCGTTCCAGCGCCGCAACGATTGCACGCGCGCGGTCGCCGAAGAAGACCAGCACGAAATTCCCACCAGTTGGAAAATAACGCACGCCAAGCCGGGTGAGCCCATTTTCCAACTCGCGCCGCCCGCGGCGAACCTCGCGTACCGTTCGCACGATGAAGCCGCGATCGATCATCGCCGCTTCGGCAGCAGCCAGCGCGGCGGCGTTTACCGGGTACGGAGATTGTGCCTTTCGCATCGTCGCGGCCAACTCGCGGTTCACGAAAATGCAGCCGAGCCGCAGCCCGGCCAGTCCGGTCGTCTTCGAAAAAGTACGCGTAACAATCAAATTCCGGTGCCGGCAAATCCAGGGCAGCAGTGTCACACCCGAGAATTCGAAATACGCTTCGTCGATCACGACCATTGTGCGACTTGCGGCCGCCAGAATTCGACGCAGCTGCGCGAGTTGCAGCAGATTTCCTGTGGGGCTGTTTGGATTTGGCAGAAAAAACACTTTTGGCGCCGATGCGAGCGCCGCCAGCACCTCTTCCCACGGGAAGTCCATCGCTGCGCTGTATCGTGGCGCGATGATTCGAGCGCCAGCCAGTTCCGAATAGAACCGGTACATCGCATACGTCGGCTCCACCAACAGGACGTGATCGCCAGGTTCCACGAACGTGCTCACCACCAGGCTGAGCGCTTCATCCGTGCCGTTCGTCAGCAGCAGTTCTGGCGGCTTCACGCCAAAATATCGCGCAGCCTTCAGACGAACAGTTTGCTGCTCGGGATAAGCTGAAATCGACTCGGCACCAAGTCTCGCGAGCGCCCGCCGCACAGCCGGTGAGCACCCGATCGGATTTTCGTTGAAGTCGAGACGCAGCTTATGCGTCCGCCCTTCAAGAGGCGGGTTGTACGGCCGCATCCTTTCGACCGCGGTGCGCACTGGTACGGGCGCAGGTGTTCTCATCTGCGTACCTCTACGGACCTTGCGTGCGCCACGAGACCCTCGACGCGCGCAAATTCCTCCGCAACCGGTGCGAGCCTGCGCGAGCCTGCGCGCGAAACCTTCTGCACGCTGATGCATTTCACAAAGTCCGCTACGGAAAGACCGCCGCGCGTCCGCCCCACGCCGCCTGTCGGTAGCACATGATTCGTCCCGGTCGCGTAATCGCCAAACGTCTGCGCACTCCAATCGCCCAGAAAAATACTTCCCGCAGAGTTGATCTCGTCAACCAAAGTGTTGCCGCCATCCGGAAGGCTCAAGTGCTCCGGCGCAAACGCATTCACAAAATGGATCGCGTCTTTTGAATTTCGTGCGATCAGCAGGGCCCCATTTCTTTCAAGGGATCGCCGCGCCAGGTTCGTCGCGGGCAGTTCTGCCATCTGTCGCTCGATTTCAGCCGCCACCGCTCGCACCAGTTCCGCCGACGTGCTCACAAAAATTGCCACCGCGTCCGGATCGTGCTCCGCCTGCGCGATCAGGTCTGCGGCAATGAACTTCGGATTGCCTCGCGCGCTCAGGACCACCGCTTCGGTGGGTCCCGCAGGCAGATCGATCCCGCAATCGGAACTCACAATCTGTTTTGCCGCAGTCACGAATCGATTGCCCGGCCCGCAGATCTTGTCCACTCTTGGAATCGAGCGAGTCCCGCAGGCAAGAGCTGCGATCGCTTGCGCGCCTCCTATGCGCGCGACGGATCGAACGCCAAGCTGTTCCGCAGCAGCCAGCAGCGCATCTCCTGGTTGCGGACTGGCCACGATGATGCGACCAACGCCGGCCTCTTGCGCCGGAATGACTGTCATCAGCAGCGTTGAGACAAGCGAGAATCGCCCGCCCGGCAGATAGCAGCCGACCGATTCAATCGCGCGCACGCGCTGGCCCGCGCGAACTCCCGACTCGACTTCAATCATCCATTCCCGCGGCCTCTGCCGCCGTGCCACCGCGCGAATATTCCGCGCCGCGTGATCGACCGCAGCCAGAAATCCTGCCGACACTCGTTTGCGCGCCGTGGCCATTTCCATGCGCGACACCCACACATTCCGCGGATTCAACGCCACGCGATCCAGCTGTTTCGTCCACGCGAAAAGCCCGGCATCGCCGCGGCGCCGCACGTCCTCCACGATTTGCGCGGCAATTCGCTCCGCATCACGGCTGCTCGCACGACGCGACGAGAGCAGTCTCTTTTCGACTGCGTTTGTCAGTCGCATGACGCGCATCAGTACACGACCTTGTTCAACGGATACTCCACGATGCCTTCCGCCCGCGCTGATTTAAGCTTGGGAATCAACTGGCGCACCGTTTTCTCTTCCACAATCGTGTTGATTGCCACCCATTCGGGATCGCTCAAATGTGCGATGGTCGGATTCCGCAAAGCCGGCAGAGCCGCCAGCACTTTATCGAGATGCTCCCGGCGCACGTTCATCATCAGTCCGACGCGGTTGTATGCTTTGATCGCGCCCTCGAGCAAGATCGACATATTGCGAATCTTTTCCTGCTTCCACGCGTCCTTCCACGCGTCGCGATTCGCGATCAGCCATGGCGCTGACTCGAGCAGCGTATCCACTACACGCAGATGATTGGCGCGCAGGGACGACCCCGTTTCCGTCACTTCCACGATCGCATCCGCCAGTTCCGGTACCTTAACTTCCGTCGCGCCCCACGAAAATTCCACTCGCGCATTTACCCCGTGCCGCTGCAAATATTTTTCGGTCATGTGCACGGCCTCGGTCGCAATCGTTTTTCCCTCGAGATCCTGTACGGACTGCATCGGCGAATCCTCCGCGACCGCGAGCACCCACCGCACGCGTCCTAAGCTCGTTTTCGAGTACACCAACTCGGAAATCTCTTCTACTTCCGCACCTGTTTCGAGAATCCAATCTTTACCGGTCAACCCCGCATCGAGCGCGCCATTCTCCACGTAACGCGCCATCTCCTGCGCGCGCACCATCATGCACTCGATTTCCGGATCGTCGATTCCGGGATAGTAGCTGCGTGAGCTGATCGAAATGCGCCAGCCAGCCTTGGCGAAAAGCTCGACCGTCGAATCTTGCAGGCTCCCCTTGGGAATCCCAAGCTTCAGGCGGCTCATCGCTTCGCTTCCTTCCCATAGAGTTCCTCCGGCGAAACAACCCGCTCTGCGATCACTGGCGCAGCACCGTCCGCCTCAAGCCTGCGGAAAAAACAACTGCGGTAGCCTTCGTGGCAAACCGCGCCTCCCGCGAGTTCCGCGCGTACCAGCAACGCATCCTGATCGCAATCGACACGCAGTTCCCGCAACAAGAGCTTCTGGCCACTACTCTCGCCCTTGGTCCAGAGCTTCTTGCGCGAGCGGCTATAAAAGGTAACGAAGCCGGTCTCCTGAGTCTTCGCCAATGCCTCGCGGTTCATGAACCCTAGCATCAGCACTTCGCCATTCACATCGTCCTGCACAATCGCTGGAATCAGACCGCCGTCCTTCTCGAAATCGAGCTTCATCCCCGTCTCCTGGTTCAAAATCGCCGCATAAACAAAAAGCCCGCTGACGCTTGCCGCGCCAGCGGGCTGATGAGTCCAGCTATTTTCTGCTAGCTAGCCACACCGCCGCGGGCACGGGTTCGTGTGGTGATGGCCATCCTTAGCGATAATAATGTGCGCCCGCAGCTTCATAACGCTCTCAAAAGTAGGCTAACAGGCCGTTCTTGTCAAGCGTCTAGTCCGCGCTCAACGAAGTGAAATGTCGGCCTTACGGATGCCTCAGAACGGTAAACAGGAGAGCCAGTGGCAAGACTACCACCAATAACAACACCAACCACGATAATCCCCGCGCGAAGTTCATCGTGAACCCGATACCAGTCCTCTTCTCCACGAACAGCGCCGGATCGTCCGGATTGAAGTAGAACATCCCGAGTTTCCAGTGTTCATCCAGCGTGCCGTCTCCGATAGGCGTACGCATGCTCTCGCTGGCAAACGGCGCGCGGCTTTTGTTCAACCAATGCGCCATGGGAAATATGGCTGCCATTAGCGCGAGCGTCGGAATTAGTACGACCGCAATTCCCGGATTTCCGGTAAGCGGCAGTAGCGCCGCAGCTGACATAGCTGCAGCCAGAAAGAACTCGACTGCGGCCAGAAAATATCCGATTTGATGCGGGAAATCGTGGTGGACCGAGCCGGATTCTGGGGCTCGGATCACGCGCGCTTCACGGAAAATCCAGTATGTGATCAACGCCAATGCGACAAGGATGGAGAGTCCCAAAACCAGGGAACCATAAACGCCCATCGGTGTTCGGACGGACCAACCGTTCGGCCTGCCATCAATTCCCCAGTGAACTGGAAAGCGATCGGGAATCTGGTCCCAATGGAGATGAAGATAAACCGCCGTTGCCGCGAGAATCGCAAATGGAGCGAGCTGCAGCAGCCATCCGCCGGGCAGGTGCGCTGCGCGGGGCGCGAGCACTGCTTCTCTTATCGTCGAGGCCCTGATGGCGTGTGGCATTACCCGCGACCGGGCCATCAGAAACGCGACCAACGGTCCGAATGCCAGCCAGACGAGCCCGACAACTAGAAACAACACGCGTTGGTGCGCCAAACCGGTGGCCAAGAAACCGCAACCGATCGCCACGTGTAACAGCGCCTGCAGCCTGTAGCGCCGGAGAATTTGCTGTCCTTCGGAACTCGCCCTGAACCCAGCAGGGATCGTTACCGCAAAATAGATGCTTGGCCGCGACCATTCCGGCAGCATCCAGCACACTCCGGCGTTGAAACCAGCGAATATCGTGAAGAAAATCGCTGCAAGGATCTGTGGATGTTCAGTCATCGGTGTTTTCTGGGCGGCTCAGCTGCATACCCGCACTCAGCTTCCTCACGTGCTCCCCAGCTTTCTTGCTACTCTGCTCATCCGCTCCGCGATGACTGATCTCGGTACGCCGTCGGTGATCGCCTTGGCGACAAGTTCCTCGAGCCGCTTCGCAAATCCCTGTTTTGCTTCCGTCGTCGGCTTCGGTTCGAGCCGGTCGACAACGGTTGCGCCTTTACCCCTGCGCAGGTCAAGCCAGCCTTCCTCAGCAAGCACGCGATACGCCTCGGCCACCGTATTGTGGTGAACGCCCAAGTCGACGGCCACTTGCCGCACCGTCGGGAGCTGATCGCCTGGCTCGAAATCGCCCGCGACCAGCAGGGCCCGAATTCCGCTCACGATCTGTTCGTAGACCGGCCGCGGGGAGGCCAGGTCGATGCGCAAAATGGGAACGCCTGAAACCATTGTCTATTGTACATATACAGTGTACATTGAAAGAGTTTGTAAAGGTAAAACAGGGACGTCACCGAGAGGATTGACAAACTGCGGCAGATCAGCGCAGCAAGTCTTCTAACTGTACCTTCGCGTCGGTCTTTGCGTCGCGGTACTTGACGATCACTGGCGTGTAGAGAGAAAGATTCCAGTCTTTGCCGCGGCCTTGAGAAATGGCCCTCGAGCCGGGCACCACGAGCGCGTTCTCGGGAATGATTAGCGGCTCATCGTCGGTTGCCCTATGAACCGTCCCCGTGACGACGTCGTATACAGGAGTCGATCGATTCAAAATGGTGCCGGTTCCGAGGACTGTTCGCCGCTTCACAACCGTACCTTCGTAGACGCCGCAATTTCCGCCCACCAGCACATCGTCCTCGATGATCACCGGCAGCGCCCCGACGGGTTCGAGCACTCCACCTATTTGCGATCCCGCGGAGATATGACATTTTCGGCCAACCTGCGCGCAGCTGCCTATGAGGGCATGTGAATCGATCATCGTGTCCTCGTCCACGTACGCGCCGACATTGATGAACATCGGCGGCATGCACGTGACGCCTTTGTCCACGTAGCAGCCGTCGCGAATACTCGACCCGCCGGGGACGATGCGCACGCCCGAATCGGTCGAAAAATTCTTCAGCGGATACGTGGATTTATCGAAAAAAGGCAGCGGCCCTTCGCCGGACATTGCCACGGTCTTGCCCATGCGAAATCCGAGCAGGATTCCCTTTTTCACCCAGGGATTTACACGCCAGCCTGTTTTCGATGAAGGATCGCGCTCAGCCGCGCGAATCTCGCCCGCGTTGAGGGCATTCTTGAAATGTTGAAAAAGATCGAGATTTTCTTGAGTGTACCGGCTGGGATTTTGCTCGAACAGCCGCTCGATTTCAGCCTGCAGCATAGACGCCCTGGATCAGCCCAACTGATTCGAGCGCATTGCGTATTTTCGCGAGGTTCTCAGGCTTGGGAGCAACCAGT
>Ga0187783_10000080_pt1 | contig 73130 bp, 47 predicted proteins | sample 1015_SJ02_MP02_2_FD_132471 | JGI IMG/M metagenome (GOLD analysis project Ga0187783, IMG submission 132471) | Tropical peat soil microbial communities from peatlands in Department of Meta, Colombia - 1015_SJ02_MP02_20_MG | ecosystem: Environmental > Terrestrial > Soil > Wetlands > Peat | place... | reverse complement strand
CATCGATAGTGCAGCCTGCGGGAGTGGTGACGGTGTCTTTTAGCAGCGCGGGATGATGGCCGGTTTCGAGAACCACTTTCGCAGCGCCTAGCGCCGTCTGAGCGGCGAGCAGAGTGGCGAGCTCGCGGGAAAGTCCCATCTTCACGCCACCTTCAGCGAGCGACTCCAAAATAATATAGATGAAGGCTGGGCCGCTACCAGAAAGGCCGGTGACTGCGTCCATATTCTTTTCGTCAACGACGACCGTTTTGCCGACGGCGGAAAAGAGCTTGCGGACTGTTTCAAGTTGTTCCGCGCCCACAAATTTGCCTCTTGCGATGGCAGTGATGCCTTCGCCCACCAGCGACGGCGTGTTGGGCATGGCGCGCAGCACGGGAATATCTCCGCCGACTCTTTTTTCGATGTAGTCGGTCGGGACGGACGCGGCTATAGAGACGATGAGCTTTTGCGGGCCCAGCTCCGGGCGAATTTCGTCCAGGACCTGAGCGATCACTTGCGGCTTCACGCAGAGCAGGATCAAATCGGAAGCGCGAGCGGCAGCGCGATTGTCGGTAGTGAGGGGGACGCTGCTGCTTGCCGGTGTTTTGCGGTCGGGGGAGGCATGTTGAACCGTGGCGAAAATATTTTGCGGCGGCAGGAGGTCCTGCTTGAGAAAGCCGTCGATGAGAATGCCGCCCATTTTTCCTGCGCCGATGACGGCGAGGCGAAGCTGATTCGAGGGACGTGAGTGAATTGGTTCAGGGGTCATTTCGAGGTGAATATGATAACTGCAAGGAGTGGCTAGTGGCGAGCGCCAGAGACGGGTGACGAAGGCTGTGGAACTTCGAGGGCGGAATGAGGGAATACGAGGTGTACCGGAAAGGGTGCTGGGGACGTCATAACAGATGCTGAGACTGAATGAAACGCGGCTCAGGCGTTGGAAAATGAGCGGCGCTGCCGTTGGGCCAGCGTTCAAAGCTGCCCTCACTTTACGCGTTTCAATGTCGTAGCCAGGGGCACGACACCAAAGCTTCTCGGCGATTCGATGGAGGCATGACTCATATGAACAAGAAACGAACGAAACGAAATTATGTGCGATTTGTGCTGGGATGCTTCGGCGTTGCAGCGTTGCTGGTACCGGGCACCGCGTTGATGCATAACGTGGGTTGCCTGGCGGCGGTGCAGCAAGCGGCGTCGCAAGATGCATCGTCGCAGGCTGCGAAGCCGAGCCTAGCTGGAACATGGAAGTTAAACAAGGATCAAAGCGACGATCCGAGGCAGAAGATGCAGCAGGCAATGGGAAATCCGGGCGGAGGTCAAGGCGATGGCCAGGGGAACGGCCAGGGCGATCCGAATCGGGGCGAAGGCCGGCCAGGACGCGGTGGAGGTCCCGGAGGAATGATGGCGGAGTGGTCGCAGCTGACGGTGACACAGCTGGACGCAAACGTGAAAGTGGCAGGCGCGAGCGGACGCACGCTGACGTCGACGACCCCTTCCGATGACGCGGCAAATTCGAAGGACGACTCAAGTTCGACCTCCGATTCAAATGTCTATGGCGGACGACGGCGCATGGCTCCGCCGGCTGTCGCACAATGGCAGGGCAGTCAGCTGGTTGCCACCGGGCACATGTTTGGCAGCGGCACAATGACGCGAACCTACGAGTTGTCGCCGGACGGCAAGCAGCTCTATGTGACGACCAAAATGACAGGCGAGCGCATGAGCCAGCCTGTTACCTATCGGCTGGTGTATGACCGGCTGAGCGCGAGCAGCGGCAATAGCCAGTAAGAAGCTCTAGACAAATGATGACAGGGGCCCGTTTTCGCCAAGTAAAATGAGGCGGAAGCGGGCCTTTTGTGAATTAGGCATCGAGTGGTAATTGGCCGCTGGCGGCCAGAAGAGCCTGAAACCACAGATGAACACCGATAAACGCAGATGGGAAAAGAAGTGGCTGGCGGGCGCACTGCTGCTAATGGCAGATCTGCCAGTGTGCGCGCGGCAAGCGGTTCAGCAGCCGCAACAGGCTGCACAGCAGGCGACAAGTTCGACGGCGCAGCCTGAGAACGTGGATTCATCTGCACAGGCTGCATCGACGCCAGTGGTGGCGCTGACGACCGGGCAAGTGCAAACGCAGTCTGGCGTGGGCGTGGCGGGTGCGACGGTTCGCATCACGAACACAGATAGCCACAAGGTGTGGCTGAGCTGGACAGACGAAGGCGGGAAATTTTCGTTTCCGCAGCTTCCTGCTGGCTACTACCACATCGAAGTCAGCCAACTTGGCTTTGTGCCCACAGCCGACGACATCAAGCTTCCCGTAATTCCACCCGGGCCTATTCCAGTAGTAATGAATGTGGCGACGCTCGTACAGTTGAGTGCGGCTGAGCAAGCGGCCACCGCCCAAAATCCATCGCCTGCAAGCGCGAGCACTCCGGGCACTGGAACCGCACAGAATCCCCCGACAAACGGGTCGAATGGAGCGAATGCGTCAAACGCACCAAACACAAATGTGGCAAACGCACAAAGCGCGGCGAATCAGGGATCACAACAATCGGGCCAACAAGGACAGCAGCCCGCGCAAGGAAGATTTGGGGGCCGCTCCGGCCGCGGGCAGTTGCCGGCGGGCATCACAAATGCGTTGCAGCAGGGGATGGGTTCGACTGGATTCGAGTCGACAGATCTTACTGGGCAAGGCGCTGGCGGGCAGCAGAACGAAAGCGTGGGGCAGGGTGCGGAGAACACAAACGCGAGCGTGGCGGTCTCGAATGCCGGTGCGGGCGGTTCGTCTGATTCATTCTTGCTGCAAGGGACGGTGGGACAAGGTGCCGCGATGAACGGGCCCGGCGGATTCGGAGGACCAGTCGAGTTTGGCGGTCCGGGCGGGCCCGGGGGACCGGGGCTTGGAGGATTGACGCCTAGCACGCCCGGAGGAGGATCGGGCGTTGGCGGATTTGGAGGGCCCGGTGGAGGAGGCTTCGGTGGCGGCGGTTTTGGCGGGCCAGGCGGACGCGCCGGGGGTGGACCGGGTGGAGGACCCGGTGGTGGTGGAGCGGGTCCTCTCTTCCAATTTAGCGGCCCTCCGCCACCGGGAGGAGGTTCGATCTTCGCCGGGCGAAGTCGGCTGGCGCGGCAAGCAATCAATCGTTTGCGATGGGGATTCTACGACCAGTATTCAAATTCCGCCCTCGATGCGAAGCCCTATTCAATCACGGGTCAGGAATTTCCCAAGATTTCGAATTACAACGAGCAGTTTGGCGGGAATTTGGGCGGTGCGCTCAAGATTCCCCATATTTATAACGGAAGTGACCGCACGTTTTTCTTCGTGAATTACGAGCACCGCTTGGTTAAGAACGGCGTGAACGATTTTTCATTGGTGCCGACGTCGGATGAGCGGCAGGGTAACTTCTGCAACGTGGGAAACGGGTTCACGCTGTACAGTCCCTATTCGAATTTCGATGGCCCGCGGACGGCATTAGGGACCAACGGCTGCGATATTTCGAGCATGATCAATTCGGCATCGGCAGGGTTGATGCAATTCATCCCGCAGCCGAATATCGCGACTACGGCCGGGCCCGAAGGGCAAAGCTACAACTACTTGTTGCAGGCTACGACGCCGAGCAACACTGATCTGGTGAACTTTCACATCCTGCACACCATCAATTCGAAATGGAACTTGAACGGTGGATATAACCTGAATTCTGTGCGGGCCAATACGCTGGGAATCTTTCCGAGTCTGCAGGGAACAAGTTCTACGCTAAGCCAGAACGTGACGATTGGGCTGAATCACAACTGGACGCCGAGCATGGTGGAGTCAACAAGCGTGAACTGGAGCAGGAACCGAGCGGAATCGCTGAGCGCGAATTCGTTCAAGAATGATATCGCTGGTGAGCTGGGGATCACGGGAGTTTCCACCGATCCGATCAATTACGGCATTCCGGAGATTCAGTTTTCGAGCCTAGGCAGCTTGAACGATCCGGTGCCATCGTTGACGCGCAATCAGACGCTACGGTTCATAGAAGCGTGGACGTATACGCACGGCAAACATACTGTGAAATACGGCGCGGAGGTGCGGCGGATTCAACTGAATACGACATCGGACCCAAATCCTCGCGGAAGATTTCTGTTCACAGGCCAGATGACGAGCCAGCTCGATGCGACCGGGGCGTCGCTGGAGACTTCAGAGACGCAGCCGTACTATGAGTTCGCGGATTTTCTGCTCGGGCTGCCTTACAACACCCAACTTCGCACCGGTGACGCGAATACCTACTTTCGAAATTGGGAATTCATCGGCTACGGACAGGATGACTGGCGGTTGACGAAGACGTTTTCCGTGCTGTTGGGCGTGCGATACAGCGGCGTGACGCCGCCAGCGGAGCTTTTTGACCACATCTCGAACCTCGACCTGAATTCAACGGCAACTGCGGTGGAGGTGCTCACGCCTAACGAGACAGGTTCGGCGGATGGCGCTTATCCGCGCGCGCTGATTCACGGCGATTACACGAATTGGGCGCCGCGAATCGGGTTTGCGTGGCGTCCGCCGATCAAGCCAACGACGGTCGTTCGCGGCGGATATTCGATCTTCTACAACGATTCGATTTACTCGACGCTGGCGCAGAATTATCTGGCGTACCAGCCGCCTTTTGCGGAATCGGCAAATCTCTACACGACCGCGGCACAAACGCTGACGCTGCAAACCGGGTTTCCAAACGCAGGGGCCGGTCTCCTTTGCACGCCGAGCACGCCCCTCGCCACGAATCCGACCTGCACGGTGCCCAACACCTCTGGCGTGAATCCTTTCTATCGGGATGCGAGCGCGCAGATCTGGATGCTGTCGACGGAGACGGATATTCGTCCGAACTGGATTTTGACACTGACATATACGGGCACCAAGGGAACTGATCTGGATTTGCTGCGCGCCCCGAATCGTGCACCTTTAGGGACGAATCCGTTCGCCACGCAAACCAGCCTGCAAATTCCCTATGCGACGAGTTTCGACTACGACCAGAGCGGGGCGGATTCGCTCTACAACGCGCTGCAGGTGCGATTGGTGCACCGGTTCACGCACGGATTCACGATGCAGGTGTTCTACACGTTTTCGAAATCGCTGGATGACGCGAGCTCGATTGGCGGCACATCGCCAATCGTGGTGCAGAACGATCAAAATTTTCGAGGGGAGTGGGGGCTTTCGACGTTTGACATGCGGCACCAGGTGAGGTTGATGTCGGTGTGGGAGCTGCCGTTAGGTGAACGCCACCGGTATCTATCGCACGGGTGGGAGAACAGGGTTTTTGGAAACTGGCGGCTGCAGAATCTGGTGACCTGGCATACGGGGAACCCGTTTACAGCATATCTGGGGGGCGGCGCGTCTAACAATTCGGGGACAGGAGCGAACTTTTCGGAACGCGCCGAGCAGGAGGGCGATCCGAATGTGGGAATCTGCGGCGGGTCCGCGCTCGACTTTTTTAATACGAGTGCCTTTGCGACGCCCACGCAAGGAACCTACGGGAACGAGCGGCGCGGAGCGATTGAGGGGCCGTGCAGCTTCAGTTGGAATGTTTCGCTGGCCAAGTCGTTTCGGTTTGGTCCGCGCGAACGCCAGCATCACGTGGACGTGCGATGGGAAGTACAGAACTTGACGAATACGCCCAGCTTTACGGGGATTTCGACGACGTTTGGCTCGGCGATATTCGGTCAGGTGACGGCGGCGGGCGCGATGCGGACCATGGATGCGGTGGTGAGGTTTAATTTCTAGGCGGGACCTAATGCGCAGGAATTGCGAGAAGACAAGACAGCTCCATCGTCGGCGTAAGGTGCGCCTCGTCAGGATCACGCGCGCTCTAGCGGCGATGTGGACGGTCGTGGCGATGGTGATGGCGCCGGCGTTTGCGCAGGAGCAATCGGGCGGCCAGGCTGCGAGCCAAGCACAATCCGGCCAATCGAGCCAATCCGCGCAGTCAGCGACCCAGAGCGGGCAATCGGATCAGAACGGGCCGGTAATTGTGGCTGCGCCGACTGCGCCGCGTGCGCAGCAGCAGAGGCAGCGGCGAGCAGTGCCACTGCGGTCGACATCGGATTTGGTGCGTATCGACGTGGAGGTGACGGACAAGTCCGGCAAGCCGCTCAAGGGATTGAAGCAGGAACAGTTCAGCATCACGGAGAACGGAAAGCCGCAGAAGATTTCAATCTTCACCTATGAAGATATCGAAGGGGTGGAAACGGCAGGCGCGGCGAATTCGGATATGGCGCCCATCGTGGTCCCCATCGATAGCCCGACGCCAGTGAACGAAGAAGCGGTGAACAATCAGGTGCAGAATCGGCGATTGCTGGTGCTGTTCTTCGATTTGACGTCGATGGCAAACGACGATTTGCAGCGGGCGCACGATGCTGCAAAGAAATTTGTCGATACGCAAATGACTGCGGCGGATTTGGTGGCGATCGTCACTTACAGCACGAACCTTTCGGTATGGGTGGACTTCACCAACGAACGCGCGAAATTGCAGAAAGCGATCCAGCGGTTGATTCCCGGCCAGTCGACGAGTCTGGCCGACAATCTATACGCCGCAGCGCAGGAAGGCGAGTACGACGTGCAGGGCTATACGGGTGCTGCATACACGCCGGATGAAACAGAGTTCAACGTATTCAATACGGACCAGAAATTGGCAGCGGTGGAAGGACTCGCGAACGTGCTGTCCGCGATTCCGGGCCGCAAGGCCATCGTCGAATTTACAGGCGGCATCACTCAGACGGGAGAGGAAAATCGCACGGAATTGCGATCGGCGACCGATGCCGCGAATCGCGCTGACGTTTCAATTTACTCGATTGACGCCCGCGGGCTTTTCGCGACGCCGCCGGGTGGCGACGCAACGACGGATTCGGCCACGGGAACTTCGATGTTCAGCGGGGCTGCCGTGTTCCATCAGACGGATCAACGGCAGGACTCGCGCGATACGCTGGCAACGCTTTCGACGGATACAGGCGGGAAGACATTTTTCGACTTAGGCGACTTGGCGGACGCGTTTCCGAAAATTCAGCAGGACAACACGGGCTACTACTTGCTTGGCTACTACCTGGGCGCAAATGTGAAGCATGACGGGAGCTGGCGGAGTGTCCACGTGAAAGTGAATATTCCGGGCGCTCATGTGCGGTTCCGCGACGGCTACTACGCGCCGCGCGATTTCCAGCACCTCGAACAGGAAGACCGTGACCAACAGCTTGCGGATGCGGTTCACTCCGATGATCCGATTGTCGAGCTGCCGATTGCGGTGCAGACGGCCATGTTCCGCCTGAGCGACACTCAAGTGTATGTGCCGATCGACGCGAAGCTCTCGGCGACAGCGCTCGATTGGGCTGAAAAGCACGGAAAGCGCGAGGCCGAATTCGATTTCGCCGCCGAAGTTTTGCCGGAAGTGAACGGAAAAACGGTGAACCAGCCGGTGGCGCAACTGCGAGACACGATCACGGTGCATCTCGATCCCGCGCGATACCAGCAATTGAGCCAGGCGAATTTGCAGTATCAAGGCGGCGTGATCCTTTCGCCCGGCACCTACCATTTGAAGTTTGTGGCGCGCGAAAACGAGTCGGGAAAAATCGGCACGTTCGAGCAGGATATGACGGTTCTGGCGGCCGCGGCGGACAGGATGACGCTGAGTTCCGTGCTGCTGGCCAGCCAGTTGGTGCCGGTGGAAAAATCGGCCGAAGTGGATTTGAAGACGCAGGGCGCGAAGGCGAAGCTGGCGTCGACGCCGTTAGACGTGAATGGAGAACGGATCGTACCCAGCGTGACGCGGTACTTCACGCAGGAACAGACGCTCTACATATTTTTCCAGGCGTACTATCCGGACAAGGCGGACTTCGATCCTAATGCGCTCCGCGCCGGCATGCTCTTCTTCCGTAGCGGCCTGCAGGTAAATGCGACGCCGCTGCTGGCTGCGACGGAAGTGGACGCGAAGACTCGAACAGCGTCCTTCAGGATCAGCTTGCCGCTGGCGAAATTGCCGACCGGCCGATATACGGTGCAGGCCGTGGTGATTGGCGCGGGCACGCAGCAGGCGGCGTTTCGGCGGACGTATCTGGCGTTGCAGCAGGCGCCTGCGCTGCCGAATCCGAATGCGCCGGCAGGCGGCGCGGGACCTGTGCCGCAGACGCAACAGCCGCAGAACCCTCAGTGAGTTACGCCGATTGGAAAAAGAAAAGCGGGCTCCAAACTTCGGAGCCCGCGATGCTGGACCTCGTTCCGCTAGAGTTTCAACCCGGATTTAGAACTCGAAACGCAGGGCAACCTGCAGTACTCGAGGACTATTTTCTTGCGACGTAATCAGGCCGAAGGTGCTGGGGCTATTGATCGCAGTGTTGGGCGATCCGAAGCTGACGTTGTTGAAGACGTTGAAGGCGTCGGCGCGGAATTGCAATCTTTGAGCGTCCGACCAAGGCATCGTGAAATATTTGAAGATGCCCATATCCACATTCGAAAAGTTCGGACCTCGCAGCGCATTGCGATTTCCGGTGCCGCCGCCGAAAGGATATTGAAACGCGTTCAAGGCATTTGTCGGGCTGGCAAAGAATTGCACGGACTGAGTTTGAACATCCGTGCTTATGTTTTGCTTCACGTCTGAGGAGGGGCCGACGTAGACGGCGGGCGCGCTCAGCGTGAAATCGATCGGGAAGGTGTTCGTGCTGGTATTAAGAGCAAAGCCCGAATGCCAGAAGACGATGCCCGAGGTTCCCCACCCACCGACGAGTTCATCCAGCCATTTGGGCGCGTCTCCGAGGAAGCGCTGGCCGTGTCCGATGGGCAAGTTGTAGACATAATTTGCGACGAACGTGTGGCGAGCGTCGAAATCGGAACTTGCGCGACAAACGCGGAGATTACGGAGGTCGCAGACCAGTCCGTTTCCGGAGTACGAATAATCGATAAAATTGTTGTTGATATCGGAAACGTTGTCGATCGAGTGGGCGAACGTGTAGTCGAAATCAAATTGCAGATTGTTCGAGAGTTTCTTGCGCAGGACGATAATCAAGCCGTTATAGCTGGAAGCCGAGTAATTGCCGATGTAGCCGGCGGATCCGGTCTGCGCGTCGAGACCCGTGTTCGGAAGCAGCAGGCCGTCCTCTGACAGATAAAAGTCCGTACTCGATAGATCACCTACGGGGATGACTGTGCTGGCGGCGGCCGCTGCGAGTTGCGTGCAGTTAGCAACCCCGAAATCCTCGCAGGTGGCGCCCCCATAATTCAATGCCACTGCGGGCGGCATCTGGTTCTCGAACCAGGGCACCGCGGTGACGGATCCGATCGGCGTTCCGTTTTGAAGCTGCGTTTGTAAATCTCCGAACGCGGTGTTTAGAAACTGGCCGGAAGCAGGATCCTTGAAGTTAAGTTGCTGGGCCGCATCACCAATCGCGGTCAAGCGGTGGCCGAAGCGGCCGAAGTAGTCAGCCTCCAAGAAGAAATTGCCCGGCAGTTCGCGCTGGACGCCCAGGGAGACGGTGATTGCGTACGGCGTTTTCAAGTGCCTGTCGAAATTAAAGAAATTCGGAAAGCCACCGAAATCGGCGAGGCCAATCGGGTTGCCATTGGCATCGACGTTTGGCGTATAGGGGTGTGGTATGGGGCTCACGCTGGGTGCTGGAGCCGTATTGATACCCGTGAAGCGGGGATCAGCGGCGAGCGATCCGCTGGGATCAGCGTTCGATCCGAACGTGTCGGGAATCTGACTCTCGCTAAACAGGAAGTTGCTCTGGTCAAGCTCGAATTCGAGGGTATTGAGTACGCGGTCATATACCACGCCCGCGCCGGCGCGAATGCTGGTCTTGCGATCACCGAAAAGCCTGCCCAACCAGCCGCTGGTGAAAGAGGGGGAATACGCCAGACCGATTCGAGGCGCGAAGTCCTTATAATCGGGCTCATAGTAGCCAGGGGCATGATTTGCCGGCCCGGCAAGATCGAAGGACATGATTGGGGCCGCTGAATTCCCGGCGACGCCCGCTGCAGCGTTTGCGACGCGGGGGCCGAAGAACTGGGCTTCATCGAGGCTGCCGATCGATTCGTATCCATTCTGCTCGTAGGGAACACCGTGGTACACCCAACGCAGACCATAGGTGAAAGTCAGGTCTGAAAAAACGTGCCAGGTGTCCTGCGCATAGAATTCGTATTCGTTGGAAGCAAAGTGGCGGATGGCGGGCGCGCCGAGCGCCAGAGGATTGCCCTGCAAGTCAAAATTGTAGTTGGCGTTGGAGGAACTCAGGCTGCCGAGAACGGCGGTAAATGTCCCATCCCACTCGTTGACGGCAGAAAGGTCAGTCGGCGTCTGGTAAATGTCCCCGGGACGAAGGCCGCCCGCCAAGGCGGAGAAATTCGGTCCAAGTCCAATCTCAGGAAAGACGTAGCTTTCGGTGAGGGTGGAATAATCGCGGATCCATCGCAGATCCCCGCCGAATTCGATCGAGTGATGACCTTTTTCCCAGACCAGCTGATCGCGGACTTCGGGAACGCCCACGCTGCGTCCCTGAGAGCTGAAGCCTGCATAAGGGCTGGCGAACGAGGTGTAATAACCGAATCCGAACTGATAGGGAGAAGTGGGCGCAAAGGACGCGGGAAAGAACTCCACGCTGCGAGTGAGACCGGCAAAAATGTCGTTTACGAGAGAGTTTGTAATAGATCGGGTGTAGCCGATAACGAAAGAGCGGTTGTGATTGACATTTGTAACGACGGCTTCGGGGTCCTCGGGGAATTGACGCGTGGTCTGATCGCCGGCATCCCGGTCCCAGCTCCCGCGTGCGAAGATTTTGTCCCTCGAAGTGATGGTGTAATCAAGACGACCTACGAATGAGTTCTGATGGTCGTTATCAGGGGTGTTGAAGAGGAAGCCTTCTGTGTTTATACCGTCGCCCGCGCTGGGAAGATTGGGTTCGGGATAGCGGCTGTTGAAAAGAGCGTCCAGCGGTTGGTCCGCCCCAGCTCCCCAGGAAGGGCAAGTGTTGACACCAGCGCAGGGGTCCATGGCCGCAACCTGGGCCGCGGTCAATGTGGTGATGCAATTGGGCTGCGTGTTCAACCGCGCAGCGCTGGTGCATCCGGCATTCGAGTTGATGTAGTTAATTCCGCCGTTGCGGACTGCGTCGACCGGCACTCCCTGAATCGTTTGACTCGGACGTGTGACCCGGAGCCCTTCATAATTGAAGAAGAAGAAAATCTTGTCTTTCTTGATAGGCCCGCCCAAGTCACCACCGAACTGATTGCGGATAAGGGTTGGACGAGGAACACCGGTCAAGTTGTTGAAAAAACCGTTGGCCGCGAAATCGGTGTTGCGGTTGTACTCGCGAAGTGAGCCGTGGAAAGCATTGGAGCCCGCCTTGGTGGACATGTCCACCTGCGCGCTACTGGCGCGCCCAAAGCTGCTGTCGGCGTTGCCGACGATGGTGCGCACTTCCTGGATCGAATCCACGGGAACGTGGCCTATGGTACTGAAAGCAAACCCTGCCGCCTCGTCGGTCACATCCAAACCGTCCAGAATCATGGTCTGCTGGTCAGCGCGAGCGCCCGTTACGGAGCCGTTCTGGTCAGATCCGCCTTCGAACTGCACGCCGGGTTGGAGGGCGAGCAAATTGCCGGCATCCAGCCGGAACTGGATGGGCAACTGCTCAACCTGATTCTGCTGAATCACGTTTCCGATGCTGGCATCTTCGGTGTTGATGCTTCCTTCGCCGGAGGTGGTAACGTCGATCTCTTGCACCACCGAACCGAGCTGCAGCTTGGCATTCTTCGTTTCAGTTACGCCAATTCCTAAGGAAACATTGTCGATAACAAGCTTCTCGAAACTAGAGGAGGTGAACGTCAGCACGTAGCTGTCGCCAGGAGGAACAAGCAGGAATTGATAGAGTCCCTGGTTGTCTGTCTTGGTGTCGGCCGAAAACCCGGTGTTTGGGTTCGCCAGGTTGACGCTGACTGAGGCGACCACGGAGCCCGAGGGGTCGGTGACCACGCCGGTGACGCCAGAAGTAGTCTGGGCGGAGGCGCGAGTGCCGGCTAGAGCAACGAAAATCGCGAGCAGGGTGAGCGCGCGAGCGGCGCAGCGCGAAATGAAAAGTGCAACCGAGCGAAACGAGACAAGAACAGAACTGGTTTCCATACACACCTCAGTAAGCGAAGATCTAGAGTTGCGACACACCCCGGGGAATTAGTTATCGTTGAACTGCTTCCATGAGAGCAGGTTGGTGGCCAACCGCTTCCCCCACGAGTTAGATATTCTAATAACAAGAAAACAGGAGAGGTGCGCTAATTCGGCAGCCTGTTTCTAAAAGGCCATATCCGAACTGCGGTAGCGGAGATATGAATTTTCGTATGTGCCGGGCGGTGGAAGAAAATAGATGCTGAAGGTGACAAGCGGCGGGCCAGTGGCCCGCCGCTCTTGTGATCTGTGGATTTTGAAAGAGCTATTTGCCGGCGTGAGGCTTCTCTGGCTTCGCCGGCTTTGACTCCGACTTCTCAGGCTTCGACTCTTGCTTGGGAGGCTTCTGGTTCAGCGGAGGATGAACGTCGTAATTCTCGTCCTTCGCTTTCACAGGAGGCGTGAACTTCACTGCCGGACGGTCATTCTCGGCCGGCGGCTTGTTCTCATTGTTGACGTTGGGATTGTTCTCGTTTCGGTTTACGTTCGGATTCGCGTTGTTCCGCTCATTTTGATTCGCGTTGTTCTGGTTCGCGGGCGTGAATGGGCGGAAGCCGTTGTTAGAACCATTGTTCGAGCCATCGCTGTTGTTCGCAGGCTTGCTCTCGTTCACGGGTTTGGAGTCGTTGAACGGATGGCTGTCGTTCGTGTATTGCGGGGTGCGAACTTTCGCCGGCGCGGCAGGCGTCAGCCGAGCGACGACGGGCCGCTGAGAAAGCGGGACAGCCGGCCTTGCCGTGCTCACCTTGGCCGTGGCGGAGACGTAGCTGGTGCGAGTAGGCGCTGCGGGAGCGTTCTCCACGACGTGAACGTTGCGAATCTGGTCGTCAGTAACGTGGACGGCGGCGCTTTGCACCGGCCGCGCATTCACGAAAGTCTCTTTTGAGACGGCGGTGATGGCGCGGGCGTTGTTTTCGTAAGTGTAGTGAACGTTATTGTTCACGATGGTCGTGTTGTTTACGGTGCGGTTCACGATCACCGTGTTGTAAACGTTGGTCACCTGCGTCACGTTGACGACGCGCGTGTTGGTGACGTTGACGTTCGTGACGTAGCGTTGGCTGCAGTGGTATGCGGGCACGAAGACGTCACGCGGGCCCAGCGGGAACCAGGCTACGCCAGCGAAGCCTCCGCCGAATCCCACCGAAACGCTCCAGCCACCACCGCCAACGAAGGCAACTAAGGCGGGCGCGTAAACGGGACGAACGACGATAGGTCCGGGCACCCAGGCCCAGCCAGCGCCGACCACGGCCCAGCGGCCGTAGTGGAATGGCGCGAATCCCCAGGGCTCGTTGTCAACCCACGTCCAACCCCATGGTGCAATCCAGACCCAGTGGCCGTAATGGTAGGGAGCCCAGCCGACTTCGACATTGTTGGGAACCCAAACTTCCCCGTAGTCGGGCACGTTTTCCCAAGAGCCATTATTGTCGAGGTCATAGTAACCGTCGATGTCGCGCGAGACGTAGCGAGCAGACGGGGAATTGTTTTCCATTTGGTCGCGCGACTGGCACCAATTTTCAAAATCGTCAAAGCCGGGTTGAGGCTCGGCGTCATAAGAGAGCTCGTCCGTGCCGCTGAGGATGTACTGTTGGCCGGGCTGAAGATCCCAGGACTCACCCCCGCCGGTGACGGTGCCTTCGCCTTCGCGAACGGTAATCGTGGTGGTGTTGGAGTTGGGGTCTGTGGAGATGCGATATTCGCCGCTGCGAGTAAGGGTGAAAGCAAGGTTCGGCGTGTCGATTTCCCAGGCGTCACCAGGGGACATGTTGCGCAAGTGAACTTCAATGGTTCCCTGGGCGAGCTGAATCTGCGCCGTGCGGTCATCGAGATTCAGAAAAGAGATTCCAGTTTCGCTCCACATGCGAATGGCGGTGCTGCCGATGTGAACTTCGCCGCGAGAATTTTGATCCACCCAGAGATTGTCGCCCGTGGTGAGCGGCCGGTTCGGATCGGCCTGAACCCAGTCGCTATCGCCCGATACCTGATAGGAGACAGAACCCTGAATGTAATTGAGCCGAGCAACGCGTCCCGGAGGATCAACGTCCTGGTCCTGAGCCGCGGCTGGCCGGAGATTAACGGTGAACAAGGTGGCCGCAAAAACCAAAGGCAACATCATCGACACGATGGCCGAGCCTAGTTTCCTCATAGCGTGGACTCCTTTCCCGAAGAATTGTTTACAAACCATCGCAGCATTTTCAAACCACGTTGCGGTGAAGAACCACGCGAGCCAGACGATTATAAACGCAGTCATGGCGTTCTTGCCTCTGAGATGTAAAACACTTTTTCACAGCAATAGTTTCGAGAGGCGCGAACCGGGACTGTGGTGTGTAGTTCATATTTTATGAATTCCGCGATGCGACCCCATCAAACACGACACGGCCCCGAAAATCGGGGCCGTGCGCGAGGCGCTAAAGCGAGAAAAAGTTAGCGACGGCCGTGGCCTCCGCCGGAGTGCCCACCGCCGGAATGGCCGCCACCCGAATGACCTCCGCCGGAATGTCCGCTGGAGTGGCCGCCACTCGAATGCCCGCCGCCACCGCCACTGTGCGAGCCGCTTCCGGAGCTGTGGGGCATGCTATAGCTATGTGGCGCACTGTAAGAGCGAGGGGCGCTGTACGAACGCGGCGCGTTGTAGCTGTTGCCAGGTGCGCCGGATGGCGAATAGCCTCGCGAACCGCCGTACGGTGATGAGCCGTACGAACCCGAACCGTAACCGCGAGGCGTGACGATTGGCTGGCGCATGTTCAGCGACGGCCGGTTACCCACGCCGCCGTAAGCGCCGCCTGAATATCCGCGGGATGCGGATCCAGATGAAGGCTGATTGAAGTTGCGCCAGCCGCCATTTTCCGCCCCACGACTGCCGTTGAATCCGCCGTTGGTTGCGCCGCGATTATTTGTGCCATTCTCGAAGGAGCGATTGCTGGCGCCGTTCTCGGCGGAGCGACTACCGTTAGCTGAGTTGGGCGGCGTGAATGTGCGCCAGCCGGGCCGGGAAGACGCGACTGAGCCGCTGCGATCAGCGCTAAAGTTGCCTTCGCTGCGGGCGCCGCTCATCGAACGGGACGCGTTGTCCATTCCGCCGCGAGTGGCGAAACCGTTTGAGGTGTTGGTACGCGCTGAACTGAAAAAGTGCTGTGAGGTGTTCACGTTGCGATAGGAAGCGGGATCGGCAGCGTGGTTCGCGGCGCTATAGCTGCCGCGGCCCGGCTGGACCGGCATCCTGCCGCCACTGATGGTTGCGCCGCGAAGAGTAGATTCGCTGATGCGGTCTTGGTGCGCAGACACGGCGGAGCGGCCAAAGTCACGGCCGTCCATCGAGCTGATACCGGCGCGAATGCGATCACTGCGGAATGCCTCATTGAAGTTGGAATACTGGTGCCAGCCAGCCCGGCCCAGCGGTGCGTAGCCCGAGTGCCACGCGTTGACGCGGTCGAAACCGTATGCCCCGTAGCCGCGTCCCCAGCCGCCCCACCACGGGTGGAACCAGTCACCCGGCCCGCAGGGGAGCCAGCCAATATGACCCCAGCCGAAACCAAAGCCCAAGCTCAAGCCAAAGCCGAAGCCGCCGCCCCACCCAAAGAATGAAACGTACGCGGGCGACCAAACGGGATAGTAACCGGGGTATCCGTAAACGGGTCCTGGCCACCAAGCCCAGTTACCGCCGTAGGTAAACCAGCGCCCGTAGTGATACGGCGCCCAGCCCCACGGTTCGGCGCCGACCCAGGTCCAGCCGTAATATGGTTCCCAAACCCAGCTGCCATCGCGATAGGGAGCCCAGTCGGGACCGGCGCGAGGAACCCAAACCTGGCCGTAGTCGGGAACTTCAGTCCAAGTGCCGTAGGCGTCGAGGTCCTGAGAACCGACATAATAGCGATTCGTGTGCTTCGATTCTTCCACGCGGGCGATAACGCGGTCCCGATCGTTGTTCCAGGAATCCCAATCGTCGGAACCGGGCGCGGGATCAATCTTGTACTGCGGATTGTCGGTGCCCTGAATCGTGATCATCTGCGATTGATCGACGTGCGTGCTGCCCTGCGGCGTGGAAACTTCCGCGGAGCCCCGGCGGACGATGAGAATGCTTTCGCCGCCTGAATTGATGGCGACGCGATAGACGCCTTCGCCGTTCGTGTGAATGGCGGCGTTTGGCGTGTCAATTTCAGCGGCCGTTTGCGAGCCACGGAGAACGGAATAGGTTACGAGGCCCTGGCCGACTTCGATTTTGATGTTGTTGCGATCGAGACTGACGATTTTCGCCTCAGAGTTGTTCGACAGGCGAAGAACATCGGCCCAGTCGAGCTGAAGCTCGCCCTTGCCGTCCGGGCCGGTCGAAATGCGGTCACCCGCCATGAGCGGCGTGTTCAGGGTGACGGCGACCCAGTCGCCGGTATCGCCGCGCTGGCTGGAAACGCTGCCGTGAATGAAGCTGACGCGCGCGACGCCAGGTTGATTCTGCGTCGCCTGTTCGGAACCGGCTGGCGCGCCCGGTTGCGGCTGGTCACCGTAGCCGCCGTTGGGGGGCGCCGCGGGCTGGTCTTGAGATTGGTATGGCGGCTGATACTGCCCTTGGTCCTGAGTGGGTTGGGGTTGGTTCTGCGACTGGTCTTGCGCCAATGCGCCACCAGGCATGCCCAACATCAGGAAAGCCGCCAAGATTGCCAGGTGCTTTTTCATCACGTCACCCCCTGGCGCAGCGCCAGGATTCCGCTTCGGCTGCCGATAGGGCACGGACGGGGCCAAACGGCGGCTGAGGCCAATTGTGGAGGTAAGGCACATAGAATGAGTTTGTTAGGGAAGATATGGGCAATTGCTGACTGGTCGGGGATTCGGCATTTGGCGGTGGATTTCAATCGGAGGCGGTGCTTTTCAACCACCATTTCGCCGAGACTTAGAACGGCTACTGAACTTATCCGAAGAACGATATGGTTCTACTATCCATGGACGCGGTCGAATGATGCATCGTAAGGACCCAACACTTTCTTGATTGGCTCAGGAAGAAGACCCATCCTTCAATCCGGAGGCGTCGGGACGCGAACGGCCTCACAAACCGATGGTGGGCCACCCGAACAGATTCTCGTGAAGTTAAGTGGCGCGATGATATCATTTCGCCAGTTGATGTGAATATTTCGCGTGGGGCACCCGGCAAGAGGAGTCAACCTCAAAAGACCCAGGGTTCGGAAGGGCGCCGAACCGCTGGGGCACCCTTGGGTTGGAGTTGTAGGTTACCTTGGAGAGTTGGAGGGTAGCCTTACGGTCACAGCTCTTGCCACGTCCAAAATGGCGGGTGGCCTGGGATTTGGGTTTGACTCTAGCATCTGGCGACACTTTAGCCGCAAGGCTCATTTCCAACAACTCAGGATAACCGACCACTCCACAGATCGGGTGCCCCAGCGGTTCGCGCGGACCTCAGGGCTTGTACTTACAAGGCCTGAAATAAAAAAAAGCGCGAATCCTGGATCTTCACACCACTCATTCCAGTGCATCCAGGAACGGTAAGACCATACCCGCTTCCATACGAAACGGTAGCTACTCGAGCCGCAACGGCCCTTTCACGTCTCTCCGTCGGCGGGGTCGGGGACGCCCATCTTCGAGAGGCGATAGCGGAGGGCGTTGCGCGAGAGGCCGAGCGCTCGCGCGGCCTGGCTCTTATTGCCGCTGGCTTGGCGCAAGGCTTCACGAATCGCTTCCTCTTCCCACTGATCCATGCTGACTCCCGGCGGCAGCACGTATGGAGAATTTCCTCCAGCGTGTGCGCGCGCAGCGGGCAGATCCAACTGAATATCACTGGCATCCAGAGTCGAACCAGCGGACAAAGTGACGGCGCGCTGGATCACGTTTTCGAGTTCGCGAACGTTCCCCGGCCAATGAAAATCCATAAGCAGCTTGATCGCCTCGGGTGTGATCGACTGGACTGGCTTGCCCATTTCGCGCGCGTACTTCTGCAAGAAGAAATTCACCAGCGCCGGAATATCTTCTTTGTGGTCGCGCAACGGTGGAATATCGATGGCGACGACGTTCAGCCGGTAGTAAAGGTCTTCGCGGAAGGTGCCTTCTTCGAGGGCCGCACGCAAGTCGCGATTGGTGGCGGCGATGAGGCGGACGTCGACCTTGATCGTCTTTGTGCCGCCGAGGCGTTCGAACTCGCGCTCCTGCAAGACTCGAAGAAGCTTCACTTGCGTGGCGGCGGGCACGTCGCCAATTTCGTCGAGGAAAAGCGTGCCCTTATCGGCTAATTCAAATTTGCCGGGCTTGCTGTTCGTGGCGCCGGAAAAGGCGCCTTTTTCGTAACCGAAAAGCTCGCTTTCGAGAAGGTTTTCTGGAATGGCCGTGCTGTTGATTTTCACGAATGGCCCGTTGGCGCGCTGCGAGTGCTGATGAATGGCGCGGGCGACGAGATCTTTGCCGACGCCGCTTTCGCCGCCGATCAGGACGGTGGCGTTTGTGGGAGCAACGCGCTCGACCAGCGCGAGCACTGCCTGCATTTTGTCGCTGTTGGCGACAATGTTGTCGTACTTGTATTTCACGCCGAGAGCTTCGCGAAGCGAGCGGTTTTCTTCGCGCAAATGGCGGGCATCGAGTTCCTTGCGAATTACGAGCACCAATTCGGCGAGGGAAAATGGCTTCAGCACGTAGTCGTTGGCGCCGGCTTTCATGGCTTCGACGGCGGATTCGACGGTGCCGTAGGCGGTCATGATGATGACCGGAATATTCGCGTCCGACCGCCTCACGGACTGCAGGAACTCGAGGCCGCTCATGCCAGGCAGTTTGAAGTCGGTGACAATCAGGTCATAAGGCTGCTTGCTGAGCATCTGCAAGCCGGTTTCGGCGTCGGGCGCGGTTTGTGCCATGAAGCCTTCGTCGGCGAGCTGGAGCTCGAGCAGGCGGCGCATTTTGGCTTCGTCTTCGACGAGAAGGATGGAAGGTTTTTCGGTCGTCATCGAGGAGTCCCAGCGATTTTGCCACAGAGTTGCGGAATCGTGCCACGGCAGACGGTTCTAAAATTCCCCAATAAGACCGTTCTGCAGTTCGCAAATAAGCGCTTGCGATGGAAAAGCGAAAGGTGGGAGAGAGAGCAGAATTGCGCACACGACGCGTCCGTTCCGATGGCCGGGAGGTGCGAAACCCGATATTCTGAACTTACTCTGACAGCGATTTGCCGGGAATTACGCGGCTTTCTGAAAGATTGCGCGTCGCCATTGCGTATTTCCCGAGTGCAGGACCGAGTATCGATTGCAGCCGCAGCGTTTCGCGGCGTTCATCCGAAGACGTCGATCTGAGGAGCGCGACCAGCCCATGTCCAACAAGCCGAGCCATCTTCTGCCGAGCTGTCTTCTGAAGTGCGGCGTCATCCTCGCCGTGATTTTGCTTGCTGCTTCCCATTGCGGCGCGCAAGGCAAGCCTGCTGCGCCCACGCATCCGGCCGCGCCCTCAGCGCCCGCCGACCAGACGCAATGGATCGAGGAGCTGCAGAAAAATCCCAATCTCGTGGCTGAGCTGGGGAAGCTCGGGGGCAGGCTCCAGCATGAGGTGAGTTTTCCGCCGGCTCGCAAAGAAAGCAAACTGCTGCCGCTCCTGCCCGAATCGACGACCTTCTACCTCGCCCTTTCGAATTATGGCGACGCAATGCATCAGGCGGTAAGCATTTTTGGGCAGGAGCTGCAAAACAACGCTGAACTGCACGACTGGTGGCAGCGCGGCCAGTTAGGAAAGTCGGAGCCTCTTATAGAGGCTGGGGTGGAGGAGGTCTACCAGCTCTCGCAGTATTTCGGAGATGAAATTGTGATTGCTGGCGGCACGCAGGGGAAGCGGCCGCGAATCGTGATGTTGGCGGAGACTCGCAAGCCGGGCCTCAAGGAAATGCTGGCGCCCATGCTGGCCATGGTCGGCGGAAAATCGGGTTCCGGCGTCGTTTTGTTGGGACCGGAGGATCTGGCAACAGTGCAGGCCGAGTCGGCGCAGAAGGGAGTGGTGCTGGTCCGCCCCGATTTTGTGGTCATCGGAGATTTGGGGACGGTGCGGAGCTTGAATGCCGCCATCGAGAAGCACACCGGGAGTTTTGCCTCGGCTCCATTCGGCCAACGCGTGAAGCAAGCGTATGACGGCGGCGCGACGCTGGTTGCCGCGGCCGATGTGCACGATCTCGTGGCACGGTTTCCGCTTGGAAGCAGCCAGAACGAGGAGGCGTTCCAGCGCACCGGATTCGGGGACATGAAGTATTGGGTGTGGAGGCGCAGGGTTGCGGGCGATCAAACGATCAGCGAAGCGGAGTTGAGTTTCGAAGGGGCACGCCATGGAGTTCCATCGTGGTTGGCCGCTCAGGGACAAATGGAGAGCCTCGACTTTGTTTCACCCGACGCAATCCTGGTGGGGAGCGCGCTGCTCACGAACCCCGCCAGCATTTTCGACGGCGCGAAAGAAATCGCGTCCGCCACTGGCAGTCAGCCGTTCGCGGGCCTTAGCTCGTTCGAGCAGACGTTCAACGTCAACCTGCGTGACGACGTGCTCGCTCGCCTGGCTGGAGAGATGACGGTCGAGTTCGACAACTTCGCTCAGCCGAACCCGGCAATGAACGTGATTCTACGCGTCAAAGACGTAGATGGGTTGCAAAAGACGGTGAACAAAATGCTTGCCGCAACGAAAAGGCAAGCCGAACAGTTCGAGGACCGAGGCACTACCTACTACACCGTTCACATAGCCGCACCACAAACGACCTTCGATGTCACCTACGCTTTTGTCGACGGATACCTCGTGATTGGCTCCAGCCGCGAGACGGTCACGGCTGCGGTCCGCGTGCACAAGGATGGCAGCTCACTCGAGAAGTCGCAAAAATTCGCCGCCGCGCTGCCGCCGGGACATTCCGGCGCGTTATCAGCGCTGTTCTACGAAGATCCCGTCGCCGTGGGCTCGCAGCAGTTGCAGCGCGTCGCGCCAAACATGACGACCTCCTTCGCGAAGATACTTGGACCTCAGAAGCCGACGGTGGTCGGGGTTTATGCCGACGAGACGGCCATTCGCGAAGAGAGCACGAGCGGCATGTTCGACGCTGGCGCGGTTTTGATGGGGGCGGCCATTGCGATTCCGAACTTGATGAGGTCGAGAACCGCAGCGAACGAGGCGACGGCGGTGGGCAGCCTGCGCACCGTAATAACCGCCGAGATCACCTATGCGGCGACGTATCCGCAGCGCGGCTTCGCACGAGACCTGGCGACGTTGGGCCCAGATCCTGTGCGAACGAATGCCGTGACCGCCGATCACGCCAGCTTCATTGACAGCACCCTAGGCGGGTCGACGTGTGCCGGAGGAGCCTGGTGTACGAAGAACGGTTTCCGTTTCCGCCTTACAGCGGAGTGCAGCAATAGCCCCTGCAAGGAGTTCGTGGCAGTGGCTACGCCGGTAAACAGGGAAACCGGAGATAAAAGCTTCTGTTCGACTTCTGACGGCGTGATTCGATTTAACACGATCCAGTCGGTACCGGCGAATGCGGCGCAATGCCGCGCGTGGCCGCCGGTGGATCAGGCTTCCCCGAACAGTCGCGGAGCCGCACCGGCTCAGACCAAAACAACCGCGATGAAGTGACTAGGCGTTCGGATCAACCGGCAGGAAAACGCGGAAGCGCGCGCCGCTGCCAAAATCCGACTCCAGGCGAATCGAGCCGCGATGGTCGTCAATGATTTTTGCGACGATGGCCAGGCCCAGGCCTACTCCATCCTTTTTCGACGTGAAGAAAGGATTGAAGATCTGCTCGCGCAGCTCGGGCGGAACTCCGGGGCCGCTGTCTTCCACGAGAACTGAGACGCCGGGCTTGACACTGGCCGTGTCCGGCTGAATCGCGATGCGCAAAATTGGATTTGACGACGCAGGGTTGGCCTTCTGAATTCCGTTCATGGCCTGAAATGCGTTGGTGATGAGGTTGATGAAGACCTGCTCGCAGAGCTGCGGGTCCGCCAAAATTTCCGGGAGGCTCGCGGAGTAGTTCTTTTCTACAGTTACGCGCTCGCTGGGGAATTGGTTCTGAACCGATTCGAGGGCGCGATCGACAACATCCGAGACGCGGACCCGGCTCAGTTCGACGTGTTGTGGGCGCGCAAAATCGAGGAAGCGCGCGACGAGCGCGTTGAGGCGATTTACTTCGGAGGAAATGTAGCCTGCAAGTTCGGCGGTAAGCGGCTGCTGGATCTGAAGTTTTTGCGTGAGCATCTCGGCGGAACCCTTGATGACGCCGAGCGGATTGCGAATTTCGTGCGCGAGTCCTGCGGAGAGCTGGCCGAGCGCGGCGAGGCGTTCAGAGCGGCGAGCTTCGGCTTCGGCGCGGCGCAATTGACGATTTGTTTCTTCGAGAGCGGTGAGCAGTTCCTGCGATTTTTGTACCTGCCGGCGATTTTCCACCGCGAAGCTGTTCACCAGCACTGCGGCGATGTAAAAAAAGAGGACTCGCAACGCGAGATAAGCCCAGCCTTCTGCCGTGATGTCGTATTCATCTCGAATCACCCAGGGCAGAACGGGAATCAAGAGCGAGCAATACGCCAAAGATGCAAGCGTGGTCCACAGGAGTGTGGCGAGGGTGCCGAACTCCATCGCGGCGGTGATGATCGGCAGGTAATAAATCGGGTAGTAGGCGCTATTGATGCCTGTGCCGAATATCATGTTGTCTTCCACGCCGCTGCCGGTGTGGTCGAGCAGGAGAGTGGACAGCAGGATTTTCAGCAGCACGCTGTAAATCGGCCCCCTGCGCGGGAGATAGGCGTTCAGCCGGCTTTCGAGAAGCTGCAAAATCGCGATCGCCAGCAGAATCAGCTGCTTGTGAATTTCATCGATGGGCGGCAACAGCGCGAGGCCAAGCAGCAAGAGAATCCAGAGGAAATCGATCCAGCGGACGCGAGATTGGTTTGCATCGGGCATGCGAGTTTTCTGGCACTGCGCCATGAAGAATCTAACACGAGCAGGAGAGATTCGATTCCGCGGAGCGCAAAGTTGCGGCCCGGCAAGTGTCCTCGGCAGATTAAAGGTAGAGGCGGCGCCTCGGTATGCGTAGAATGTGCGCCACGCTTAGCCGCTGATCGTCGCCCGAAGATCCGAGAGAGAGGTTCAGTTTGGCCACGAGTCCCACTCAGGATGAACCGGCCGAAATTCCGCGGAGTATCGAAACTCGAACAGGCTCGGACTCGACGACGAACCCTCGCTGGAAACTGGCCACGCGCGTGGCGTTTCGGTTCTGCTTCGTGTATTTCATCTTGTATTCGTTGAGCAATCAGATTTTCGGCGGGCTTTTCCCGATTCCGAAGGTGGATATTGCGGACCTCGGCACTTTGTGGCCGCTGCGCCAGATCACCTTTTGGACCGCGAAACACGTTTTTCGAGTGACGTACGATCTGGTGTACACGGGAAGCGGGAGCGGCGACAAAACGTTCGATTGGGTGCAGACGTTTTGCCTGCTCGTGATTGCTCTAGGCGTGACGGCACTGTGGTCTATCGCTGATCGGAAACGCGAAAGCTATCCGAGCATGTACAAGTGGTTTCGATTGTTTGTGCGCTTCGCACTGGCGTCCGAGATGTTCCTTTATGGGTTCGACAAAATCATTCCAGTGCAGATGCCCTTTCCGTTCCTGGCACGATTGGTGGAGCCATATGGGAAATTCGCGCCAATGTCGGTGCTTTGGTATTCGGTGGGCGCGTCGCCATCGTATGAAATGTTTGCGGGCAGCGCGGAGGTGCTCGGAGGAGTGTTGCTGTTACTGCCCCGGACAACGACTTTCGGTGCGCTCGTGTGTCTGGCTGACATGATCCAAGTGTTCGCGCTGAACATGACGTACGACGTCCCAGTGAAACTTTTTTCATTCCATCTGATATTGTTCGCGGTTTTGCTGTTAGCGCGGGACGTGCGTCGATTGTGGAGTTTCTTCTTCGCGGGGCGTCCAACTGGGCCGAGCAACGAGCCGCAGCTATTTCGGACGGCGCGCAAATCGAATCGCGGTAATTGTGCAGCTCGTGTTTGGCGCGTACTTAATCGGGATGAACATCTACGTTTCGAGAGGGAATTGGTATGAGTTCGGCGGTGGGCGTACGAGGTCGGCGCTTTACGGTATTTGGGATGTACAGCAGATGACGATTGACGGAGTCGTGCGGCCAGCCCTGCTAGACGACAAGGACCGCTGGCGAAGGATGGTGTTCGATTTCGTCAACAGCGTGTCGGTACAAGGAATGGATGAGAACTCGAAGGGATACAAGTGCTCGATCGACTTGAAGGGGAAAAGCCTGACTTTGACGAAATCCAGCGACGACAAATGGAAGGCAAATTTTGCATTGGCGCAGCCGGCGAAAGACCAATTGGTGCTCGATGGCACGATGGATCAGCACAAGATTCACGCCGAGATGAAGCTTTTTGATCTAAAGCAGTTCACACTAATCAATCGCGGATTTCATTGGATCAGTGAGTATCCGTTTCAGAAGTAAATCATCGAAGTTGACTTCCCTGGTGCACGAAGCGATTCGCGCCGAGAAGAGGGGCCCGGCGCTAAAGATGCTGCGGGTGCGCATGGAAAGACCGTACGAGCAGAATCGGCCTAAGTCCAATATCTACAGCAAAAGTGCACCAGTCCAATCGTCACTCAAACTACATTTCTCTAATGTAGAAATCGGCTGGCTCCCAGCACCAATCCGAGCGTGAAAACTGCGATGGCCACTTCACCCAGCGCCCCTACAACGAAGGGTCGCGCACCCTGCTTCCACATTTCGCGGATGTTGGTGCGAAGGCCGACGCCGGCAAAAGTGAGCAGGAAAGCCCAGCGCGAAAGATTGCCGAGGCTAGCAAGCTGGTCTTTGCTGAATACGGCAGCGGTAGCAAGCGCTGAGATGAGCAGGAAGCCGAGGACGAACTTCGGGAATTTCTGCCAAAGGAAAGCAGCTTTGTTGGTGACTGCGGCGCGCTGCTCCTTGCGAGCCCAGTAGATGGCGTAACCGAGAACGACGAAACCGATCATCGCATTGCGCGCAGTCTTTGCGAGGACGGCGATTTTCGCGGCAGCGTCGGAATAGAGCGCGCCCGCGGCGGTCACTTCGGCAGTGTTGTCGATGCCCAGGCCGGCCCACAGGCCGTAGCTGAGATCGTTCAGATGCAGCCAATGGCCGATGAGAGGAAAGACGAAAAGCGAGATTGCGCCAAGCGTAAGGATCGCGGCGATGGCAAAGGAGGAGTCCTCTTCGTCGGCGTCAATCGCGCCTTGGTGGCGATGATGGCGGATACGCCGCAGATCGATGAGCCGACAGCGAGCAGGGTAGTCAGTTTCGGCTTGAGTCCGAAGGCGCGGCCAAGAGCGGTCATGAACGTGAGCGAGAGGGCGATTTCGATTGCCACGAGAACGAGGCTGATGCCGCCGAGTTTGAGGACGTCGCCGAAAACGAAGCGCGCGCCCAGCAAGACGATTCCTGCCTTCAGCCAGAATTCGTATGTGGCGACGCCGGGACGAAAGACGGCGGGCACGCCCACCGTGTTCGCGATGACGAGGCCGAGCAGAATGGCCCAAAGGACATATTCAATGTTCGGCAGGGTAAGGTGGTGCGCTTTGCCGTAGAGCGCGATGGAGCGTTCGATGAATTTTCCTGAGTAGCCGACCGCAACAAGCAGCAGCAGCCCTGGAACGAGGCGCGCGGCGCGGCGGAAAAATTCAAGCGGGTACGACGGCGTAAGGACGACTGAGCCGGTGCTTGCCATTGTGCATCCTTTCGTGTGCCGATGTGGCGAGCTTGAGCTCACCAGGGAACGTGCTTGATGACGCCAGACCAGATGAGAAGCGCCAGACCCAGCGCAAGTGTGACTGCCCACGCATCGAGCGAAATGCGAGAGCGCTTCTCGGACAGGCTGCCGTCGGGTCCGGCGGTCTTCTTGCTGCCGTTGAGATTGGTCGAATTAGCCATTTGGAAGTCTCCTTTGCTGCATTCCTGGTGAACTGGTTCGGATGCTGAGTTTGCGGCCGTGCCTAACTAAACGAGGTCAAAAAGGGAACTACAGTCGGAATCCTGAACAACGGAGGCGAGAACTTTCGCGGTGAGGTTGTGGGTCGCTCGTGCGAGGGCGCGGCCGAGCAGAAGAATCGACGGCGCTTCTATCGGCGGAGCGGCGTGAAGCTCGGCGAGGGTTGTGGGCCATTGGCGCTGCTCGGGGGTGGAGGCGCGGGAGACGATCACGGCGGGAAAATCAGACTGGAAGCCCGCGTCGAGAAGCTCACGTTGCAACCGGCCAAGATTTCGGCCGGGCATGTAAACGACGAAGGTGGCGTCTTCACGGGCGAGGCCGCGCCAATCATTCTCGAGAGCGACGGGATTTGCTGGTATCAGATTTTCATGCGCATGATGGCCCGTGATGACGATGATGCGCGAACTCGTGCGCCGGTCGGTGAGCGAGGCGCCGAGAGACGCGGCAGCAGCTAAACCTGCTGTCACGCCCGGCACAACTTCATAAGAGACGCCTGCCGATTCAAGAGCGTCGATTTCTTCCGCGAGGCGACCGAAGATTCCTGGATCGCCGCTCTTCAGGCGCGCGACGTCGAGTCCCTGGCGCGTCGCGTGAATCATGCGGTGGTTAATTTCTGACTGCGTGATTTTCTTTTCACCGCACCGCTTGCCGACGTTGATCACCTGCGCATAAGACGCCGCGAGCGCAACGATTTGAGGCGAGACCAGATCGTCGTGAAGGATCAGGTCGACAGACCGAATGAGGCGGTGCGCTTTCAAGGTGAGCAGGTCGGGATCACCGGGTCCGGCGCCGACGAGATAGACAGTTGCAGTCATGGTTCGGTCTCCAGCTCTGCAGGTTCGCTATAAGCGAGCCGATGCAGAAGCTTTTTGCGTTCGTCGGAAGGAGGAAGAGAAGAAAGAATTTCGCGGCGCGTTTCGCCGATGCCTTCGAGCCAATCGCCAATCGGTTGGTCCAGGCTCTCTTCTATTTCACGGCGAATCCGCTGCGCGAGCGCGGGGCTTTCGCCAGACGTGGAAATCGCAATCTGGAGCGGGCCGCGCCGGACGATAGCGGGAAAGTAAAAATCGCAGTTTGGCGGGTCATCGACGCTATTGCAGAGAATGCCGCGAGATTCGGCACTGAGAAAAACTGCGCGATTGACCGTACGATCCGATGTGGCGGCGATGACCAGGAAAGTTCGTTCAAGATCGGCGGGAGCAAACTTGCGCGGCAGCCAGCGAATTTTGCGCGAGGCGGCCAGCTGCTCAACGGACTTTGTGGCGCGAGGTGCGACCACCGTCACCTGCGCGCCGCAATCGAGAAGCGACGTAATTTTCGAAGATGCCACGGAACCGGCGCCCACAACGACGCACCGGCGTCCTGCGAGCTTGATGAAGGCGGGAAAGAGAGACGGAGGCATGGTCACTCTCCCACCGCTTCGGGAACGCGAGCATCCTGGCTTGCGGCGTCACGTTCGACCGCAGGTAATTCGCGGCCGGCAAGCTGGGCACGAAGCTGGTCATTCGAAAAGCGCGCAAAATAGGCGCGGAGATTTTCGTCCTCGAATCGGTTTGTGGTGTAGCAACGGAGCAATCGCGCGATCGCGTCAGGAACTTCTGCGGCCGCGCACCGATAGCCGACAGGCCGCGCGATTTGCTGATGCCCGCCTACTGCGCCGCCGAGGCAGAAGTAGTAAGCGTCCACCTGCTCGCCCGCCTGTGCAATTTTCTTTCCTTCAAGGCCGATGTCGGAAATCCAATGCTGGCCGCAGGCATTCGGGCAGCCGGTGACGTGGATTTTCAGCTGCTGATCAAACGCGGGTACGCGATCTTCCAGCTCGTCCACCAGCCAGCGAGTGAAACTTTTCGTTTCCGTGATGGCCAGCTTGCAGAATTCGGTGCCAGTGCAGGCAATCGCGCCGCGCCAGAAGGGCGAGGCTTCGACGGGAAGACCGATGGCGTCAAGTTCTCGAACCAGCTTATCGACGTTTGAGCGCGGCACGTTGACGACAAGAAGATTCTGCATGTTCGTGGTGCGGAGTTCGCCCGAGCCGAAGCGGTCGGCCAGATTGGCAGCGGCGTGCATCTGGCCGGCGGAGATTCGGCCGCGGAGAACAGCGGCGCCGACGTAGCAGAGAGCGTCTCGCGAGCCAGCGCCAACGCGATTTTCTTTCTGGCGGTGAATGCCCACGTGGTCGCGATAGACATCGATGGGCGCTGATTCATCCGCCGCGGGATCGAGTCGGTATCCGAAGCCGGTTGTAAGGCGGGCGTTCAGCTCATCGAGGAAGCCATCCGGCGTCCAACCAAATTGCGTGAAGAGGTGCTTCATGCGCGCGCGTTTGCGATTGTCGCGAAGGATGTCCTGATCGCGGAAAAGTTCAGCGATGGTTTGAACGACGGGCGTCACCTGATTCCAGCGGACAAACGCATTGAGGCGAAGCGCGAGATGCGGGTCAGCGGAGAGGCCGCCGCCAACGCGTAGCGAAAAGCCGACTTCGCGTTTGCCGCGCAGAGTGCGCTGAGTGGCGGTGAGGCCGATGTCATTGATTTCAGGATACGAGCACCAAACCGGGCACCCCGTGATGGAGATCTTGAATTTGCGCGGAAGATTGTAGAAGTCGGCGTTTCCCGCGAGGCGGTTGGCCGCTTCCAGAACGAGAGGAGAGGCATCGCAAATTTCGTCTGCGGCAACACCGGCGATAGGGCAGCCGGTAAGGTTGCGAACCACGTCGCCGCAAGCGCCGCGCGTGAAGAGCCCAACCTTTTCGAGTTCGTCGATGGCCTCGGGAATCGCTTCGATGGTAAGCCAGTGGAGCTGAATATTCTGGCGAACGGTGATATCGGCGGAGCCTCGCGCGTGGCGCTGCGAAATGCCGGCGATGGCGCGCAACTGATCGGAACGGAGAATCCCGTTAGGAATGCGAATGCGGAACATGAAGTAATCGGTGGCTTTGCCCTCGCCTCCCGATCCGCCGACGGCTCCAACGCCGTCACCTTGCGTGTAAATGCCCCACCAACGGAAGTAGACGCTGGTCCATTCGGGAAGAACCGAAGCGCGGCCCTTGCGCGCAAATTCGCGAATTTCGTCGAGCGCTTCCCAGGGATTCTTTTCGCGCTTGAGGCGTTCGATGCGCTGGGCCTTCGTTTCTTTAGCTGTTTGTGGGGTTTGTGCTAGCCGAGCATCCACGTGTTTTCCCCGAGAAAATTGCCCACAAAAACAAAAAACCCGCCGACCAGTTTGTGTCTGGTGAGCGGGCCTAAAATCCGAGTTAGATGATTGCTACGTTATCGGATCACACTCCCGCGCCAGCTGTGGCGATGACAACAACAGGCGCACAGCAACGGAAGTTTGGCGCAGAAGCAAGAAGTCACGGAAAGATCCTAGCGTCCATCAAGGAACGAGTCAAGGGAGATGAACGCCGTAAAGGCTATTTGGGAGACAACGTAGAAAAGGATACCCGTCGCCTACAGCTATTTCTGAATTGCGCGGCCACCGTGTCCGGCCACGGCACCCGGCTCAGCAGGCCCAAGGTGGTACCGTTTGCGAGCCACTGACGGAGCCGCGCCCGTGTCTGGAGGCGGCGCGGCCATGATTTGGAGATTGCGTTCGTTGGCCCAGGCGAAGTCGCGAAGCGCCTCGAATTGGGCCACGAATTGATCGCGCCAGGCCGGCGAGCTAAAGACAAGAGCTGTATTGACCTGCTTCCAGGCGCTAAGCGAGAAATTCGTAGAGCCTTCCCAGCACCAGAGTGCGCCGCCGGGAGCTGCGTCCGAAACAATTCCTTTTGTGTGGCAGATATATTGGCTGCCGGCAGGCGAGGTGCCAACTGTGACTTCAATTCCTGCCTGTGCCAATTGCCGGACGAGAGGTGTTTCCGTGGCGTCGCCCGTGTACTGGGAGTAGTCGAGGTAAAGGTGCAAGGGCGTGCCTTTCTTGTGGGCGGCAAGGAGCTCAGTGATCATATCGGGCAGCGTGAAAGAGTAAGCGATGATCCAGGTCGCGCCAGGGTCGAGAAGATTTTTCAGGAAAGCTTGTTGGGCGACGGCGCCGTCTTGTGGGAGCAGGTAGCAAGTAATTTGGGTATCGATAGTGAATGGCATGCCGGTCTCCGACGAGGCAGGTTTGACGAGAGATTATGCACGGCTGATTGGGATTTCGGAAGCGGCTAAAAACAAACGGTGCCGACCGCGATAGGCGAATCGGCACCGTTTCTACGCTACGCTTTGGTTGCTGTAGTTAGAATTGTTGGTGGAAATTAAAGAAGTCCCACAGGTCGCTGATTGCAGGACTATTGAGAGGCACATAGGGGTTACATGCGCCACCGAAGGAGCCGATGTCGCATGTAGTGACCGGATTCGCGAAGTTGTCGCGGCTGCGATGAGTGATCGGCGCCAAATTCCAATTGCGCTCGATGAACTTATCGATCGAGACATGATCCGCGTACGCATGCGAAACATAGCCACCCTGGGAGAACTTAGAAACGACGAGGAAGATAATCCGCGTGCCGTCGCCGAAGAAGTCGAGCGGCTGGACGTAACCGGAATCGTAATAGCCGCCGCCTTCGTCCTCAGTGATAATGATCGCAGTGTCGTTCCAATATGGAGAGGTCTGAACCATATTGACGATCTTCTGCGTGAATCCCTCGAACAGGTCAAGCTTCGAGGAGGCCGGATGACCATCCGTGAACCCGCTGGGCTTTACGATGGAAACGGCAGGAAGACTGCCGTGAGCGATGTCGTTGTAGAGGTCAATCGTGTCCTGGATGTGCTTGGCACGCTGAATGGGGTTAGCCATGATGGAAGTGTCGTACTGGAACGGGTTGCAGATGTTGCAGTACTCGTCAGCGTAAGGGATGAGCCCGTTGAAGAGCTGGTTCTCCTCGCCGACAGCACCGTAATTGATATCGTACTTGTCTTCTGGGATGTAGCAGTTTGTGTTGGACTTTGTCGGCACCGCACACGCAGGCTCGGATGAGTTGCCCACACCAGCATAATCGTCCCACTGATCGCCGTAGTACTTCCACGAAACGCCGGCGTTATTGAGGTCGTCGCCGATACTCGGCGTCGACGAGGGCGGAATCGTGAAAATGGTGTTGAGGGGACTTGGGTCAGTGTAGGCGTTTTCACCCTGGCCGAAATAGCCCGGGTTGTAGTTGTTAAGGAGGTAGTAGTGGCCGGATTGGCAGCGCGGGTCGATGCCAATCGACCACAGATAAGACACGATCGGGCCAACGCCAGGCTGTGTTGGATCCGAGCAGTTGCTGTAGGAGCCTCCCCCGTATGCCGGCGAACCATAGGAACCGCCGCCGTAGCCGTCGTCCGTATACCAGTTATTGGTATTGGCCATGGGATTTGGATTTTCAACTTCGTCAAGGACAATTGGAGCACCCGCGGCCGTGGTTCCCGTTACGACGCCATGCGGCGGCAGGTATGGGTTGGCCTGCGTGGGATCATAGAAATAGATGGCGTCGGCGTGGCCGAACATGATGTGGTTGGCGCCAGTGCCGCCATCAACGGACTGATGGAAGTTGTCGCTGATCGCGTAGTTGTCAGCGAGACTCTTGAAATAGGGGACGTCGCCTTGCTGCATGTTGTAGAAACCAAGAGCGGTCGACCCTTCACCCGTGGTTTTCGCGGAGGGCGAATATTCGGTGCTGAAATTCGCCGCCGGCGGGTTGCCATTGGAGCCTGCTCCCTCGGCGACCTCGACCCACGAGAACAACTCGTGATTGCAACCTGACGGATCGTCCCAGGTCGCATTCCAAAGGCCGCAATCCTCCTGCTGCCACATCTGATAGAAGCGATGAACGGGACTTGCAGCATAGGAGATGTATGGAAAATTGGGGCCGGTCAGCTGGAACGGACCCGGCTGAAGAGTCGAGTAATACGGACCCGTGGAGGTAACGCCCGCAATTCGCGTGTCCGGGGTTTTATGTGCCATCAGGGTCCCGCCGGTGATCAGGGAAGAATAGTAAGCCGGCGGCAGTCCGTTTTCGGAATCCTCTGCCAAGGTGAGGCTATTTCCAGGGATGTAAGAGGTCGCCGGGTTGCCCTCGGCATCCTCGGAACCGCCGACGAGAGGCGCCGGCAGAACATTGCCTGGAAACGGCTGCTTCGGGGGGTTCAGCAGGAAAGGTTCTGGAGCTGTGTTCGTCGCAGCGACTTGCGGCGCCCTATAGAAATTAGGTCCTGGGATGGCATTTTTGTTTTGGTCCAAAGCGATGATACCTTCGTGGAGAAGGTTATTCGTTGTTTGCCCGTTCTTGGGCACGTAGGTGGCAAAGACGTGGTCGTAACTACGGTTTTCGCCGATGATTACGATAACGTGTTTGATGGGCGAGGTGGTCTGATTGTCGCGGGATGGCGGCGTTTGAAATTGTGGAGCGGCGCCGGCGAGCGAGGCACCGACCGTAAATTGGAAAAGCGCAACGGACGCGAGTCCGATGCGCATACAATGCAACGCATCCGATGCAAAGCGCTTAAAGGACATTAACCCTCCTGTTTGGGGCGTTTTCCCCCAGCGCAGTAAAACCCTCAGTTATTTCACGCAGATGTTGCTTTCGTAAAACCGGCGGAAAAAGTCTGTTACGATTGTGCGACTCATACAGTGAATCACGTAGAAGGTGGCTTAAGATTTTTCGAGTGATCACCTGATGCAGAAGAACCTCTTCGGAAGGCGGCTTTGACGCAGGCGCATCTAGTGGTCGCTCGGTTCCACGCGAATTAGCCCCATCATTCCTCCGTCTTCGTGTTCCAAAAGATGGCAGTGGTAGACGAAGGTTCCAACCGTGTTCGGATCGCGGAAATCCATACGCAATCTGACCGTAGGGTACGTGAGGGTCTTACCGTTGTAGTAGGGCACGTTGACGGTGTCGCGGAGGAAAGGTTCGTTAACACGTGCTCCGTCGTAATCAAGCAGCAGGAAGTGGAGCTGATGAATGTGGAACGCGTGCAACTCGCTCGAGCGATTTTCAATGATCCAGTCCTCGACGGTCCCGTGTTTCGCGATGATGTCGGGGACGCTAGATTTTGGATCGAATGCCTGCGGCGTTTGGCCGTCGACCGTGATGTAGAACTCGGTGGCGGTATTCGGATTGTTTGGCTCCAGCAGTTTTTCCGAAAAATATAGCCTTCGCACTCGGGCGGGCTGGACGGTGCCCAGCCAGGACATTGAGGGTGGAGGGAGCGGTTGTGGCGATGCAGCAAGCATTGAACGCGGCTCCGACGCATCGACGGATGGCACGATCAACGCGAGGGTGCGATTCGGATCATTTTCGCCACCAGGGCCGGTATCTACGGTCCGGGTGACGAGCAGCCCTTGCCTTCCGGCGGGGGGAGCTTTGATGATGAACTCGACACGCGATCCCGGAGGGATAGCGAGATGATTTTGCCAATCCACAAAATCGGCCGGCATCCCGCTTTGGTTAAGGGGAACTCCGTCGATGGCTACGAGGCCCAGCTGTTGGGGGACGCGGTTGAATAGAACTGCCAAATTCAGATACGTGATCGCGGAGGCGTTCAGAACCCGCCACAATTGCTGCTCATCTGGCTTGATTCGAATCAGCGCGGGATGGTAGTCAGGGTAAGGAACCGGGACAAAATTGATCGAAAGGTCCTTAGCCGGTTTTCCGAATCCGGTGCCGGTATTCGCGGCATCTCCGTCCTGATCGAAGAGCATTCTGGGGAGCACAGGTTCGGATTTCGATGGAGGTGCGTTTGGCTTGAGGAGATCCTGATCGCGAATAATCAGAACGCGCTCGGGCATCCCTGCGAGGGCTTTGTTGGCGCGCTCGATTCCTTCCACAATCATTGCGCCGGAAGCGCCACCGAGCAGTTGCACCTTGCTAAAGCCATGAATGTGAGGGTGATACCAGTAAAGACCAGGAGGCTCGTCGGCGGGAATCCGGAATCGATACTCGAAGGGTGGATCGCCGGGCTGCACGGAGGTCTTCAGCACTTCGTCCTGGTGGCAAACGGAGGGAATGGTCAAACCGTGAAAATGAAGGTTGGTTGAAGTGGCAGCCATGAGACTGCTGGCGCAGGGGTCTGAATCGCCGGTCAAGGCCTGCGAGGAGTTATGGTTGTGGCTTGCGGCCGTTGCAGGCAAATGCGGATCCGTCAGATTGTTTCTCAGATTTAGGATCACCAGGTCGCCCGGGTGCACGCGCAGGGTAGGTGATTCGTCCCCCTTGGCGTCGATGTAGCAGAAGCGCATCGATCCGTCAGGCATGTTGTAATCGTGGATTGTAAAATCGACCTTCAGCACGCCGTCTTGGCTGCGCAAGTCCTCGGGCTCGGTAACCAGGCTGCCTTCGGCTGGCCGAAAGCAGGCGTTCGTGGGCGCTTCCTGTGCCCGGACACAGTCGCGCCAGGGAGCAAGAATGAGGATTAGAAGTGCGAGCACGAAAAGTCTATTGATGCCCAGCATCAATGTTCTGCTGGTTTGATATGAATGCCAACGCGTGCGCGGCAGATTGTCGGCTCCCGCGCTTCGACTCCCGTTGCAAGCTCTCAATTCGCGGCCCACAGGGCTTCTAGAAATACGAGCAGGTGGTTGCGATTTAGTTTCTCGAACATGACAGTTTGATGACTTGGGCCGAGACCACGGCATGTCCGCGTGTCAGCCAGAACATGCAGATCAAACCTGCTGCGGGAGTGAACGCACCACACTTGATCGACGGACTTCAGGAAACATATTGATTGTGTGAAAAAAGGCCCCTACACTTGATGTACAAGAACGGTAATTCGTGCGCCCGTAGCTCAGTTGGATAGAGCGTCTGCCTACGAAGCAGAAGGTCGGGAGTTCGAGCCTCTCCGGGCGCGCCATCCTCAAAATTCACAGAAACCGAGAGAGTCTGCTATGCGGTCGTGGATGTAGTTGAGGTCTGCCTCCGAAATTGCGTAGGGCGGCAGCACGTAGAGCACGTTTCCCAGCGGCCGCAAGAGGATCCCAGCATCCAGGAAGAACTGGTACAGCTTCGGTTTGATTTTTGACATGTAGCCTGCGTCGTCTGCGTGCAATTCGATTGCGGCGACGGTGCCAATTTGCCGCACCTCGCCGACGGCTGGATGGCTCTTAATCTTCGCGAGGCGAGCGCTGTGGATTCCGGAGATTTTGGCGATGCGCTCGAAGACCGGCTCGTTTTCGAAAACCTCGAGGCTTGCAACCGCTGCCGCGGCGGCAATCGGATTTCCAGTATAGGAATGGCCGTGAAAGAAGGTGCGCGCTCGATCCGTGCTCACGAACGCCTCGTGAATCGCATCAGTGCAAACGGTGGCACCCATGGGAAGCGCGCCGCCCGTGATTCCTTTCGACAGGCAAACGATGTCGGGAACGACCTCCGCAAGTTCGCAGGCGAACATTTTCCCGCAACGCCCAAAACCTGTAAGAACTTCGTCGGCAATCAGCAGCACGTCATGTTTCGTGCAAAGTGCTCGCACACGCTGCAGAAATTGCACGGGATGCACGATCATTCCCCCCGCGCCTTGAAGCAGCGGCTCGACGATGACGGCGGCAATGTCGCTGCTTTGCTGTTCGAGGAGGCTCGCCAGCTGGTCGACGCAGTCGATATCGCAGGTCGCGCGCGTTTTGCCCACAGGGCACCGGTAACAGTAGGCCGAGTGCACTCGTTGAACGGGAAAGAGCATGCTGCGAAACGGCTCAGTAAACGCCGAGTCTGCGCTGACGGACATCGCGCCCGCGGTATCGCCATGATAGGCGTGTTCGAGCGCGCAAATGCCTTGCTTTCCGGGCCGATCGCGCTGCCGCCAATACTGCACTGCCATTTTCAAGGCGACTTCGACAGCGGTGGAACCGTTATCAGAGAAAAAAACGTGGGTGAGCGTCGGCGGCAGATATTTGCGAAGGCCAGTTGAGAGCTTTTCCAGCGGCTCGTGTGAAAAACCGGCTAGCAACACATGGTCGAGCTTGCGCGTTTGTTCCGCGATCGCAGACATAATTACCGGATGGTTGTGCCCATGGATGTTCACCCACCATGATGAAATGCCATCGATCAGGCGCCGGCCGCCGTCGGTGTAGAGGTAGGCGCCTTCGGCGCGAGCGATTCGGATCGGCGGCGGATCGAGGGCCTCCTGCGTGAATGGATGCCAAATGTGCAGCCCGCCGCCGCTCATATATTGAATGCCTCACGGCGGAAAAACTTGCGGAATGTTTGAAGCAGCGCGGCTCTGTTCAGGTGCGGTAGAACGGGGATTGAGCCGATAACCTGCACCCTGCCGTAGTGCTCGATTGCCTTGCAGTTTTCGATATTCGGTTTGCCCACCATGATCACGCCGCGGATTTCCGCGCCAGCAGCACGCAATGCGGCCAGCGAAAGCGTCGTGTGGTTGATGGTGCCAAGTGAAGTGCGCGCAACCAACAGAACGGGAAGCCTTAGATGGCTCATCAGGTCGGTCATGAGATGTGTTTCATTGATTGGAACGAAAACGCCGCCTGCGCCTTCGACGATGAGGGCCTGGCTCGGCTCCAAGCGGGGCAGCTCGATTTTTCTTAGCTCGATGCGGACGCCGGCTTTTCGAGCCGCGAGATTTGGCGAAACGGGGGGACGAAAACAGTACGCTTCAGGAATGGTCCGCGAGCGAGGAATCCCTCCGAGCCGAATCACGGTGGAGCGGTCGGTGCCTTCGCGCGACCCCGTTTGAATCGGTTTCCAATACAGGGCGTCGAGCGCGGCGCACAGCAGAGCTGAGGCAACCGTCTTGCCCACACCCGTGTCGGTTCCGGTGACAAAAAAGCGGCTAGGCATGAATGGCGGCGGCACGCGAGGGGAACGACGCAAAGGCGGGGCAAATCGTGCTGACCAGGCGTTCAACATCATCGCGCGTGATCTTCGCGGTGAGTGAAAGGCGCACACGCGCCGTCCCGGGTGGCACGGTAGGAGGGCGAATGGCCCGGACGGCGAAGCCGCAGTCCTGGAGGTGTGACGCGAGGGCGAGGGCCGATTCGTTTGTTCCGCAGAACACCGGAATGATTTGCGACGCACTCGCGCCGCATGGCACGCCCGCAGCGGAAAGTTTCACTCGAAGCTGTTCCGATATTTCGCGAAGGCAGGCGCGCGCCTCGTCGGCTTCGATCGCCAGATGCAGGGCGGCGCGAATCTGCCCGGCAAAATAGGGCGGCATCGCAGTGCTGAAGACGAAAGTGCGTGCCCGATTCACAAGATAGTCCTTCAGCGTCTCGCTGCAGCAGACGAAGGCGCCCGCGCTGGCCAGAGCCTTGCCGCATGTGTGAATGACGGCCAGCGTTTTGCTGGTCACGCCGCGTTCAGCGGCAAGGCCTCTCCCCTCGGGCCCAAATGCGCCTGTGGCGTGGGCCTCATCCAGGATGATTTCGGCATCGTGATCGTGGGCGAGGTGCAGCAGGTCATCGAGCCGAGCCAGATCCCCTTCCATGCCGAAGACGCTTTCGGTGACAATGATCTTTGCGCCGGTGCTTCGGGAATGGCGATGAAGGGCGCTTTCGAGAACCGCCATGTCGTTGTGAGGGTAGATTTCCTTTGTCGCGCGCGCGAGACGAATACCGTCGATCAGGCTCGCGTGATTGAGCGCGTCCGAGAAAACGATGTCGCCCGGCTTCAGGACCGCGCTGAGCAAGCCCACGTTAGCCGAGTAGCCCGAGCCGAAATACAAGGCAGCTTCCGTCTGGGCAAAATTGGCGAATTCGGATTCGAGGTCTTCCCAATGAGGCGAATTTCCTGAAAGCAGCCGTGAACCCGTCGAACCGACGCTTTTGGCTTCTGCTAGCGCCGCCGTGACGGCCTGCTTTAGTCGAGGGTCTGACGCCAAGCCGAGATAATCGTTCGAGCAAAGATCGATTCCACTCAGGTTCTGCAGCGAGCGCGACTGAGCCCGAGCGCGGAGATTTTCCAGTTCTTGAGCAGCGCGTGCTTCCACCTGGCTGGCGCCTCTCTCAGGCACTTTGCAGCGCTCTCATGCCCAGCGATTTCAGGAGTTCGGAATCTTCGTCGCCGGCGGGGTTGGGAGTGGTGAGCAGTTTTTCGCCTGTGAAGATCGAGTTGGCACCGGCAAGGAAACAAAGAGTCACGGCTTCGTGTGACATTGAGCGCCTTCCCGCCGCCAGGCGAACCATTGACGCGGGCATCAGGATTCGCGCCGCCGCGATGGTTCTAACCATCGTAAGCGAATCGATTTCTGCCGCATTCGCGAGGGGAGTTCCGGGCGCGCGCACCAGCATATTAATCGGGACGCTTTCGGGATGCGGATCGAGATTCGCTAATTGATACAGCAAGCCGATGCGATCTTCCTCACTTTCCCCCATCCCCAGAATGCCGCCGCAGCATACGGTGATCCCGGCTTTGCGCACGCGTGCGATTGTTTGCAGGCGCTCGTCGTACACCCGCGTGGTGATGATGTTTCCGTAGAACTCAGGCGAGGTATCGAGGTTGTGATTGTAAGCAGTGAGGCCGGCCTCTTTCAGCCGAAAGGCCTGTCTTTCCGTGAGCATGCCCAGCGTGCAGCACACTTCGAGATCGAGTGAGGCCACCGAACGAACCATTTCGAGCACGCGCTCGAATTCAGGACCCTCTGGAACCTGCCGCCAGGCGGCACCCATGCAGAATCGAGTAGCGCCATCGGCTTTTGCCTGCGTGGCCGCTTTGAGAACGTACTCTGATTCGAGAAGTTCGTGGCGGGCGACGCCGGTCTGGTAGTGCGCACTCTGGGGGCAGTAGGCGCAGTCTTCGGGACAGCCGCCGGTCTTGATCGAAAGCAGGCGGCAGAGTTGCACTTCGTCCGGTCTGTGAAATTCGCGATGAATTGTTTGGGCTTGAAAGATCAGGTCGGGGAATGGAAGCGAACACAATGCGCGAATTTCGTGGCGTGTCCAGTCGTGGCGAAGTTTGGGTTGGCCGTTCATAGGAGCTCAAAAGATACCAAACTGCGGAGTTGCGGGAGAGAGAATCTGGCTCCAGGTGGGATGCCTTTTTGTCTGGTCTTCACTCTGGTGCCAGAAACGAGGCTCGCGTGATGAGCCTGATGGACCGCCTCGGTTGGAAGGTGATTCGGGTTACCTCGGATCGTGGCGGCGATCACCTCAGCGAATGCCTGGCGGCAGCGATGATTATAGGCTCTCGAAGAGCTGCGGGCATTTCTTCGAGTGGTTGTTTGGAGGACGTCATGAGCGCGTACCGTAAAGTATCGCGTTGTGTGGGGTCGTTTGTCATCATTGTGGCGAATTGTTCCCGGTGCCAGCGCACTTCATGAGCCGTCGCGGCGTAGTCGCTGAGGACAAATCTGATCCGACGAGCCGCTATATTTCCACGCTTCTCAACTTGCGCTGCAAATCTTGCCGCAAAGAGTATTTCTATGATGTGAGCGAAATTCGTGAGGGGACACCGCAAGACTCACACGAAGGAGAAGCGAACGAGGAAGGTCACCTATGTTCTGCGCCAGCACCGTGCTCCGCCGGCCGAGTAACATAACAGGGCTTGCGAGCTTCAATTCGCTCGGCGGACACCGCGCGAGACGTTATTTGGTGTCCAACGGATGACTCGTCTTCTCGAAGAATTCGTTTTGTAGTTTCAGGCTTTCCGCGTCGGCCTTTACTGCGCGGATCGCGGTGATCAATTCGTCGGTCCAAGCCTGCATATCGAACTGTCCGAGTTCTTTGTTTGCATGAGATGCATCTCCTGCATAGTGATTTGGGAAGCGTGCGTACCACCAGATTCCGGTGTACAAAGAGTCTGGCAGATTCAGTCGATGCTGATCGGCTCCGGATTCGGCATTTGCTCGATCGAGATGGACAGTGTCCGGCGCAGAAATCATCGTGTGTGAAGTTTCGGCTTCCCCTGCGTGCATGTCGTGGGGAGACTTCAGCTCTGGACGCCCCGGACGATCGAGGTCCGCGCGGCCGAAGATGTAGACGACGTAATCGTGAGGCGACTCGAGCTGAGTTTGTGCGAAGTAGGGGAGCAGATGCTCGTTCCCGCCGTGACCATTCGCAATGATCACTTTCTTACAGCCGTTGCGGGCCATCTCGTCCGTAGTGGCCTGGAGCAATTCGAGCTGCAGCTTCGAGGTGTAGGCCACGGTGCCGGGCTGATGCCGGGCCTCGAAAATCTGGCCAAAATAGTACTCCGGGAAAACGACAGCAAATTCCTTCTGCGCGGCATGCAGGGCTACATAGCGCACGTTGAGCAAATCGGTCCCAAGCGGCAGTTGCTGGCCGTGCTTCTCAAGAATCCCGAAAGGAAGAATGCAGGTGCCCTGTGACTGCTGAATGGCCTTCACGAAATCACCCGACGTCAGCAATTCCCATTGGACCGGCAGCGGAGTCTGTGCGCCCGTGATACGCGCGGCCAACACAACAAGGATCACTACAAGGATTAATTTCGGTCGAGACATGGCGGTCCTCCGAATGGAATGCCGCACATCCTATTACACGAGGTCTGCCGGATGCACCGGCGGCATTTGAATTTAGCTGCTGAGGCGATACGGTCTACTTCCGATGGTGTCCGGCGCGTCTCTTCTTGTCGTAGGCCGAAAGGGCCTGCTCGATAACCGGGAAGGCGTCTTTCGCGGGCAGGATGTCGTCGACTTCCACCTTCTTGCCTTCGAGCTGCTTGTAATCTTGAAAAAACCTGCGGACCATCGCCAGCTTGTGTGGAGGCAACTCCTTCGCTTCGTGGTATTCCGCGTATTCGGGGTCGGCAGTAGCGACGGCGATGATCTTGTGGTCCTTAACGCCAGAATCGATCATCGTCATCAAGCCAATCGTGCGCGCATGCATGATCGTGAGGGGCACGACCGCTTCCTGGCAGAGCACGAGCACGTCGAGCGGGTCATCATCTTCCGCGAGGGACTGCGGAATGAATCCGTAATTCGCCGGGTAATAAACCGCAGAGTAGAGGACGCGGTCCATTTTTATCAGTCCGGTGGTTTTATCGAGCTCATATTTCACGCTGGAGCCCAAAGGAATCTCGATAACCGCGTTGAACTCTTTGGGCACGTGTTCTCCGGGACTCAAGTCGTGCCAGGGATTGTTCATCGTTTGGCCTCGCGCGGACGGTTAGGAATTTTGACAGAGACTCACCGGACGATGCAAAGGCGGCAACAAAGACACAGATCCATCATTGCTCCGGACGGTTCGAGAGGACGACCTTGCCGCCTTGGCGCGCGAAGACAAAAACCTTGCTGGGATCGAGGGTCGCGATAGCCTGATCGACAAGGAAATCCTCGCTGAAAAGGAAGACTCGACTGGGGCCGTTCCACAGACGCGTGAACGAAGCATCGTCCTCGAAAATCTGCGGCGCGCCCGGGAAGAACGAACCGAACCACAGATTCCCGTCTCTTCCGTTCAACACATGCAGCTCGATCCCCGTATAGAAATTCAGAGTCGAACCCCACTCGTATTTGCCGTTTATGACAATCGTGTCGCCGGGGCGATAAGCCTGCTCAATCTGAAGCGCGATTTGCTTTGACGAGAGCTCCGGCGAGAAAATCACGAGCCCTTCGTGAACGCAGAAGAGCACAACAATCATCATTCCAGTGAGCGCTAAGTTGGCAGCCAGCAGGCGTCCTCCGCGTCGGAAAATCCAATTCAGCGCCGTGCCGGTGAGCAGGCCGAAGCCTATCAGCCACAGCGGCCGGCGAAAGAGCCCGAAAGACTCGAGCGTAAGATCGCCCATGTGACCGAGAGAAAGTTTGTATGCGCCGGGATGCGGCGTCAGGACAGCGCCGATATCCGTGCCGGGTGGGAAGGGATGAGTTTTAGCGAGCACCGTCATTGCGACGGTAAAGCCGATGGCGCCAATGATGACTAAGGCGATGGAAGCGAGGCGTCCCGCGCGCCGATAACCGCTTCCCGCCGGAGATCCTCGTTCGCGTTCCAGCCAGCCGGCGGTGAGCAGCGCGAGCGCGGGGAGCACCGGCAGCGAATAGTATTCCTGGCGCGTCGAGAAGCTGAAGAACAACATGATCACGCCGGCCCAGATGCCACAAAAGAGGTTCGCGCGCGCCCGCGAGTCGAGTTGTTCGCGCCAGGCTCGAATGCGAGCGGGAATCTGCCCTAGTGAGGGAAAAAGATAGAAGCACCAAGGGAAAATCCATGCGAGCACCAAGACCCAGAAAACTAGCAACGGAACTTTGTCGTAGTCGTAGGGGACGCGCTTATTGAGATAGCGCAGAAACTGCTCGTTAATGAAGTAGAACCACAGAAAACCCTTCTCCGGGCCGCTGGGTTGTGCTGGGCTGCGAATCGCGGCGAGGATGTGCCACGGGGCAGCGACAATGAGAAAGATCAACACGCTCGAGACAACGTGAAACTTCAGAATCTTCCGCAGGCTGCCTGTGACAAGCAGAAACGACCCGATGATCATGGCCGGGAAAACGATGCCGATTAAGCTTTTGGTCAGCACGTTCAGCGCGATCGTGACCGCGATGCCCCAGCAAAGCCATCTCGAAGGCCGCTCCTGCTCGTACGCAATCAGAAACAGATACAGGCCAAGAGTCAGCCACATGGCGACAAGTACGTCGGGTATGAGAAAGCGCGTGTACACAAAAATTCCGGGCGCCGTTATCAGAATGAGCGCCGCATAAAAACCCGCTTCGGGACTGAAATAGCGTCTTCCAAAAATCAGCGCGCAGCTTGCCAGGCCCAGCACGCCGAGTGCGAGGGGCAGCCGCGTTTGCCACTCGCCCACGCCAAACAGCTTGTAACTTGTTGCGACCGTCCAATACATAAACGGAGCCTTTTCCAGATAACGAATGCCATTGATGTACAGCGTGACCCAGTTGTGGTTCAAAACCATTTCGCGCGCAGCCTCCGCATGAATGGAGTCGGCATCATCGAAGAGACCAGGCTGTGAAAGAGCGGGGATATAGATGAGCAGCCACGAGAAAACGATGATAGAGAGGCTAAGAATGGGAGAGAGGAAGGCGGAAGCCGAGTTCCGCCGAACCTCAGCGCCGCTAATATCGGTTCCCTGGCGTGTAATGCTGGAGGACGAATCGATTGCGTTCATGGGGTCTAAGGTATTTCGCACACTTCCACCGCCGAATTGGAATATGGGCAAATCAGGCCCGAAACGCCGGGTTGCTCCACCACCACCCAGCTTATGTGGTAGTCGCGTTTCAGGCGCTTGAAATCAGCCAATGAGAAACGATTCCAGTTCGCGATCGCGTCTGTTTCCAGCTTCCATTGCCAGGCGAGATCGGGAAACACCTCGACCACAGATGGATCCTTCGAATTGTCCGCGAAGGCGCTGCGCTCCGCGAATCCGCGAAAGCCGTAGTAATCCTCGCCAGAACGTGACATGTACTTCGGATCGAAGGCAAAGAGAGCGTCTGTCGGGCTATTGTGGCTCGCCCAAACAAAGGCCTGAACCCACAGGTTCTTGGGCTGCGCGACCGGCCACTCGATATGGTGACTCGAGGAAAACTCCATCCGCTGGAAAGAAAACATTAGTATCGACAGAGGAACAAACACCATACACCAGCGCAGCCACCTTTCTCGAAGGAGATAGCGGCCGATAAAACCGCCGAAAACCACCACAAAGACCACATAGAATAGGTGCAAAATTCGCATGGGTTCCAAGCGCGCCCACGTTTGCGTCTCAAATCCTTCGGTAAGAGTCAAAGCTGCGATGGTGCCGATCACGGTGGAAAGAATCATTCTGCGACATACGCGCGTGAGAACGGGCGCGCCTTCGCGCGCGGCGATCGTCGCAAAGTGAATCATGAATCCCAGCGGCGCGGCCACACCGAGCCACTCGTACCAGGGCCACTTAAAGGGGTACTGAAATGTGCGACGCGACATCACTTCACGCCAAATCGGATTTGCAGGAATGCCAAATGGAATCGAGGCGAGAGCCGCAGTATCGGCCGATAGCGGACGCGCGAGGCCCAGAACAGCGATGTGGAAAGTTCCGTAAAAGGCCATCGTGGGATGGCAAATGCCAGCCAGAAAAATCCAAAGCAAGGTGACCGGACGCCAGGCCAGTACGTCCACTAAGGCAAGCAGCAGAAAGGCAGTTGCCGTCGTGCGCGGGTGCATGTGCTGATCCACGATGAACAGCGCCGTTCCGGCGACCGGCATCGTAAGCAGGGCGGCCAGAAGGGAAACGCCGGCCCAGTGGGCTGCGGGCGACGCGAAGCAACGCCGCACCAGTCGCAGGGCCCCAAACAGAAGCAGAAAAATGCTTGCGATATACCAAAGGAACGAAACCCATTCGAGGGGGAGATGTGAAACACGAACGACGTTGGCCACAATTTGGTGAAACGAAGTCAGGCGAATGTAGAGGAGAAAGAAATTCGCGTCCAGTGGATAGAGACTCGGGTGCAGCAATTTCTTGATGGCGGGCAGATAGACCGCCATATCCTCGATACCATAGTGATACCCGTTCACGCCCACCGCGAATGCAGTGAGGACGGACAGGGAGAGTACGTCGCGCGCCGCTTGTTTGAGCCGATTGCGCGTGCTAGAGTCGCCTGCTGGATGCACCTTTCCCGCGAAAAATGGAGGCTTTTCTATAGTGGACTCCCCAATTGCCTGCATCGTGCTTCCGACGTACAACGAAGTCGAAAGTGTCCCGCGCTTGCTCGCCTTAATTTTTCAGGAATCGAACAACATCGCAACCCATGAACTGCACGTGTTGGTGGTGGACGACGATTCGCCTGACGGAACGGGCGATTACGTCCGCTGGGCGACGCGATTATATCCTCGCTTGCATCTGATCACCGGCGAAAAGAAGGGTCTGGGTGAGGCCTATCGTCGCGGAATTTTGCACGCATTGAAGGATTTTTCGCCTCATCTCATCGTGCAAATGGACGCAGATTTCCAGCACGATCCAGCCCTCGTCCCGCATCTGATTCGGCTTTGCAACTCCGGATACGACCTCGTAATCGGCTCGCGATTCGCGACGGGCACGGAAGTGGCCGGTCTGGCGTGGCATCGCAAATTCATAAGCCTGGCAGGCACGAAACTCGTTCGATGGTTTAGTGGCATTCGTGGCGTCACGGATTGCACCTCTGGATTTCGGTGCATCCGGGCGAAATTGCTCGGCGAGTGTGACTTCGAGAACTGCTCCATGCGCGGCTACTCTTTTCAATCGTGGCTGCTGTGCGAGCTGCTGCGGAATGGGGCCCGCTACGCCGAAGTTCCGCTGCCGTTTCCGACCAGACTCTACGGCCACTCCAAATTGACGTTGCGCGATAAAATCGAATTCCTGCGGTGCCTATTTCGGCTGCCCCGGCGCAGGGGTGAGCCTTCGGCGACAATCTCGTCCACCGCGCAAGATAGCGCCGTTGTTGCGGAAAGCATTTCCTCGGAGCACCGCGTTTAGACCCGAGGCCTAGTTTAAGCGGCACACGGCAACCTGCTGATTTTGATAAGAGCAGTCGAGAGCCGCGATGCTCGGACGTCTAACCACAATCCAGTTCACGCCGTAGGATCGACGCAATTCTTTCAATCTCGTGGGATCCGCCGCACCGAGTGCGTTTGCTGATTGCATTTGTGAGAGGCACTCGTCAGCCAGCAGCAGATTGGGAAACATCACCACGGCGCTCCAGTCCTTGGTGGCGTCAGCCAGCCGGCTGCGCGCGGCTATCGCGCGGAATCCCTGGAAATCTTCACCCGGCCGGGACATGTAATCGGGTTCGAGTGCGAAGATCGAGTCTTTGGGTGTGCTTTCGCGAACCCATTCAAACGCTTCCACCCACGAGTTTGTTGAACGCGCCGCTGGCCATTCGATGTGCCGATCCGAAGGATAGAGCTCGAATTGCGAATAGCCCATTACGACAGCCAATGGAACGAAAAGAGCCAGCCAGCCTAAGGCCTGTTTCTCGTGCAGCCATTCGCCAACCAAACCGCCTCCCAAGAGAGCCATCAGCAAGTAGATGAGTTGGAAGCTTCGGAGCGGTTGATAGATGAGCAAGAACTGCAGCGCGGGAATGCTTGCGACTAGTGTCCCCAATAAACAAGCAGCGCCGAAACATAAGAGCGAGATGCTGACCGTGCGGAGGACCGGGCGCTCTTTGCGGGCGGCGATTCGGCCGAACCACCACAGCAGTACAAGTGGTCCCAGTATTCCTAACCATTCGAACCATTGCCAGCGGAACAGGAAGTAGTAACGGTGATCGTGGAAGCTTTGCAGGTAGGCCTGTGAGGGCTCGCGAGTTGGAACACCGGGGATCACCAGAACCGTCGAGGCGGCAAGCAACGCGGTGGCCCGGGTGCGCCCCTGAGTGGTCGCTTGCGCCATGGCAAGCAGGCACACGTAAAATAGCCCCCACACAGTCATCAATGGGTGTACCAATCCGCTGAGCCCTAGCCAAAGGACCCCTCGCCAATACTTTCTGTCGAGAACGGCGTCGATCGCAAAGAGAATTGAGAAAGAAAAGATGGATCTTGGATTGAAATACTGATCCATGATGTATAAGGCTGTCCCCGCGACGGGCAGCGCCAGCAAGCACGCCACCATCGCCAGGCCTGCCCAACGTGCCGTTTCCGAGGGAAAGCATTTCGAAGCGATCCTCCTGCAGGCGACAACCAGCAGAAGAATGGCCAGAAAATGGCAGGCCAGGAGTGCCCATTCGACGGGGAGATGCGATATCCGAGCAGACTCTGCAACCAAATTCGGAAATAGCGTGAGGCGAGCGTGCGTCTCGAAAAACTCGGCTCCGAACGGGTAAAGCGACGGATCCAGGATCTTCCGAATTTGCGGAACATAAATCTCGGCGTCTTCTGTGAACGGGTGATACCCCTGGATTGAAATGGCCGCGCCAGCCAGCGGAAGCAGTAACGGCCAGTCGTGCCATAACGATTTTCTGGAAAGATTGTTCGAACGCGAGTTCATGTTGCCAAGCGCGTCAGGTTCATATTCTCGGGGAAAACAGAACTACGGCGTTCGCTCGGTCAATGGTTCGGTCATCAGGCCTGATTCCACAACTTCCGGAGCATCGGTCAATTTACGGCCGTCGGCCCCGAGGAAGCGGAAGCGGGCCAAGCCGCTGCGCTGCAGAAAGCACTTGACGGTCGCATCGAGTACGCCCAAACCATATTTGACGCTTCGTCCAAAGCGGATAGACGAAGCTTCGTCGAAATAGCGCGTTGGGCAGGAGATTTCGCCGATGCGAAATCCGAAATAGATCATTTGCACGATCATCTCGTTGTCAAAGACAAAGTCGTCGGAATTTTCGAGCAGTGGCAGGTGTTCAAGCACCTGCCTGCTGAATCCGCGGAAGCCCGTGTGATATTCGGAGAGCTTTGCGTTCAAGAGCGCGTTTTCGAACGCGGTCAAGAACCGGTTGGCGACGTATTTATATCGCGGCATGCCGCCCAGCAGCGCGCCGCCGCCGAGAATTCGCGAACCCAGCACCACATCATAGACGCCAGAGGCGATCATGCCCGCCATTGCGGCCACCAGAGTTGGTTCGTACTGATAATCGGGATGCACCATGATAACGATATCCGCGCCGCTATTTAGCGCTTCGCGGTAGCAGGTCTTCTGGTTCCTGCCGTAGCCGTAGTTCCTGTTGTGAACCAGAACGCGGAGGCCAAGCCTGCGGGCAATTTCCACCGTTTCATCTCGGCTGAAATCGTCGACTACAATTCTGGTGTCGACGATTGAGGGAAGTCCGCGAACTGTCTTCTCGATCGTTTTCGCGGCGTTGTAAGCGGGCATCACCACCGCGACGCGCTTTCCCTCGATCATGTTGCCTTCTCCGGACTCTTGCTCAGATGTTCACAGCGATAGCAAATTGTGGTGCGAGGCCCGGCCATCAACGTGAACGGAACGTGAATTTTAGCATCAATTTGCGGGTGAATTGCGTATGATTCCTCGCTGCGGAAGCGCAGGGCCTTGCCGGATTTTGTCGACTGCACGGACGCTCGGAGAGGATGGATTTGCGATTCATGAATATGAGGCGATCGTGGCGTCGTGTCTTTCTCTATCTCTTGGCTTTTGTGATTTGCTTTTTGGGTTTTTCGTCGAAGCCGGCGCCACTGAGCGCGCAAACCCCAGCCACCTTGCAGTCAAGAGCCCGCGAAGCGCAGAGCTATGGGATTTTGTCTCTTGAAGCCACGCAGAACGTCCAGGTTGCTCCCCAGCCCCAGAAGCCAGTCACGGCCGGCGACGCTTATATGAATATTCAGGTACTTGCCGGCATTCCTTCGGACGAGTTGCTTCCGGCAATGCGCTACATCACTTCCGCTCTCGGCGTAAGTTGTGATTTTTGTCATGACCCGAAAAGCTTTGAGAGCGACGACAAAGCGGAGAAGGCCACGGCCCGCAAAATGATGGTGATGATGTTCACCATCAACAAAGACAATTTCAACGGCCATCGCGAAGTGACCTGCTACACATGCCACCGCGGTGCTTTCCATCCAGTCGGCACTCCGCTTGCACTGGCTGTGGCGCTGGCAAACGAGCCGGCCGGAGCAATGCCGCCGGCGAACGCCGGGCCGGGAAATCCACCAACTGCCAGCGCTTCTGCACCAGGCACTCCCGGAGCCGCGAATAGCGCTACATCATCGCCGCTGCCAACATTGGATGCAGTTCTCTCAAAATATACCGATGCCCTCGGTGGCTCCAATGCGATTCAGAAAATGACGTCCGTCAGCGAGAAAGGAACGATGGAAATCCCAGCGCACGGGATGCATGGGACGCTCGTAGAAGAATACCGGAAAGCGCCGAACCAAGCGGTCGCCATCGTGCATACTTCGGATGGGGATCTCTCTCAGGGTTACAACGGAACCGGCGGATGGCAGAACGAACCGCACCACGGAGCCGAAGATTTTTCGGGGGACGAACTGGTTCGAGCCAGAGAATGGGCAGCGTTCATTCCTGCTCTGGACCTGAAACAGAATTTCATCCGCGCTCAGGTGGTAGCGATCGACAAGATCGGCGATCGCGACGCCTACCGCATAGTTGCGTCTCGCAGCGGTGGTGGTCAGGTCCGCTTCTACTTTGACAAAGACTCGGGTTTATTGCTTCGAATCAGTGTACGCATTGAAAGCCCGCTCGGCGCGCTGCCCGAGGAAACCAGTTTTTCCGATTACAAGGATGTCAATGGTGTGAAAATTCCTTTCACGGTGCTCGTGGCACACGCGGACGGTCCAACAATCTATAGATGGGATCAGATTCAGGCGAACATCTCAGTCGACGATAGCCGCTTCAATAAGCCAGCCAGCAAACCGGCCCAGTAAGTCGGAACCTTTCCGATCTCTCTAATTGCGAGCGCGAGATTGTGTTTGCGGTGATGCCTGAGATGCTTGGGCCGCTTGAGGTGAGGGGGCAGGCGCCGCCAACAGCGGCCCGCCGCAGGCAGCTTGTACTTCCGTTGCCACCGTGAGCGCCAGCTGCGCGCCATTACGCGATCTAGCCGAGCATACCTGGCCCGCCCTCAATCCGAGGGCCGCGCGCATGTCTGCCCCGTCGAGCACGGCTCCTGTGAGATCAGTTCCATTTAGGACAGTTCCCGAGAGTTGTGCGCCCCGCAAGTCTGCCTCACGCAAATCGGCTTCGATGAAAATTGCGTCGGTCAACTGCGCGTTTTGGAGACTCGCTCCGTGCAGCTTTGCAGACCAAAAATAAGCCTGCTGCAGATCCGCGTTAGAAAGATCCGCACCCTCGAGATGAGCCGAGCGTACATCGGCTTTGTCAAGATTGACGCGCTCCATCGAAGCATTGATCAGCCGGGCGCCGTAAAGGACGGCACCCTGCAATTGTGCGTCCACCAGCACAGCGCTTTCGAGCGCGCAATACGACAAGTTCGAATCGCGAAAATCGGCACGTCCGAGATTGGCACCCTCAAGATTGCTTCGGTCAAGGTTTGCTCCGCGGAATCGTGCGCGGTCTATGATTGCGTACCGAAGAGTGGATTGCCCAAGGTCGGCGCCGCGGAAGTCGGCGTCCGAGAGAAACGCGCCGTCGAAATTCGCGCGCCACAAGTGTGCATTCGCAAGAAACACGCCGTAAGCTTGCGCGTAACGAAAGCTGGTATTATTCAGCCGGGCGCCTCTCACAGACCCTACCTGCTCGTCGCTCCCGTTCCAACCCGATGGCGGGGCCGAAAGCGACGCTTCCGTCAGATCGGCATAGGGGTCGTAACCGAGCGACCAGAAGAATGTGGGCGCCCACCGTCGAATATTCGCCGCTCCAAACTGCGGGGCGCGCAGCCCGTCATGAGGAGCGCCTTTCACCGTACCGATCGCGAGAAAAGACAGCCCGATACCCAGAGCTATCGTCAACGACAGCGGATTCACCTCTCGCCGCAGCTTCGAAACCCACAGCCATCGCCGTTTTCCCTCAAGCGACCACCGCTCCTGTGGCCGGCCGATTTTCATCGTCGAGTAAAGCGCCACGCCAGTCGCCACCACCACAAGCAGCTCGTGCAGCATCGTCCCATGCAGGTCCTGCATGGTCAGGTAGCGCGTCCAGAACAGTAGCAACGTCGCGGGTACGATCCAGTACCCGAGCAGGAGAGCGAAAACGCGTTCGATGATTCGCGTGGAGGCAGCTCCCCGATTCATCCAGCGGAAATGCGCCCGCAGAAGCCCGGTGATGATGCGCGGTCCTCCTTCTCCGAGTTCGTGGCCATTCGGGAAGATCCCCGGCAGCTCCAGCACAGCATCCCAAAGCCTTTGCAAATGGAAATGAAATACCAGATAGGTTATGAAGAGGCCTACTGGCGCGATCAAGAAGATCTGCGCCGTTGGCAGAGCCGCAGCGGCTGCCTGCGAATGGAGAAACGGAATGATCGACGAATCGGAGAGAAGTTGAATGTCCTTCGTTTTCCAGATGAGAAGCCACGAGGCCGCGCAAATCGCCATCGTGGTCATGAAAAATCCCGTGGCGGTTTTCGAGGTCCGGTCGAAGTGGGGCCGCGCCTCGAATTCTGCGATCGGTGCGGGGAGGGATGCCTCATGCAGGTTAGCGCCCGCCAATTGACGCGGCACCAGTCCCATTGCAGTATCGAGTGTCGAGCCTTCGAGATTTGCGCCTTCTAGATTCGCCCCGACCAGGCACGCTTCCTGCAAATTCGCTCGTACCAGACATGCGTCTCGCAGGTCAGCGAGCAACAGATCTGCGCCTTTCAGGTTTGCGTCCTGCAGGTCGGCGTGGCGGAGATTGACGCCGATCAACTCAGCGCCTTCCATCTTCGCGCCGGCAAAGTTTGCTTTGCTTCCGCTGGCGCCGTGCGACTCCTCCCACTCCTTGTGATTGGCGAGCCGCTCTTCCACTGCCCAATCGCTTGTTACAACAGGAATCAGTGGAGCAGATGTCAGCGGCGGCACGTCCTGGCCATGAGTGATCGCGGAGACTTCGGCCTTCGCAGCCTCATCAACTACCTGTTCGACGAGATCGAGAATCGTGAGCTCGCCGTCTTCTTCATCGGGTTCCTTACGTGGCGCAGCGAGGCCATGCGCGCCAAGACTCTGGATCGCATCTGCTGAATTCGCGGACTCAACGGGAGGTGCGACACTCCCACTCGCGGCCTCAGCAGGCGTCTCGGCCGATCCTTCGGTTTGAATCTGCGCCTCGGTTCGATCATCAAGCGCTGCGCTGGGAGACGCTTCTGCTGGTGGTTCCTCTGGAGAAGGTGCGGAAACTGAAGCAGACGAATCTTCGCGAAAGAGGTCTTCGAGTGCCTCGGCTGCGGACGGCAGTTCGGCAGCGGGAATCAGACCCTCTGGCGTCGTGTCGGCCTGTTCTGCGCTGTGCTCATCCTTGAGCAAAGTCGCGCCTTCGGCTTCCTCAGAGCGCCGAGATCGAAAGAAAAAGGGCATAGTGGTTCTCTCGTTCCTGTACGGCGACCTACACCCCTAGAGCGTTGAAACCTGTGGCTGGGGTCTTTCTATAATCGTAGCTCCTAAAATCGTAACTCGAATGAACGCATGAACATGACTGTCCAAGAGTGCAACACTCGTACAGCTGTTCAATGGATGTAACAGGGCATTTCATTGGAATCTTTGTCCTCGATCGGGCCGGCCTGGCCTAACCCTGTTATAATCCGCGCACCTCAGCGGCTCAGTCATGGCAACGACTCACCCAACGCGCGAAGAAGCGGAGTCTAAGATCCGGCCCAGCGATGAGTCGCCAAAACCAGAACGCCTGCAGTCCCTCGATTTTTTCCGCGGTTTGACGATCGCCTTGATGATCGCGGTCAACAACAATGGCGATTGGAGTGCTGCTTACTGGCCGTTAAAGCATTCTGACTGGAACGGTTGGACGCCGACCGACCTAGTATTCCCGTTTTTTGTCTTCATCGTCGGTGTGTCGATGGTCTATTCGTTCCGAGCGCGACTGGCCCGGGGAGAATCGCGTGGTTCGATATTCCTGCACGCGGCCCGACGCGCCGCCATTCTCTTCGCCATCGGCGTGTTCATCATCAACAGCTTTCCAAACCATTACGACCTGCATCACATCCGCATTGAAGGTGTGCTCCAGCGCATCGCGGCCTGCTATCTGATTTCTGCGATTTTCGTATTGTGGTCTGACGTGCGGGGCCAAATCATCGCCGCGGCCGCCTGCCTGATCGGCTACTGGCTCCTGATGCGTTATGTCCCGGTGCCGGGGTACGGGGTTCCTACTCACGACATCCCGCTGCTCGATCCCGACCGCAACCTGGCGGCCTGGCTCGACCGCAAGCTGCTAATGGGCCACCTTTACGAAGGGACGCGCGATCCCGAAGGCGTGCTCAGCACGATCCCAGCCATTGGCTCGTCGTTGATAGGCGTGCTCACAGGCGAGTGGCTGCGTACGAAACGCTCGGCAATCTCGAAAGCAGCCTGGATGCTTATTTGCGGCGTAATTGGCCTGGGCGCGGGAGAGTTTTTTAACATCTGGTTTCCCATCAATAAGAAGCTTTGGACCAGCTCTTTCGTTCTCTTTACCGCTGGTTTTGCGCTTGTGGTACTCGCCCTTTGCTATTGGATTCTCGATGTGCGGAAACTTCGCGGCCCCTGGACTATGCCGGTACTCGTGTTTGGGATGAATGCGATAGCGGCATACGTGTTCTCAGAAGTCTTAGCGAGTTTGCTGGGTCCGGTGCAGGAAGGGATTTATCGGCACGTGTTTACCACGCCTGGCGCGGCGCCAAGCGCACTGGCGTCACTCGCCTATTCGATCACGTTCGTACTCGTGTGCTGGATTTTCGCCTTCGTGCTTTACCGCAAACGAATTTTCCTGAAGATTTAGTCTTGAACTTTGGGCAGAAGGGAATAGCAATTTCAGTCGCAAGGACAGGGTTGCGAAGTGTGGCTTTAGTATCGAGTAGAAACCGCAGTTCTGTTGAACGCATTGGACTTACGCGAATCTCTATCGACACGGTGTATCGAGCAGAAATCTTCAATACCAGACAAATGTTGTCGCGGGGGTACCAGCGCAAATCCGGTACTCGCGCTGAGGGCCGGCACGGCCCCGTGACGGTGGTTAGTGTGAGGGTGCGTAGAAGTAATAGTCGGCTGCGTAAGGCTGCTTAGTTTCAATTCCGCGATGAGATTCGTCGCAGCCGCCTTGCGGCGGTTGCCCGCCTTTCGTATGAAGGCGCTGAATGGTAGTCACGCGGGCCAAAACGCCATCGCCGGAATGTCCCGTGGCGGTCAGCAGGAGCCACGGAATCGAACCCGTATCGGGCGAGTCCTGCCGGGCAACCAGCTTGCCGGTTACTTCGCTTCCGTCTTTGTCTTTCCACGTGGGACCCGCAAAGTGCGTCCCAATCACGTTGCCCTTCGCATCATGCAGCTTTGCTTCAGGCGCCTTGAACACCCAGGCCAGAGGTTGATCGGGGCCGCCGACGGCGCAGATATAAATTTGGAAGCCGGTGGCGTGAGCTGTAAGAACGAGTTGCTCATCGGCGGGAGCTTTCAGTGCGTCTGGCACATCGGCCGGGGCTGTTTGGTAACCGCCAGCGTTGAACAACAGCAAGAAGGAAAGCGCGTGTCTGATAATGTTCATCATGGCTGGGCGGATTGTAGCAGACGTAGCTCGCTATGCATCGCTTCATCGAAGTCTCGGCAGGAATTGTGGCGGGCCCGCCCCGTGACTTCGTAGAGGCTAGGTGGGCATTTTGAGGAAGAAGTAGACGGCGAGCATAGTGAAAATCGCATCGGGGGCCCAGCCTGCGAGAAGTGGCGGGAGCAAGCCGACGGTTCCCATCGATTCGAGCAAGGCCGCCACGGCGCGATACACGATTCCTATGCCTACCGCAAGCGCCAGTCCGCCGATCGCGCCGCGCGTCCCCACCAAAAACGCAAATGGAGCGCCGAGGCAAACGACAATGGCTGCGATCAGTGGGAACGCAAATTTTTCGTGCCACTGGACGCTGAGCCGAGAGGTATCGAATCCGGCAGCGCGCAAGCTCCGAATGTAACCACGCAATTCGCGCCAGTCCATCTGATCCGATTGGCGAACTTCACGGCTGAAGTATGCGGGGGGCTCCGAAATCTCTGCGAGAGTATAGGCGCGAAAGGGCACAAATTTAGTCACGCGGCCATCTTCGAAATCGCGCACCCACCCACCGGTAAGAATCCACGTGCCTTCGCTCTGTTCCCACGTGGCGCGCGTAGCAAACACGCGCCGCCGGATCTGAAAGCTCTGCGGGTCAAGCTCGAAAACGTTTAGTCCGCCGAATAGATTGCGCACAGGGTCGAAGAATTCGTAGTTGTAGACCTTCGCGTGTTCCCCAAAGATCCACTCGTGCGTGGGCTGGTAGTAGGTTTGCGCCGGACGCCCTTTAATTTCGTTGCGCAACGCGTCCTGCCGCTGATTGGCATACGGCAGGAAAGTTTCGCTCATCAAGAACATGCCCCCGGCTACGAGGCATCCCGCCAGCACCAGAGGCAGAATCAGCCGATACAGACTGATCCCGCTTGCCTTGAAGGCAATCACTTCATTGTTCTTCGCGAGCACCGCCAGCGTCACCAGCGTTGCCACCAGGGTGGCCAGCGGAGCGAGCAGATAAACCATGTATGGGACGAGAAACCGGAAATAGTTCAGAACCATCGACACCGGAATATGGTTCTTCGAAATGTCCCCGAGCAGGTCAAATAGGGTAAAAGCGTCGAATATAAGAACGAATCCGGCCAACAACACTAAGAAGTAATAGAAGAATCGCTCGAGCAAATAGACGTCCACCAGCATCGGGAACCCGAATGTGCGTCTGGCCACGGCGGCCCGAATCCGCGCTCCTGATTGGGCCACGATGCTCGACCCATTAGAGGCGAAGCCATTCAGTCCCGCGCCGTTCAGTACCGGCCCGTTTGGCGTTGCTGCGGCCGTAGCCGCCGGTCGAAATCGAAGACCTCGCACGCGGTGCACAGCCATTTCAATCCAGGCAAGGACCGGATTAGGTTTCCGGATCCGTTCGATTCTCCCGAGGAAATAGAATCCCAGGCACGCAGCCACGATGTTCGCAGCCCAGATGCCCAACCACGGCGGAATCGATCCCTGCCGGGCCATGTGGTCGCCAGTGACAAATATGAAGTAATAGCCGCCGATCAGGATCAGCGTAAGAATCATTCCGGCTGCGCGTCCGCCACGACGCGGCCTGACGCCGATAGGCACCCCGAGCAAGGCAAACACCAGACATGCAGCGGGAAACGCGATGCGCCTCTGGATTTCCACTTGTGCGTCGCGCCGCGCCGGCCCCTTATCGGCAAGCAGCGCTGGAAGATATTTTTCTGAATCCTGCACCGTCGCGTGGGAAGGTCCTGTCCCGGAGGTAGTCACGTCGATAGGAATGTCCGTTTCCCCGAAAGTGGTCACGTTGTAGCGTTCCGGCTGGCGGCTGTCGTATTCGTGGGTTCCACCATCGCCGAGATGAATTTCGATCTCATCTTTCTGTGCGCCCGATAGCACGACTGCATCCTTCGCCGTGGTGATGGTGGAGGTTTGCGCGCTTGCCGATGAGGCCAGGAAGACGTCGCGCCAGTGAGTAGCGGCGGCGGTCACATCTTGTACGTATAATACCCAGTGTGGAAAGCGTTCATCGAACACACGCGGCTGCACTGCGAAGGGAGCCTGCGAGGAAAGGATCTGGTCTTCGAGGTTCCGCAACGTGCGGATGGATAGCGGGCTCAGCCAGGACGTGATGAGCAGGGTCACGAGGGAGCATCCCAGCGCAACGGCCCCAATCGGCAGCAGGAGCCGGCGCAGGCTGATGCCGGAGGCGTGAAGCGCAACGATCTCGCTGTCTGCGGAAAGACGCCCAAGGCCGATCAGGACGCCGACCAGCACGGCCATCGGAATCGTGAACACGAGCACCGGCGGCAAGACGCAGAGGAAAAGCAGCGCGACGGTGCCTACTCCGCCGGAATGGCGGACCACGAGGTCCATCAGGCGCACGAGCTGCGGAATAAAGAATACGAAGGTGAACACAGCAAGGCCGAGAACTGCATGGGAGGCTACTTCGCGGCCTATGTATCGGTCGAGGAGCCGCATTTTCAGGCCCGACCATTCTAGCATGTGGGTTTTGATGCGATGGGGAGGCAGCCCGGACGAGGTTCCAGGGCGAAACGACTTCAGGAGTTTTTCGAGCAGGCGAATGTGCTCTCCCGAAACTGACAAACACGGTAGTCGGCGTGAAGTTGCTTGAAAGGTGAGCAAAGATTATTGCGGGGCTACCTCGATACCGATCGGAACGGACCTTTGCCTAACACAGGTCGGAGCAGCCATTGAGCCGCGTAAACCTGGTGATTCTCTGGCACATGCACCAGCCGCAGTATCGCGATCCGTCTACGGGCGAATATCTGCTTCCGTGGACGCGCCTTCACGCGTTGAAGGATTACTGGGGCATGGTTCGCGTAATCGAGGAATTTCCCAGCGTTCGAGCCACGTTTAACTTCGTCCCCCTGCTTGCCGCGCAAATCGAGGAGTATGCCAGCGGCAATTTCAGGGAACCGTGGTTTGAGATCGCGTTCGCACCGGCAGAATCGCTGACCCCAGCGCTGAAGCGAGAAGTGCTGGAGCGCGCCTTTCAAGTGAATGAGAATTTCCTGCGGCGCTGGCCGCGCTACGGCGAACTACGTTCGCAGTTGCACGACGGCGGCGCGGAAACCTGCGTCGCGCATTTCAGCCTTCGTGACTGGCGTGATCTGCAGTTTCTTTCTCAGCTTGCCTGGATGGACGAGGAGTACTTGGGGAACGACCCCGTGGTCTCGGCGCTCTCAGCGAGAGGTGCCGGATACAGCGAAGAAGACAAAGCCGCACTTCGAGCCAAGCAGCACGAACTGCTAAACGCCGTCCTTCCCCAATACCGGCTCGCAGCCGAACGCGGCCAAATCGAAATCTCGACGACGCCTTACTATCACCCGATCCTGCCGCTATTGTGTGATACCGACATCGCACGGGTATCGAACCCGCACACGCCAGTGCCTCATCCGCCTTTTCGCTATCCCGAGGATGCCCGCGAACACCTTGTGCGAGCTCGCGCGTTTCATGAGCGCGTTTTCGGGCGCGCGCCGGCAGGTTTGTGGCCGTCCGAAGGCTCGGTTTCGGACGAAGCGCTCGAGATCGCCGCAGAACTGGGATTCAAATGGTTCGCCACTGATGAAGGCGTGCTGGGCCGCACACGAAACATCGGGTTCTGGCGCGATGCGGGCGGCTATCCCGAGAACGGCCCCGACCTGTATACGCCCTGGCGGCTCGTCCGCGATGGCCGCGAGATTACCGGTTTCTTCCGCGACCACTATTTGTCGGATTTGGTGGGATTCGTCTACAGCCGCATGGACGCGGGCACCGCTGCCGAAGACTTATACCGTCGAATTCGCTCCATTGGCGACCGGGAACCCGCCGGCCGCACGGCTACTGTTAGCCTGATTCTCGATGGCGAGAACGCGTGGGAGCACTATCCCGGCAACGGGCGCGAATTTCTTCGGCAGTTCTATCGGCGGATCGAGCAGGACTCCGAAATTCGGGCTCTTACAGCCAGCGAAGCAATGGAAGCAGCCCCAGATCGGCCAGCACTGGAGGGGATTTTCCCCGCGTCGTGGATCAACGCAAATTTCGACGTCTGGATTGGTCACGCGGAGGACGTTCGGGCGTGGGACTTGCTGCGTGATGCCCGCGAGGCGTACGCCGCAGCCGCGAGTCGCAGTGCATACGGATCCGCAGCCGATCGCGCAGGGCTCGCTCGGGCCTATGAATCCGTGCTTGCCGCTGAGGGAAGCGACTGGGAGTGGTGGTACGGCCCGGAGCATGGCTCCTCGAACGACGCGGAGTTTGACTCGCTGTTTCGCAAACATCTGACCGAGATTTACTCTGCGCTCGGCGAGCAAGCGCCCGATGCGCTGGCACACCCGATCAAGCGCCGGCCGGAGCGCGCCCTTCGCGTGCCGCCCACTTCCTATCTGGATGTGAAAGTGGACGGGCGCGAGAGCAGCTATTTCGAATGGCTTGGCGCCGGCTCATACACGACGGAACGCCAAACTTCGGCAATGCACGGTCGGGTCTATATCTTCGGCGATTGCTACTACGGCTTCGGCCCTTCCCGTTTCTTCCTGCGCCTTGATCCCGCGGGCGACGCGATTGCGGAAATGCAGGAGTTTCAATTGCGCGTCACGTTCTGGGACTCGCGGGAAACGCGCGTCACGCTGGGCTTCGCAAATGGAAAGGCGTCTCGTTGCGTCATCGAACAGGGCGGGGCCTGCCTGCTGCATCCGGAAAATTTTGTGGCTGCCGCGTACGCGAAGATTTTCGAAGCGAGTTTTGCGCGAGAACTTTTCGATCTGCGCGGACGGCGGGAACTGCTGTTGAGCGTAGCGCTCTGGAAAAGCGGATTGCCGGTCGACGTGCTGCCGGCGGAGGGAATGCTGAACATCGTCCTGGGGGAAGAAAATTTTGCCTGGAAAATCGTGCCGGAAGGCTAATTCGGTTTCACGCGCCGACCTGCAGCGTGCTCTCTCCGACCCGTTGACATTTCAATCAAGTAGGCAGATATTTTCCGCGTTCGCTGTCCGCGAATGATTTGGGACCAAACTAACTGAAGTTGGCTCGTTGTTTGAGCCGCCCAACCTGAAAGCGGCGTTTCGCATTCGGAGGAGGGCCTAAATGGGTCGTATCCGCTTTTGCGCTTCGATCATCGCGCTTGTCGCAGCAGCGTCTTTTCTTCTTTCTTGGCAAGGAAATCTTCACGGGGCGTTTCTTCGCACAAATTTGATGGCGCGGCCGAATTCTGCCCGAATCGTGCCGCCATCAATGCGCCGTTCATCGTCGGCTCTCTTCTCGCTCCCGCTTACTTTTGAGCCCGGCGCCAGCTCCCGAACTGCCCAGTTCGTTGCTGGGGGACACGGACTGAATCTCGCGCTGACGGACACGGGCATCGAGTTTGCCGTGAGGCAGGCTAAGCGGCGCGGCGCGCTTGTGTTGTTGCAGTTTGGGCAAAGCGGCTTGGCTTGGCATGGCACGGAAAGGGTGCGCGCCGAAAGCAATTATTTTATGGGCAGCGATCGGAGGGAATGGCGCACACACGTACCGCATTTCGCGCGAGCGGAGACTGATCTGGATGGCGTCCAGGTCGGCGTTTACGACAGCGAGGATGGCCTCGAATACGTTTTGAGCCTCGAGCCCAATTCCGATCCATCGGCGTTGCGGCTGCGACTTGTTGGCGCCTCGGAATTAAAGCTTGACGCGGCCGGTGACGTCGAAGCGCGCATCGGCGACGCGACGCTGCGCATGAGAAAGCCGATTTTTCTGGAGCGGGCAAACGCCTCAAACGCCCGCAATCCGGTGAGCCGCCGCGTTAATGGCGCCTATATTTTGCGCGCGGACGGATCGATCGGCTTTCACGTGGAGCGCAGCAATCCCCGCGCCACGCTCGTCATCGACCCCGTAATCTCCGTTTCGTATTCCACTTTTCTCGGCGGTGCCGGCAGCGAAACTGCCGCCGCCATCGCCACGGACTCGAACGGGAAGCTCTACATTGGCGGCACGACCACGTCGCCCAGCACGTTTCCTGAATCCGCGACGGCGCAACTGGGACCCGGCACAGGCTCCGCAACAGGCACTCCGCCAGCCGAATTTTTCATCGCCAAGATCGACCCCTCCCAAAGCGGCGCCAATTCGCTTGTCTATCTCACGTTTCTTGGCGGCAGCGCAACGCAAGCCGGAGGCCTGATCGCGGTCGATGGCAGCGGCGACGTGGCGATTACCGGCACCACAACCTCGACGAATTTTCCGGTGACGGATCAAAGTACGCCCACCAGCGGCCTTACGAACGGCGGAAACGATACGACACTGAGCGAAATCGATCCCACCGGCAGCAAGCTGCTCTATTCCACTTTGTTCGGCGGAAGCGGATCGCAATCAACGCAAGGTCAGGGCGGCATTGCGCTCGACAGCTCAGGGAATGTTTTCATTGCGTCGGACACGAGTTCCACGAATTTGCCGGTCACCTCGACAGCCTACACCGCAACCTATACGAGCTCTACCACAGACGGCTTTGTGGCGAAGTATCAGCTCGGCGCGACTCCGCACCTTATTTACTGCACGTACTTGGGCCTCGACGGCGAAATTGGAGTGGGCGGAATCGCGGTCGATTCGGGCGAGGATGCTTACGTCTCGGGATTCACTTCGGATCCCAACGCCGATTTTCCATCTACCAATGCGATTCAGTCCGCCTACGGCGGTGGGGCGTTCGATGCTTTCCTGATGAAAATCTCCACTACTGCAACCGGCTCGGCCGCGCTTGGCTACGCAACGCTGTTGGGCGGCGGCGGCTCGGACCAGGCATTCGCGGTCGCGCTCGATGATCAAACTCCGCCAAGCGCCTACATCACGGGTACGACAAGCTCGACGAATTTCCCCACGAATGGGACTGTCGGCGCGTATCAGCCGGCATTGCCTTCAAATGCAACGGCCCAAACGAGTGACGCATTCCTGGCCGTCATTTCGCAGACTCTTTCCGGCGCAAGCGTCACGACTTCTCTCGCGTACTCGACCTATTTGGGTGGTTCGCAGTTTGACTCGGGGGAAGGCCTCGCCGTCGCCACGCCCGACGCTGTGTACGTGGCGGGCACCGCAAAATCCTGGGATTTTCCGTGGCACGACAACTTTCAACCGTTCAACGGATATGGAGATGCGTTCGTTGCGAAAATCGATCCGACGTCCATCGGCGATGCATCGCTGGTCTACGCAACGCCGCTGGGCGGCACTTCGCCGCCGGGACTTAATTCGGGAGCGCAGGGGAACGCGATCGCACTAGGTGCATCCGGCTACGTTTGGATCGCCGGTCAGACCACATCCGCGAATTTTCCTACAGCCGTCAGCGCCGCAAACGGGTTTCAGCCGGTTTGTTCGAGCTGCCAGGAGTCCCCTCCTGCCACGGATGCCTTCATCGCCCAAGTCTCGGAGAACGATACGCAACAGCAGCCGAGCCTGTACTTCGCGGGTCCCGCCGTTCCCTTGAATTTCGGCAAACACGCCATTGGCTCGATCAACATCCCGTCCCAATTCGTCGCAATTGAAAACGGGGGAGGAGCGCCGCTGCATGTCTACGCTCTCGGAATCGCCGGGCCGAATATGAACGATTTCTCTCTCAGCGGCGCTGGCGGTTGCATGCCCGCGACAATTGCGCCTGGCGGTTCCGCAAATTGCTCGTTCGAAGTGAACTTCACGCCCAGCATCGTTGGGCCGGAGGGGGCGTTCGTTCAGGTCACCGACGACGCCGCTCCGTGCAACGCGGGGCCCAGCCAGGAATGCGCCGGTCCTCCGCAGCTTCTCGAACTGTTTGGGGAAGGCGCAGGACTGGCGCCGTTGCCCGCCAGTCTGAATTTCGTCTCGCAAATTGCGAACACCACGAGCGCACCGCAGACCGTCACGATCACCAACACGTCCAGCGACATCATCTATATAGACGATGGCCCTGCGCTCGGCGGCGATTCCCCCTCTCAATTCACGCTGCAAGGGCAAAACAGCGAGGCCTGTACGGCCCAGGCGAGCGGCATTCCAGCTAATGGGAGCTGCCAGATCATTGTGGAGTTCACGCCCAGTTCGGTGGGGGATTACGAAGCGAACGTCAACCTGGAGTATCACGTGGAGGGTCTGGCTGAGCAGACGGATGTCATCCCGCTTTCCGGCGTAGCTACGCCTCCCGCCCCAGTGGCAACGATCAGCCCGCTTGCCATCACCTTCGGAACCGTAGCCGTTGGTTCCCCACAGCAAACGCAAGTCGTGACGCTGATGAATGCGGGCAGTGCAGCGCTGGACATCACGAGCATCACAATTACCGGTACAAATGCATCCGAGTTCGCTGTCAGCGCAGTGGGCAGCGTGCCGTGCCCCAGATCAAGCGGAAGTTTGGCCATCGGTGCGACATGCACCGTCGGTGTCGAATTCGCACCTAAATCGCCCGGCACGAAGTCCGCCTCGCTGACGTTTACCGATAACGCCGCGGGAAGCCCGCAAACTGTTTCGCTCTCCGGTGCCGCTGAGTCCACCGCCGTTCAAATCTCACCGACGAGCTTGTCCTTCACCAGCCAGAGTGTCGGCACGAAAAGCTCCGCGCAAACAGTCGCGATCACGAACTCGGGCGCGAGCGCGCTTCAGATCAATGGCCTCACGATCACAGGGGCGAACGCCGGCGACTTCACCGAAATCAATAATTGTTCTGTCTTGAGCGCAAATGCCAACTGCACCGCGAACGTTGCCTTTCAGCCGAGCGCCAGCGGCACGCGCACGGCGTCGCTCAGCATTTCAGACGATGCCCCCAACAGCCCGCAAACTGTCGCATTGACGGGCGTTGGCGCTTTCGCCGCCGTCGCTCTTGCTCCGAGCGGTCCGATTAGTTTCGGCAATCAGCCCGCAGGAACAGCAAGCTCTGCCACCACCCTTACTGTGACGAATTCTGGTACGGGCGCTCTATCCATCACCAAGATTTCATTCAGCGGGGCGAATGCCACGGATTTCAGCGAAACGGACACTTGCAGTTCCAGCATTGTGCCGGCAGGGAACTGCACGATTCAGGTCACATTCAAGCCGCAGTGCGGCAATAATCAAGCCGCACGCACTGCTAGTCTGGTTCTCACCGATAACGCGCCGAACAGCCCGCAAGAGGTCGCCTTAGGCGGAACTGCCACCGGCGACATCTGCTTCGCGCCAGCAAGCGGCGCATCAACGACGGCAACAATTGCTGCGGGAACCTCCGCCACGTATGCGCTTGATGTGAGTGCTGCCACAAATTACGCGGGAAAAGTGACGCTGGCATGCTCTGGAGCTCCGTCGGCCTCCAGCTGCACAACCAATCCCACAAGCGCGACAGTTGCCGGAAGTACACTTGTTCCGTTCACTGTGAACGTCACGACCACGGCGAATAGCGCGCTCCATCGAGTTGAGCTGCACCAAATGGGGCGAGTGCGAGAATTGGTGGGTGCGCGCCGCTATGTAGCGCTTCTGTTTGCCGCGTTCGTGCTGGGGGCAATGCTGGCAGCCGCACGCGCCTCGAGCGGCAGATGTCGGATGTCCCGTGGCTGGCTAATCCTTGTATTGCTGCTTTTCGCGATGAGCATGGGCCTTACTGCGTGCGGTAGCGACGGTGGTGGCTCCGCGGCCGTCAATCTCGGGACCCCGGCAGGCTCCTATACGCTCACGGTAATCGGAACGGCGTCCGACGGAACCTCGGAAGCAATTCAACTAACGTTGAACGTCAATTGATCCGCTAACCTGATACCGCGCCCATCTTAGAAAATCTTGATAGCCAAATCTCGCGGACGCGCCCCTAGCGGAATCAGCGTAATAGGGCTCTGCGGCGGTCCCAGAACTGCGGATGGCTGCGCCGTCTTCGTTCGAATCACCGCAAGGTCGTGCGAGCCCGCATCCACCACCAAGAGCACATCCCCGCCTGGCACGAGACGGCACGTTGCGGGTGCCTGTCCCACCGGAATCGGCCGCAGCACCTGCCGGCTATCGATGGCGATGGGCACCACATCTCCGCCAGCCGAGTCCGACACGTAGAGCATGCCCGTATTCGGCGCCAGCGCGCCCCGCGTGGGAGACATTCCGAGCAGGAGAAAATCAGCCACGTCGTTAGTCTGCGTATTTACAATCAGCAACCCGTGCGATTCGCTCGAAGGGATGTAAAGCTCGCCACCGTCGGGCTTCAGAATCAAATCATCAGCTTTGCCGCCGAGAACCAGGTTCGTCAGCAGCGCTTGGCGTTTCAAATCCACCACGGAGATTTGATCGCTCGTGCCCGACGTCACGAAGGCCTTCGCCGAATCCGGGAGAATCACGATCTGTTCCGGATGTGGCGCGGTCTTCACCGTGCCTACAGACTCGAGCGTCGCGGCATCGAGAATGGATACGGTTCCGTCGTCACGATTCGACACGACCACCAGCTTCCCGTCGGGCGATACATGCGCGATCCAAGCGCCGCGTCCCGCTCGGCCCCGCGCGATTACGCGTCGCGACCGCGCATCAATGGCCACCACCGAGCTTGGGCCTGACGCGGCCACGTAGGCGCGTTCGCCGTCCGGCGAAAAATCCAGCGCGTAGGGCGCCGCTCCGACCGGGATACGCGCGACGATTTGGTTCGACGCGGCGTCCAGAATCCATGCGTAGCCGCCGGCCGAGCTAAGCCCCCAAATCTCCTTTCGCGTTGGGTGCGGTCGGATCCCCGTCGGCCCCGCGCCCACTGGGATCGTTGCAGCCTGCGCGAGCCGGATGAGATCAATCGCCGTCAGCGTGCCATCCGTCATATCGCCCACGTAGGCAAAGAGATGGAGTCCCGGCCGAAGAAACGACGGCCGCAGCTCCACGGCCACTTCGCGAGCTGCAATAATCGCCAGCAGCCCGAGCAGAAACAGCATTCGATAGTTGAGGCGGACCTTCGTCACATGCTTTGCCTGACGCCGCAGAATTATAGGCTCGCCGGGACGCGCTTATTCAACTTGAACTTTAATTGATGGTGTGGCGAACGACGGCGGCGATTTCGCGGGCTTCGGTGACGAGCTGAGCGAACTCGTCAGGCAGAATGGACTGGATGCCGTCAGACAGCGCGCGGTCCGGATCGTGGTGAACTTCCACCAGCAGTCCATCGGCGCCTACGGCAACCGCAGCGCGCGATAGCGGCAGCACCTTGTGGCGCTTGCCTGTCCCGTGGCTCGGATCGACCACAATGGGTAAATGGCTTCGCCGCTGCACAGCCGGCACCACGCTGAGGTCGAGCGTATTGCGCGTGAAATCTGAAAACGTGCGCACGCCGCGCTCGCACAAAATCAAATTGTAATTGCCTTCCGACATCACGTACTCCGCGGCCATCAGAAACTCATCCAGCGTCGCGGACATACCGCGCTTCAGCAGCACGGGCTTTTGGGAGCGTCCAGCGCGTTTCAGCAGAGAGAAATTCTGCATGTTGCGCGCGCCGATCTGAATTACGTCTGTGTACTTCTCGACGAGGTCGAGCGATTCGTTGTCGATCGCTTCCGTGATGATCCCGAGGCCGAATTCGTCGCGCACCGCAGCGAGAATCTTCAATCCCGGCTCGCCGAGTCCCTGAAAACTGTAAGGCGAGGTCCGGGGCTTGTAAGCGCCGCCGCGAAAGAGCCGCGCCCCTGCCGCTTTGATCCCGCGCGCCACCGCGAACGCTTGCTCGCGCGTTTCCACCGCGCACGGCCCGCCAACGATTCCGATCTTGCCTCCACCAAACGCGACTTCGCCGGAAGGCGTGGGAATCCGCACGACGGTGTCCTCTTCTTTCACGTCGCGGCTCACCAGCTTGTATGGCTTGCTTACCGGAATGCACTCGATCACCCCGGGCATGGCTTCGAGCGAGCCGATATCCACCGCGCCCTGATTCCCTGTGATGCAGATGGCCGTCCGCCCCGCGCCCGGCACGGGGAGTGCCTTATAACCCAGCGACTCGATCCGCGCACAGACGGCGCGAACCTGCTCCTCCGTCGCATGGGACTGCATTACGACCAGCATGAATGTCTCCCTGAGGTTTAGCGAATCACCGAGTTTAGCTTAGCGGGAGGGGAAGTACAAAGATGCCACGGCACGGAACCGTTTTGCGCGCGGGCTGCTATTCAGACGGGATTTTGGAGGCGCGGGGCAGAATCGAACTGCCGAATAAAGGTTTTGCAGACCTTCGCCTTGCCACTTGGCTACCGCGCCCGGGACTGCAGGAGCCGACAACGGCGACGAGTAATCATAACATCAACGGCGGATCGCTGTGAACCAGCCCGCGATCAAAGGTGCTGCTGCCGAATCTCGTTTACTGAAGTGGAAGCACGTCCGCCTGGAGCGCGCTTTTCGCGGGACTAAGATTGTCGCAACTTGACGAGAATCGTCTTCGGACAGGACTCTGAAATAAGCTAGCGTGGCCATATTCATTTTTCGTCAATCAAAACCACAGAGGTGCTAAGAAATGAATTCGCCGCTTGGTCTCGTGCGAAAACGAAAGAGACTGATTCGCCGCCGTCTTCATCATCATTTAGGTATCGGAGCTACTCTCGTGATCGCCATAGCTATCTTTTCTTCCTGTGCCTCGAAGCCCAGCGAGGGTGTACTTGAACTCCGCCGCTCTCGCGAGGCCATCCGCGAGGCCAAGAGTTGGGAAAGCGATGTTACCGGGCAATTGCCTTCGGGCCAGTGGGTGATTGTCATGATGACGAAGATGGAATGTCCGGCCAGGGAAGACCGCATCGGCATCGTGCATGAAGAGAACAACCGCACGGTGCACGAGATCTGGTACGACGGCGACTACTACGACCTGACCAACCGTGGTACTTGGACGAGCCTTCCTCACGGCACGAAGCCCGTGACCGATTGTGGTCTTGGGCCTTCTCTCGTCTGGGACGGAGGGCTCTATTCGGATCTGGATTCGGTGGAAAAGACGGGCGAAGTTCGGCACGGCCAAGCCCCGCCGCCCGAAGGCGGCGTCGACTGCACGTGGTGGGACGTTGCGCCCGAGAAAAACGGGGCGGCGCATTATTCCGTATGCGTGAGCAACGACGGAGAGCACCTGCCCATGCGCGTGCGCTCTCACGAAAATACTCACAACTACGTGTACACTTTCCAGGGCTGGAACTCGACGACTGTCGCGCTGCCAAAGGGTCTCCCCGCGAGCGCGAACTAAGCCCTGTGGTCGAGTTGTGGTTTTAGCCTGGTTAGCTCACTCATCGTGAGGTTTCGGCCGCCCAAGAAATCTCTGAGAAGAGCAGGGAACCACCCGTCCAAAAAAACAGCGCCTTTCGCCGGGTTCCGCATCCAAACCCCGCGACCTTCAAAAGTCGAATTCGGGACCAAGTGCAGGCTCAATCCAGTGGTGAGAACCGGCGTTCCGGGTTCCATACCAACAGGGAGATGAACATGGAGGCGAAATCGCAGCTAGAGCAGTCCGCGCGAGAGCAACAGATACGTGCCGCACTGGATCAGCATTGGGCTGCGTCCGATGCCAACGATTTTGTCACAGAGCACCTCATCTATCGGGAGGACGCGGTGCTCGAATACCCGCAGTCAGGCGAGCTAACCCGCGGTCGAAGCAACATACAGGGCCAGCGCGAGAGTCAGCCCAACAAAAAACGGTTTTCGATCCGGCGAATCGTTGGCAGCGGTGAGCTTTGGGTCACCGAATACATCCTGACGTACGACGGCAAGCCATCCTATACCGTGAGCATCATGGAGTTCAAAGGCGACAAGGTTGCACGGGAAACACAGTACTTTGCGGATCCATTCCCGGCGCCCGCATTCCGCGCTCAATGGGTCGAACGGATGGACACATAATCTCGGGGGGGGCGTCCTTCGCGTATTCTGGCGCCCAGCGAACAATCGTCGCTAAGATCCGATAACCTTACTTATCGAGAGTCAGGCAATGTGCAATAGCGGAAGGTAGCTAAAGGACGGGGCTTGTCCTCGCACAAATTGATGCAGATTCAAGACAAAGATTTTGACGCGGTCGATCGTTTTAAGGTAATTGCTAAGAAATACTGCTCAATCATCGATTCCAGGCACGCGATAGAAAAAACTGACTTTTTGCTTCAGATTTACCGCATCCTTCCTGAACTGATTTCGGAAGCGATCCGGTTGCCGCTAGTGCAATTGGGCGATGACCAGTGCGAAGAGAAAGAAGCGAGCACCCGGGAATCCCGCGCCGAGAGAGAAATGAAGCACGAAGAATGGTGGGAACTTTACAACTCTCTTAAAGAGAAGTTTGGGAACTGGGATCTGTACTGGCAAGTATTCGATCCAAGGACCGATAACGAAGCAATCCACGGTTCATTGGCCGACGATATCGCCGACATTTATCGCGAATTGAGAGACGGAATCGATCTCATGGAATCGGATGAAGCTCCGCCATATGAAATCATCTTCGAGTGGAGGTTAGGATTCTTCTCCCATTGGGGCAAGCATGCGATAGACGCACTCCGGACAAGTCACTTCCTCCTTGAGGGAACGCTGTAAGTCTGATTAACACGCTTGTCCGAGAAATCGAACTGGATGATTTGGGGGATCGTTACAACGCATCCTCCGATGGAGGGAAACAAGATGGATTGGAAACGGTTGGTCGAGTTTGCGCTGCGGGGTAACAGTGAATTGGAGCAGTATGCCATCCTACTGGTCCGCGTTTCGATCGGGCTTTTCTTCGCCATTTCCGGGGCAAACAAATTGTTTATCGCCGGCGGCACGAAGCCTGTTTACGACACGCTCGTTAAGGCGAATATTCCGTTTCCCCTCCAGACGGCTTATTTCGTGGCGAGTGTCGAGTTCGTTTGCGGATCCTTGGTAGCCGTGGGGTTTCTTTCGAGCCCGTCTTGCGTGGCGCTAATGATCGATATGATTGTCGCTACCCTCACCAGCTCGCTTTCAAGTCTGCCGAAGGGGCTTTCGCCTCTCAGCTGGTTCGACGATCTCCTCTACCTTCCGGAAGTCCTTTACGTGCTCTTCTTTATCTGGCTGATCTGCTCCGGACCGGGAAGGTTCAGCGTTGATTACGTGCTGGCCGGCAAGATACTGAAGTGATCGCATAGGGTCTCGCGCGTACTTTTTCCACTCAACACCTCTCCGTCATCCAAGCAGATTAATCCGTTTTGACTTGTCGTATTGAGTGGTATAAATTCGTCAAACTCAATGAGGCGTGGAGAGGAATTCCAGGGAAAGGTGTCGATCGTGAAACGCTCTGATCACTCGCAGATCTTCTTTCAGTTGGTGAGGCGATGGATGATTCTGATGCGCGCCGGATACGTTCCGGCGGCTACTTGGCTGGTGATGACTCCACTCTCCCTTCTGCTTTTGTGGCTTGTGGCCGGGGCGTCCCCAGCATGGGCCCGAACGGGAGCCAGCCTTTCCGGCGTGGTGACAGATCGCACCGGCGCAGCTCTTCGCGATGTTGCGGTGACAATCAAGAATGTCGACACAGGCGAAACGCGCACGGTCATAACCGACGGCAGGGGATACTATCAGGCGTCCGGCCTGCCTCTGGGGCACGTCGTGATTCGAGCGGCAAAACAAGGGTTCGCCGATGAAACGCGCACGGGAATCAGCCTTGCTGCCGACCAGGGCGCTACGGTCGACGTGAAGATGCAGCCGAAAACGCCCGACCCCTGCACTAGCGGCCACGAGTTCGCCACAACGGATTGCACGCTGACCTGGCACGGCGTCACGGTGTACGGCGCGTATGACGTCGGCGTCGGCTGGGTCAGCCACGGCTTACCGGTGAACGGGTATAACTACGAAGGCGAATCCCTGGTGAACCGGAACGGCTATCAATCTCGATTCCTCGTCGCGCCGAACAACCTGCAGCAGACGGGTGTTGGCGTCAGGGGCAAGGAAGAGTTTGCGCCGGGCTGGTCCATCGTATTCAACGCTTCGACGGGCATCAATCCGCAGTCCGGCCTGCTCGCCAACGCGCCCGCCACCGACACCGTCAACAACGGTCTTCCGAGGACCAGCTATTCGATGGCCATCGACGGCGCGCGAGCGGGCCAGCCGTTCAACGACGAATACTACGGCGGCATATCGTCCACAACTTTCGGCACGCTGACCTTCGGCCGTCAGCGCGCTCTCGGTACCGATGAGATGCTGCTTTACGATCCAGCCGGCGGCGGCTATGCCTTTTCATACATCGGATATAACGGCACGATGGCCGGCGGCGGCGACACCGATGACACGCGCTGGGACGATGCCCTGAAGTATCGCCTCATCCTTGGCCCGGTCCACTTCGGCGCGATGTATAAATTCGCGAATGGTTCCGGCGGCTGCTACTCGACATCCGCGACCTGGACTGCCGACGACTGTACGCCGCAAGCAGCGCACAACAACGCTTATGGGTTCGATTTGGGCGGAGAGCACGCCAAGTTGTCGGGCGACTTCGTCTTTCAGCACTACAACGAGGCGATCAGCGTATTGAATCCCTTGTTGGGACCGCAGAGTCCGGCGGCGCCATACCAGTCCACTACAGACAGCATCAATACAAACCCCATAACCGGGACCAATCTGATCGATCCGAACAACACAGTGTATGGCATCGTGACCGACAACAACGCCATGATGTTCACGGCAAAGTACGCGTGGGATCCGGTCAAGTTTTATGCGGGCTACGAGTACATCTGGCAGAACAACCCGCATGAACCACTGGGCGTTGGCGCCACGGACCAGGGCGGTTACATCATGAGCGGGGTCGAAGACACCAATCTTGATTCTGAGAAACGAGTGCAGATCTGGTGGGCGGGCGCGAAATATACGTACCGCAGCAAGACTGACGTCACTTTCGCCTGGTATCAACAGCGGCAAAACGACTTCCGTGTTCCATCGACGTGCACGCCTGCAAGCTTCCGCAGTTCCTGCGCGGGCACCCTCAATGAGGCGTCGCTCTATGCGGATTATCACTTCACCAAACGTTTAGACGGTTTCGTCGGGGTCGCCTATTCTTACGTGACGGGCGGGTTGGCGATAGCCATTCCTCACGGCCCCGGCGTCCCGTATTTCTACCCCACCAACGTTGCTCCGACAATCGGCGTTCGTTTCGTCTTCTGAGGTCAGGAGCGAAGGCCTCACGAGGAGAGTTCGATGCGACATAGGCCTTTCACAGGGTTCACAGCGACTGTTTGTTCGTTGGTTTTTCTTCTGACTGTAAGTCCCGCTCACCCGCGGGAGCCACAAAGTGAAAAACGCGACCTGACGATTTCCGCGGCGGTAAGTTTGAAAGACGCACTTGACCAGATCCAGAGTGTCTTTGGGGCAGAGCATTCCGACACGCGGCTTCATTTCAATCTCGGCGCTTCCGGCACGCTGCAGCGCCAGATCGAGCAGGGCGCGCCGGTGGACATATTCATTTCCGCATCGCCCGGACAAATGGACTCGCTCGAATCGAAAGGTTTGGTTCTTGAGGGTACACGCAAGGATCTGGTGAAAAACGAGGTCGTGCTGATCGTTCCGAAGGGCAAGACGGGAATATCCAGCTTTCAGGACCTCACACAGCCCAACGTGAAGCTGATCGGCGTTGGCGAGCCGCAGACAGTTCCGGCCGGAAAGTATGCCCAGGAGGTTCTGACACATTTCGGCCTCTACGATCCATTGAAACCGAAATTCGTGCTTGCGAAGGATGTGCGCCAGGTGCTCACCTACGTGGCCACGGGAAACGTCGATGCCGGCATCGTCTATTCGACGGATGCGCAATCGTCGGCCGACGTCACGGTCGTGGCGACGGCGCCAGAAGATTCGCACTCACCGGTGGTTTATCCTGTGGCCTTGATAAAAAGCTCCAGGAATGCGGCGGATGGAAAGATCTTCGTTGATTTCCTGCTGAGTTCCGAGGCTGCCGCGATCTTCAAGAAGTATGGATTCCTTCCAGCGAGGGATTAGGCGAGACGATGATTTGGAATGGAGTCCCTGATTTTTTGCCTAGCCTGCCTGACCGAAGCGATGCTAGTAAATGAGTTTCAGGGAGAATTGGACCTGGCGGGAGTTGCCCGCGGTTTTGCTGATCTCACCGAAGCCGGAGCCCGTGAGGATATTCGCGGGCAAGCCCATATCAACGATGTTGAATAGGTTGAAGAACTCGGAGCGGAACTGCAGATCGACGCGCTCGGCGCCTCCACTGCGACGGCCGATGGGGGTGTCTTTGATGAGAGCGAAATCGAGATCATAAAAGGCAGGGCCGCGGAAAGTGTTGCGTCCCAGAGTGCCGAAGCGTCCCTGATTCGGTCCTGTGCCGCCGGGAATGTCGATGGGGATGAAGAAGAAATCGGCAGCGTTGCTGGCGCCTTCGCCGAAGTAGTCGGCGCGGTTCTGGCGCGCTGTGGAGAGATGTGGTACGGCGATCTGGTCAGGACGATCCGTGCCAACTGTTCCATAGCCGGTCTGCTGGATTCCCGAGTAGACGGTGAATGGCAAGCCGGAACTGATGCTGGAGATACTGAGCAGTTGCCAGCCGTAGGTTACCTTCCTGCTGACCGCGGACAAGAAGCCGATCTTCTCCAGTTGCAAGTCCTGAATCACACTCAGTCCGAAGCCGCGCCCCACATCGAACGACGAAGGGCCTTTTTCGGGACGTATGTCGAAAGGGTTTTGTGAGAATCCGGAAGTGACCGCCCCCGTCGAGCCTGTTCCGCCGATTACCTGGCTGGTGTCGTCGATGGACTTGCTCCACGTGAAGCTTGCCTGGATCCCGGGACCGCCGCGAGCGAGGGTTCCTGCGAGAGAAGTCTGCAATGAGTGATAGGTGGAGTGAGCGTCCGCAAAGACCTCGTTTTCCACGCCAAAACCGCCAGCAACGTTGCCTGAACTATCGAACTGCGTGTACGGCGCGAAGCCCGGGTCAGCGCCCGGGTAGGCGTTAGGGAATCCGAAGCGCGGGAGCTTCTCGGCCGCTGTTCCGACATAGCTTGCATCCGCGGTAAGGCCGCCAATCTTACGCTCAAGGCCAGTGGTCCATGTAAAGAGCGTGGCGTTGCCGAAGGAAGGATCGATCCCGAAGAGGCTCAGGTCGCTAACGACGTGACTTGGGGTCAGCGCCGCAAGATCCTGCTCGTAGCGGTTGACGTCCATCACGGTATTCGAAGGAACGTCTTTGGGGTTGCCGGAAGCAAAAATGTCCACGCCTTGCGGCGTGTACACTCGAGGCAGCTCCGAGGGT
>Ga0187783_10000079_pt1 | contig 73800 bp, 68 predicted proteins | sample 1015_SJ02_MP02_2_FD_132471 | JGI IMG/M metagenome (GOLD analysis project Ga0187783, IMG submission 132471) | Tropical peat soil microbial communities from peatlands in Department of Meta, Colombia - 1015_SJ02_MP02_20_MG | ecosystem: Environmental > Terrestrial > Soil > Wetlands > Peat | place... | reverse complement strand
GTTAAGTGGTCGGGGCGTGGAGATTTGAACTCCAGACCTCCTGCGCCCAAGGCAGGCGCGCTACCAGGCTGCGCTACGCCCCGACACGACGTGCCTCATTGAGTATACGGCAATTGCCAGCCTGGGCGCGGCTGCCAACCCGTGCCAAGACCTTATGGCCATAGCATCGGCTCCCCGTCAGCGCCATTTGTCAATCGAGACGCTTTTGACGTATCTCATCCCGCCATAGTCCCAGTAGAGATTGTTGGACGATCCAGTGACGAGAATGTTGATTTGCGCAGGGCTTCTGAAATGAGGCGCTGTTTCCTCGGGGCTCTTGTAGAGCCAGTCAGTCAATTTGCCGATCGTGTCGTAGCCCTCATCCTTGATATAGCTGGCAACGGCCGGGCTGAGGACGGCGACAGCTCCGAAAAGCTGGTCTTGGTCATTGAAGATATTCTTGAGCTCGGCGGCGAAATTCATTTCTTTGGACCAGACGGCATACACCGAGTTTTTCGCCGATATGACGCCCCATCCCTCAAATATGCTCACGACACTGTCTTCCGGTTTGAATCCCCTTCGAACACTAAAGGACTTCCAGGGCGACTCTTTTTCGTTCTCTGCAATAACGATGTTGGTCCAATTGGTGGGATTTCCCACGACCCCCATGTAGGTCTCTCCGACTTTGCCGCAGTTTCCGGCGTTTATCGACAGCAGGGTCCAGGCGCGACCAATCGTTGCGTTGGCATGGTTGAACGGCCCCATGGCGCCGATCCCATAATTGAGGCCGACCTCGTCCCGGATGGGCCCGTTGATTACCAGGGCTTCCGCAAAGGAGTTGTCCGAGCTTGATAAGGACTCCTTGCCAGCAGCCGCGACCGCGAGTATTACCGGAAAATAGATGGGATCTGCGCCGGCCATCACCGCGTTCACGGCCACTTGCTTCACTGTGTAGGACCAGTATTCGTAAACGCCGGCGGTGGGCGAGATTTTCCCTACAATCTCGTCGGGCTTATGGCTCGTCGCCTTGAGCATTGCGTCCACTTTCTCTTCTGTCGGAAGCACGATCGGAAGGTAATCGGTCATCCCCTTTTCCCGGAACAGTCTCTGCAGGTCTTCCGCGGTATCTGGACCAAAGTGATTCGGGCCGGCAGACTGCTGGATGGTCCGCGTGGTTTTATCCTCGTCGCTCAGTGGCGTGGTCAGTTCGTCAACGATCTCCCGCATGACGGGTTTACCAGTGATGGGATCCGTTCCTTCGATGACATCCTTCCGCAGCTGCTCCGCTGTCTTGCCCCACACGGGTGATTTAACAAAGGTGAATCGAAGGTGGGGCATTCCCTTCTTGGCGGCGTTTTCTTCCACCAGATCTCTAAAATATTCAGTGATGATGGAAACTGTGGGTTTGCCTTGAGTGGATTCCAGATTAATACAATGGCCAACGACCGCTGGCGAGCAATAGCTTCAATGCCCGACTCCCATGATGACCGCATCCCCTTTGGCCTTGATTTCCGCCCACAGAGCTGGGTCTTCGTCCGGGAAACCGCCGGCTTTCCGTCTGTAAACGATGTTCACGTTGGGCATGTTGCGGTTGAACCATGCGCCCATTTCCTTGAGGAGGACGTCTCCTCCTACAAAACCATCATCCACGATGTAGACGGTCCTGTCGTCCAGCGTGTTCGGCCTGGGCGCCATGGCCAACATTTTGATCGCTGGGGGAGTACCCAGCGGACTGAGTACCGTAAACTTTGGTTCAATGGCCGTCGCAGGTTCTGATTTCTTTCTCTCCTTAGCCATTACCTGGTTCGAGGGCCAAAGGCCGGCGCAAAGCGGTGCGATCAAGAAGATGACGAATCGCAGCTTCATAGAGTTGTCCTCCCTGAATCAAGATAGCGATGTGCAAGACCGCAACCCTTCGTGAAACCTTGCGCGGAAGGAGTGATACGCGAGTTCGGCGTCATGATCATCTTGGTCTTTTTGCCCAAAGCCGAGTCTCCACAATTCCGAACTGTAGTTTAGCAAGGCGTTTCGCCATCACTGAACACTTCCGCAACGCAGCACCACCCACGACCCTTCGCCCAGAGCCTAGCTATCCGGCGCTCCCGTGTCAATTCTCAATTTGTTGTTGACACAACGACGTTGCGAAGGCCTACTAGGCCTCCAGGGCGCGGGAACGATCAGAAGCTAGCTCTTTCGTCGTGGTCGTAGACACGGTGAAAGGTTAGGGCTCGAGAGGTGCTGTTTTAATTGGAACGTGTCGGGATAGGACGCTGCCGCGACAACGAAGGGGGTTTGAACGGCTAAGGGCGAACGTGCCGTCAGGCAATGCGCCTTTTCCCGCCTTTTCGAGCACGGGAATGCAATGAAAGGGCAGCATTCGAAAGCAGCTCACGGTTGGGTCTTCAACGGCGCAGATTCGTGCTAACTTTTTAAGCTCTCGAACTGGGTGGTTCTCTCGGCCAAGGCGCGGGGGGCGGACCGGGCCGAGATCTCACCCCTAGAGGAGGGACAGATGCACCTTGAGGTTTTGAACCCTCGCGGCGAAATTCCTCCGCCAGCCACGCTAGGCATTAGCCCGCGCGTTTTGGGCTTGTCAGCAAAGAAGCTCGTGCTGGTCGACAACGGGAAATTCGGCGCCAACAACTTCCTCGATGTGCTTGCGGACATGCTGAAGGAGAAGTATCCGAATGCATCGATCGTGATGTACCCGAAGCCCGCGGCGCAAACGATCACAGCTCTGCCGAACTGGTATCCGACGGTAAAGCAGAACGGTGATCTTTTCATTTTCGGTGTAGGCGATTGAGGGAGTTGCACGTGGTGGGGTTCCCACGACACGATTGAGATCGAAAAGACCGGTATGCCAGGAGTGTATTTCATAACCAATGAATTCTTTGAAGACGCGAAATCTGCCGCCAAGGACTGTGGGATGCCGGGAATCCGCCTGGTGGAGCTCCCGGCGGACAAATACTATCGCCTGCGTGAGAGCAAACCGGATTTGCAAACCCTTGCTCGTGCCTGCTTCGATCGCGTGATCGATGCTCTGACTCGCCCATTGACGCAGGAGGAAGCGAAGCCCTCGCCCATACAGAAGCAGTGTGAAGATGGCACCATTCAAGTCAAAGGCAAGGATTTTCTTGAAGCAATTGAGAAAATAAATGAAATATTTCTCGCCAATCACTGGGCCGACGGGTTGCCGATCGTTCCACCGGCCCCCCAACTAGTGAGAGCGATGCTAGCAGGCACCACACGGTCCCCGCATGAGGCGATCGGGCAGGTGGCTCCCAAGAACGGCACCGCAACGGTCGAAAAGATCGCGATCAACGCAGTCATGGCTGGCGCGAAACCGGAGTATTTTCCGGTGATTCTCGCAGCGATGGAGGGCTTCACGGACAAGCATTACGACCTGACCCACGTGCAGGCGTCAACCGGATCGTTCACCCCAGTTGTCGTCGTGGACGGCCCCATCGCCCAGGAGCTTGGCTTTAACTCCGGCATTGGGATGTTGGGTCATGGATGGAGAGCGAATAGCACGGTGGGCAGGGCACTCCGACTGTCGCTGCTCAATATCGGGCAGACCTGGCCGCAGGTGAACGATATGGCACTCACTGGAAGGCTGGCGGCATACACGTTCTTCACTTTTGCGGAAGACACGGTAAGGAGCCCGTGGGAGCCATATCATGTGAGTCTCGGCTACAAACCCGAGGACAGCACGGTCACAGTGGCGACGTCTATGAATCCATTGGTTTTTGGAGGCGGAGCCGTGACGCCGTGGACGGGGCAAGGAGTAATCGATTCGATTGTCGCCCGAATCAGGAGTGGAGGAGTCGTATGGCCGCACTCTCAGACGTACCTCCTCGTGCTTCATCCCGATTGTGCGGTCGATCTCGCAAATCATGGATACACTCGAAGAGGTCTGCAGGAATGCCTCTACGAACAAACGCGCGTGCCGTATGAGAAACTCGCGGGTCCGGTCTTCTTCGGGCACGACAATGAAATCGATTTTATCCGGGCCTCCATTGGCGACGGTCGAATTCGGCCCGATCGCGCCCAGGTTTTCCTAGACGCGCTGAAGCCTGGTGGGCGCGTCCCAGTGGTCCAGAGCCCTGCTGACTTTCACATCCTGGTCGCTGGCGGTTCGCCCGGATACGATCTGCTTTTCAGCTATCCGGGAACGAATTGGGCGAACCAGACGAAGCGAGTTTCCGGTGCGACACTGACTATTGCCGGTCGTAACTGAGGGGCTGGAATTCGAAACGGCGTCCTACGCGAGGGGCCAGTTCCGATTGGGTTGGCTGCCAAGGTCGAGACCTGGACTTAGGCTGCGCGCATCCGGTCTCAAGTTTTGCAAAGTGAAGTACAGCTGAATGGCGCAAGTCGATACCGAAGGTCGGACCTACCTGGCTATGGGCAGCTCGGTCGGATAGTCGAGACGGAACTCGAGAAGAGTTTCACTTGGAACTGAAACCTGCTCGCCCTTCTTGGTCGCAGCGACGGCGGTTCCAGCACCTGCACCCGCGAGCGCTCCGATGCCAGCTCCTTTTCCTCCACCTGCGATGCCGCCAATGAGTGCACCGAGGCCCGCGCCACCGAGGACCTTCTTGGTGGTGTTGCCGCCCTCGCCCTTACCCTTGACCTCATAGTCGGAGGTCTTCAGCGGATACGTCGTTCCGTTTATAACGATGTCCGTCAGCTCGAGAGTGAGTTGGGAGCTACCCTTAAACCTGCCGGCTGCCGATGCCTGTGTGAGAACTCCATAAAGAGTGGTCCCTCTCGGCGCTACGGTCACATCGTAAGCCTGTAGATTCGCTTCCAGAGTTGCGGTAAAGCGATACCCCGCCTTTTGCTTGCTCGAATCTACAGAATCGACCATGCGCACCAATATTCGCGTCCCGGCTGGCACTGTAACTCTCTTGGAGCTCTGTGCAGGTGAGAACCGTGCCAACCCCAATATGGAAATCACTGCCAGCAGAAAGACCGGCCCTTTTCTTATGTTTCGCACGTCCAATTCTTCCTGAATGATCCTCATGAGCCCACCACTGGCAGCGATGACTCAATCTTCAAGTCGATGATTGTGAGCAATTGCTGCTCAACCAGCACGAAACGAGCGGCCGTTGTTGCGCCCAGCTCTTGCTTCACGCGCTCATAGTACTTGGCCAGCAGTTCGCCACGCTGCTTCTGATAGGTCATGGCGTTCTTGATCAGTTCATCCGCCTTCTCGTCGGTCATCTGCGTGTACGTGCGGACGTATTCTTGAATGTTCGCCACGCGTTGATCGTTGAGCTTGTTGAGTTCAACGTCGTAGTCGCGGTAAATAGGCCAGAACTTGGCCGCATCTTCAGCGTCGAACTGCATGACCCCGCCCAGCAGCGCTGCTTTTTCGGCACCGATGTTCTTGCGCAGGAGGATGATGTACTCCCGCGTGTTCAGTTCTTCCGGCGTCTGGGCCGTCGCAGCAGGCTTTGCCGGCGGCTTTTCGGTCTGCGTTTGCGCAGCTGATGTCGGGCCCGAAGCTAGGCACACGACAAGAAAGACTGTTATTGCGATGGCACGCATGGGTTAGTCCTCACGTTTCGCGCAAAACGTATCTAAGAACTAGAATGAACTTGGAACGCTCGAGCAGTAAAATCGGGAAAAACATTACGCTCGGCCTTGCAGCGAGTCAAGCATCGTCGATATTTCGTCGATATCACATGTCGGTATCACATCTCGCCGGCGCGGATGAGGCGCCTAAATTCTTATACGGTGACCCGCTGTGCGCCACTGCGTCGCTTCTTCAAGAGGTTCTCTTTGGCTCCCACTCGAAACCCCGACCCAGCTTGGCGTGCCACGGCATTTTAGGCCTGTGGTTCAGTTTCTGCACTAGTTTGCCTTGTTGAGCAGGCGTTCTAAGCGTCTGTGCAGATCGTCGACAGACTGATAGAGATCGCCCATTCCCTCCGTTTCCGCAGTGACTTCCACACTCTGCAGGTCGAGGCACAAATCGCTCGCAAGTCGAGTGGCCCGGTGGACACGTTGCGCGGCGAGAGCAGGCAAGACAGCGTAAGGGTCGCCAGACTGCTCGCGCGCGTTAACCCATTGTTGAACGGTCCAAGCGGTGTTGCGGATGTGGTCCACGGCGTTACGGAATTCGCTCAACACGCGAGAGTCAAGATCGCCCGAGATGACGGAGCGCTCCAATTCCTGCAGCTCAACCGTTAGTGCCCGCAAACGCGCTGTCAGTGCAGATCCTGGCGCGTCCGACCCAGAAGTGGTCATGAGTCACGCTCCGCAATTCGTGCCGGATTATGCGACATTACAACTCTCGGCTCAGGAAGTACATAGAGGTTTTCCCCACGACGATCCAGCATCGTAATAGCAACCGTTCACCTCTTCACCCATATCCCAAAATCGCCTTTGAGGTGTTCGGAGGCGACTCCGGTTGATTTACAAACGAGCTTGCCTCGACATGGATCAGCCTTGGTTGAGACTTGAGCAATGCGATGTATATTAGAGCGCGTTTGCGATTCGCTTGGAAAGCCGCAGCCAACTGGTTCGTAGCGCAACTGGAGAAAACGGGTGAACGAAGTCCAGCAGGCACGGAAGCCGGTGATGCAGCCAGCAGAAGAGTTGGAGCATCTGACGCTGGCAGCCAAAATTTCAGGTGTCGAGGCGGAGATTGTGCTACCGACGTCTCGCGAGATTTCAACGCCGCGGATGCGGCTCCACTATTTGGATTGGGGCACTGCGGGCCGCCGTCCTATCGTCTTTCTCCACGGAGCCGCACTCAATGCACACACCTGGGATGTGGTGTGCCTCATTTTGCGGCAGCACTATCATTGCCACGCTGTTGACCAGCGTGGGCACGGTGAAAGCGCGTGGGCTGAGAATGCTGACTATAGTGGCGATGCTCACCGTGAAGACATAGAAGCCTTCGTGGATCAACTGGGCCTCAATCAGTTCGTGCTCGTGGGCCACTCGATGGGTGGCTTCAACGCCTTCAACTACGCCTTCCTTCACAGCCACCGTCTCGCCGCCCTTGTACTGGTCGATGCCGGACCCAGCATGCTGGTGAAAGGAGCCAGGCGGATTGTTGATTTTGTAACCCAAACGGCAGAGCTGGATTCTTTGGAGGAGGTCATTCAGAAGGCCATTGAATTCAACCCACGCCGCGATCCCCGTCTGTTGCGGCGCAGCCTTCTGCACAATTTTCGTCAAAACCCCAGTGGGAAATGGGCCAGGAAGACTGATCTCCGAATGTGGCACGGCAATAGAAACCGGGAACAGGAAAGGGAGCGGCTAAACGAACGCTTCCGTCAAGCGGCGCGGGTGCGCTGTCCAACGCTCATCGTGCAGGGCAGTCTAAGCGACTTGTTCACCAGCGCGGATGCGCAAGAGTTGGCTAGTCAGTTCTCGAATGGGCATTACGCCCAGGTCGGTGAGGCCGGACATACCGTGCAAGCCGACAACCCGCGCGTCTTTGCCCAGATACTTTCGGAATTTCTGGACAGAGTCTTGCGAGAAAAGGCTGACGCCGCCGGCTAGGATTTCGTCGCGGCGGTTCACCCGGGGATCCGCTTGTTGGTGGCTAGGGCTCTTGTTTTCTTCTCGTTTTTGGTCGGCATCTACATACAAGGTGCGGGAACAAATTGCAATGAATGCCAACTCCGCGGTCTCGCTCGTCGCTGGTGATCTGCTGGCAATGTTTTGGCCAAAGTCAGGCATGCTGTGCGTCTCGCTCTGTCATCGCGGCGCCGAGCTGCTTCGCCGGATCGGCGATCTGAAAGCTGCCGAGGCGAAGGGAAGCACGGTGGGCATCCCACTCCTCTATCCGTGGGCAAACCGCCTTGATTCTCTGCACTATCGTGCCGGCGGTCGTGAGGTCGTACTCGATCCCTCCTCTCGACTTCTGCATTTTGACGATCGCGGCCTGCCGATGCATGGCGTTCCCTGGGGCCAGCTGGTTTGGGAAGCTGTTGCAGTCAAGCGGGATTCGCTACTGGCTCGACTCGACTGGGAGCGGCCGGACCTTCTCGCTGTTTTTCCATATCCTCACAAGCTGCAAATGGCCGCGACACTGGTTCCTGATGCGTTGACGTTGCAAATAACCGTCTTTGCCGGTGAAGCTCGTCTGCCTGTCAGCTTTGGTTTTCATCCTTACCTTGGGCTTCCGCAGCTTCCGCGCCAGGAATGGCGAGTAGGATTGCCTGTTATGCGCAGACTCCTGCTCGATGCACGCGGGATTCCCACCGGCGGGCAGGAACCGTTCGGTCCGATTGATTCCGCACTTGGGGAGATGAATTTTGATGATGGGTTCGCAATGATGGACGCGCGACCTACCTTTTCCCTTTCGGGGGCCGGGCGCAGAATCACGGTTACGTTTCTTGAGGGTTTCCCCTACGCGCAGGTTTTTGCTCCCAGGGACAAAGACTTCATTGCCTTCGAGCCGATGACGGCTTCCACCAGCGCGCTCACCTCCGGTCAAGGACTACGTATCGTTGAGCCGGGGCTTGAATTTCGAGCTTCGTTCCGAATCAGTGTTGACCCGGTCAGCTGAACGAAGCGATCGGAATCACCGACGGAAGTCTGGGAAAGCGCAGTTAGCTGAACAGCGAGTTTTCCGTTTGGCCTTTCAATTCTCAACGACTTGGCGTAAACGGCTAAGTGCCATATTCCACTGCTCTTCGATGAGACTGAGATAGCGTCCCACGTCTTGCAGCCGGCGCTGGTCCAATTGCCAGACGCTCTTCCGGCCATGCCGCCGGCTGCGCACCAGACCCGAACTCTCCATCGCGCGCAAGTGTTTCGTGATCGCCTGACGAGTGATGCCGAAGCCGACCGCGAGCTTCGTAATAGATGTCGGCCCGCTCTGACAGAGGCGGGATAACAGGCGCAGCCGGGTTTCATCGCCCAGCGCCGCAAATAGGCGCGCCGAGTGCAAAAACTCTGTTGTCTTCTTAGGACTAAGATGCCTGGGCAAGGTACTTCTCAATCAGCTTCACGACCGCGGTCCATCCCTGCTCGTTCGCCATAAAAGCCTTGGCACGGCGGGCCAACGGGATTTGATCGAAGCCCGACTCCTTGACGGTTAGTAAGGTGCCGGCCGGCACGTCCTCAAGTGTGAAGACGATCAACGTTGTGGGCTCATGGGAATAATCCGCCCCAGGTTCGACGGCGTTGGGATGCCATCGAAAAGAGAACAATCGCTCGGGCTCGATGAGGTCAACGGTAATCTCGAAGGGAGTTGCCTCGTACTGCTTCTGAGCCTTGGCAACCTCGGTATCGACCGTAGTCCCGACGATCTTTCCGCGCAGGTGCGCTCCGGGCGTGAAGGGACCCTCGAACTTCACGCCGAACCAGGAGCCGAATTCGGCCGAGTCGGACAACGCACGCCATACACGTTTCCGAGGAGCGTGTAACAAAATTTTTTTCTCGATGTAATCCGCGTTCATAATGCAACCTCCTGGTTGCATGGTAATGTCCCGGCCGACGAAATGCAACCAAGGAGTTGCACGATCGAACGCGGTTTTGACTCCTTCATGAATCGCCTTCGGAGTTTTTCGATTCGAAGTCTTCAGACTTTTTCAAGAAACTCTTTTGCTCGATTGCGAATCAAAAGGACGGCACACCAAGATAGACGTACATTGCACCATTCGCTCGGGCAGGCAACGAGCTCGGAAATGGAACAGATGATCAAACGAACCCGACCGTTCCTTAGCGCTCTACTGGTGCTCCTAGCAGGGGCTGTTCCGGCTATCGGACAACAGCAGCCCGCCGTCCAGACGCCCACGCAGGACCAAGCCAACGATGGTGACAGGGACAACCCCGATCAGAAAGTGAACGAGAGCCCTCAAAGCGCCACGTCGAACGACCGGCTCTTCTATACGCTGCCTAACTTTCTCACGGTCCAAAATGTGGGGCAGCTACCGCCTCTCACTCCGGGACAGAAATTCAAAGTGGTGGCACGAAGCTCGTTCGATTATGTCGAGTATTTTTGGTACGGCGCCCTTGCCGGCATCAGCCAGGCGCAAAATAGCCAGGCTGGCTACGGGCAAGGGGCGGCTGGCTATGCCAAACGCTACGGCGCGGCCTTTGCGGACGGCACGATCGAGAATTTCATGACAGCTGCCGTCCTTCCCTCACTCTTGCATCAGGATCCTCGCTTTTATCAGTTGGGCAGAGGGGGTTTTTGGCATCGTACCGGCTACGCCATCAGCCGGATCTTCGTCACCTTCACCGACTCGGGGCACGAGCAGTTCAATTATTCCGAGATTGTCGGGAGTGCACTGGCCGCCGGCATATCCACCTACAGCTACTACCCACAGAACGAACGGAATTTGGGAACTACGGCCAGCAACTGGGGTACGCAGGTGGGGTACGACACGCTCAGCATCGTGGTGAAAGAATTCTGGCCTGACATTCGCCGGAAACTTGACCGCATGCGGCACCGTGAAGCGGCCTCGCCTTGACTGCTTCGAGCGAAACAGGGCTGCCATTAATGTGTAGGGTCTCGTCACCAGGCCGGATTGTTGGGATATGGCCCTGGGCGCGGCTCTCTCACTCATTCTCGATTTCACCAGGTTTAACGATGAAACTGCTCCGTCTGTTGTCAGCGATTGCTTCGCACGGCTTTTGTGGATAAACCGATGCGCTGCGGGCTTTGCATTTTGTATCATGTGCTGCCGCGGAATGCGCCGGATGAAAATCCAAAGAAGAGGGAAGCCGAAATGGGCAAAGCGACTGCCGTCTTATTGTGTGGCATTGCGGTTCTGTTTCTGACATCCACTGTTTCGTCACTACCGGGCCAAAGCAGCTACGGCGAGGACCGGGCTCTGATCGAGGATCTTCAGGCCCGCTACATGTTCGCCCTGGATTTTAGAGATGCCGATACCTACGCGCTGACGTTTACACAGGACGGCGTGCTCGATTACGGTCCTGTGGTTAGAGGTCGCGACGCAATCCGAAACCTGATCGCCGGGATGGCGAAAAACGATGCGGAGCGAGCGAGCCAGGATACTTCGGGACTGCGCCCCGCCGTCGGACGTCATAACATTTCGAACATCGTAATCAAAATCGATGGTAACAAGGCGGTGGGGAGGGCCTATTGGTTTCACTATGGAAACAACAATCCCAAACGGACTGCCGGTCTCGACTCGTTTGGCCATTATGAAGATGAAATGGTCAAAGTGGATGGCAAGTGGTTGTTCAGCAAACGAAAGATTTACAATGAGCAGGTCGCGGAATGGGCTTTTAGAGGCGGGAACCCGGCCTGGTAGTCACCGTCCGCCTCGAGGCCGATCGGACGGTCGATCCCGACATCGTCTGACGCGATGGGGCACTCGACTTCCGTAGGCCGTCGGTGGGTTGGGAGTGCTACAGTGGCGCAGGGCACGCCCTGGCGCCCGTTGGCAGGCTGAGAATCGTCTGCCCCGTTCTTCGCGAAAGGACAACGGAAATGGCCAAACCTCAGATGCAAATGGACCCCCTGAACCGTGACGCCCTTCAAGCGTTCGACGATTTGTTCGGACTTCACCCAGGCTTTCGTCCCGTGCACGCAAAGGGAATTCTTCTGTCTGGCGCTTTTACTCCGTCCACCCGCGTGGCTTGGCGCCTCACGTGAGCAGGTCCTCGATTCGGATCGTGCCCGACTACGACGAGAATGCCAGCCCAAGAGGAATCGCCGTTCGCTTCTATCTCGCCGAACACGTCCACACCGACATCATTGGACACTCCACCGACGGATTTCCCACCCGCACTTCCGGAGAGCTCGTGCAATTGATCCGCGCCATTCATGCCAGCGGCCCGGATGTTCCAAAGCCCACTCCCATCGAGTCTTTTCTCGCTTCTCGGCCCGCTGCGCTGGCGTTCGTGCAGGCGCCCAAGCCCGTCCCCACCAGCTTCGCAAAGGAATCGTTCTACTCCGTGAGCGCGTACAAATTTACCAACAAAGAAGGGATCAGCAAATTCGGGCGCTATCGCGTTGTCCCGCTCGATGGCAACGAGTACCTCGAGCCATCGGTGGCCGCAAAGCAGGACCCAAATTTTCTCTTCGACGAAATCAAGAGCAGACTTGCGCGCGGCAGTGTCAAGATGCGCATTCTGGTCCAAGTGGCTTCCGATGGAGACGTCGTTGACGATGCCACCCTCCACTGGCCCCATGAGCGCCCTCTCATCGACTTTGGCACAATCGAACTGAACGGCCTGGTTCCGGACGAAGAAGCCGCGCAGCGTCACATCATTTTCGATCCGATTCCCAGAGTGGATGGTATCGAACCATCCGGTGACCTGTTGCTCGATGAAAGAGCTTCGCTGTATCTGGCCAGCGGCCGCCGCCGGCGGGCAGCGAGCGTATAGCGGGAAAACAAAGAGATTTCGAGCCAGATCCGGGTTGTGTTTGGTACACACTGTTTCACTGACTGGAGATTTGTCGTTTCACCCCCGTCCGATCAGCACGGCAGTCCGTGCCTACCCGCCTGTATCTGCACCCTCGCTGCGTATCGGCGGTTCCCTCTCGTTCGTTTGCGTCCCTTGGTCGTCACGCGACATCCAATCGGACGCGGGCGGAATTCACTTGGAGGGCCACATGGCAACTACGAGGGTAGCAATAGCGCCGATGAAGGTGGCACAGGTTCCCAAGGCGGGAGCAGATTTCGAAATTGTCGAGCGCGAGGTTCCGCAGCCGGATGCAGGACAGGTGCGCATCAAGGTCCAGGCCTGCGGTGTCTGCCACACTGACAGTGCCACGAAGGAAGGCGTTTGGCCGGGCATTCAGTATCCCCGCGTCCCGGGACATGAAGTCGCGGGCGTCATCGATGAGTTGGGCGCCGGTGTTACCGCGTGGAAGAAGGGTCAGCGCGTGGGCGTCGGCTGGCACGGCGGTCATGACGGTACGTGCCTGGCCTGCCGGCGCGGGGACTTTCGCAACTGCCAGAATTTGAAGATTGCGGGCATCAGCTATGACGGCGGATACCAGCAGTACATGGTGGCTCCCGTGGAAGCGCTGGCGGCGCTGCCAGAAAGTCTTGGTGCCGTCGAAGCGGCGCCCCTGCTCTGTGCCGGGATCACTACGTTCAACGCGCTGCGGCACAGCGGGGCACTGCCCAGCGACCTTGTAGCCGTGCAGGGGATTGGCGGTCTGGGTCATCTGGGGATTCAATTCGCGAACAAGTTTGGGTATAGAGTTGCGGCGATCGGGCGTGGAGCTGAAAATGCGGCGTTGGCAAAGAAGCTCGGGGCGAGCGTATACATCGATAGCAAAGCGACCGATGCAGCAGAGGCGTTGCAAGAGTTGGGGGGCGCACGGGTTATTTTGGCAACAGCCCCAAGCTCGAAAGCGATGTCCGAGCTGATCAATGGTCTGGGGCCGAACGGCAAGCTCTTGGTAGTCGGCTTCACAATGGATCCGATTGAGGTGACGCCGGCACAGCTCATAGTCGGAAACCGAGTGGTTCAGGGCTGGGCCGCGGGAACACCAACCGATTCCGAAGACACGCTGCGTTTTGCCGAACTGACCGGTGTGCGTCCGATGATCGAAACATATCCGCTCGAGCGCGTGGCCGACGCGTACGCGCGCATGATGAGCGGCAAAGCGCAATTCCGCGTGGTGCTAACCATGTGACTTCTGATACCGGAGCAACGGCGTGCCGCTACTCGGACGTGAGGGCCTTTAGATAGCGGTAATAGAAATCTACCCCTTTGTAGTAGGACGCGACGCCAAGCCTTTCATCCCGACCGTGAGCACGGATATCGTCGCGATCTATGGCGATGCCCGAAATCATGTAGGTAACGAGTCCTGCCCTCATGGTGTAAAAGCCGTCGGAGGCGCCGGTGCTCATGATGGGGATGACCGGCGTCCCGGGCCACATTTCCGCGGTCGTTTTCTCGAGTGGTGCGAACACGTCGCGTTCGAGTGGTGGAGGCGGGAGGCTCTTCTGATCGGGGGCGCTGTCGAGGACGTTGCCAAAGTCGTCCACGTAACGCACGATGACCTTCGGGTCGGAAATTACCTTGATCAATTCCCGACGCACTTCTTCCGCCGAATGTCCAGGCAGAATCCGACAGTTCACCGTAGCCTCGGCGCGCTGTGGCAGTGCATTGTTCGCGTGGCCAGCGCTGAGACGTGTGGCCACACAGGTGGTGTGGGTGGTGGCGTTGTCGATCGGGTCTTGCGAAAGGCGGGCAATGGCGGCCGCGTCGGGCGGATTTCTTAAGATTCCTTTCATGTCGGCGGCACGCTCGGGTGTTTCCACGGTGGCCATGCGCTCATAGCCGGCACGCGTTACCTCGTTCAACTCAAAGGGAAACTGATAATGCTGCAACCGCTCCAGCGCGTCCGTCAAAGCGTAGATGGCATTGTCCGGTCTGGGCAGCGAGCTGTGGCCTCCGGGATTGGTCACGGAGAGCTCAAAATCTGCATACAGCTTCTCGGTGGCAGTCACCGCCATCAGGATTGGTTTGCCGTGCTCCTCTACAATGCCCCCGCCATCGTGGTTTAGGACGAACCCGGCTTCAATCAAATCGCGATGGTTTTTCAGCAGCCAATCCACTCCATTCGATTTCCCGCCCTCCTCATCGGCGGTAAGCGCCAGGATAATGTCGCGGTCGGGCCGGTAGCCCTCTCTCTTGAAGCGAATCAGCGTGGTGACCATGATGGCGTCGCCGCTCTTCATGTCCTGTGTGCCGCGGCCGTAGTAGAAACCATCCTTTTCTACGAAGGTGAAGGGATCGGTGGTCCAGTCTTCGCGGTGTGCCTCGACGACATCCAGATGACCCATGAGCAAGACGGGTTTGTGCTTTCCCGTCCCGTGCAGCCTTACCACCAGATTTTTCTTGCGATCCTCAGGGCCAAGAATCTGAATGTCGTCCGCGGCGAAATCCGCATCGCGAAATCTTTGCGCCATCGCTTCGGAAGCGGCCGTGACGCTGCCCACCGAATCGGTGGAATTAATCTCGACGAGCTGCTTGAAGATGTCATGCGACAGCTTGCGTGTATCATCATCGATTTGCGCCTCGGACGCGGGAACGCAAGACAGGCAGTTGAAAAGGATAAACGCGAGCAGTACGAACCGTTTGCTAGGCCCCAATTTTCTTCCGGGACAACGGATGAGTTTGCGCCTTTCCCGGGCTGAGAATTTCTACATCTTACTGTAAAGCCCTCCCCGTGGCGAGTTCAGAGAACTGTGTTTAGGCAAACCGAAGCCGTCGGCAGCACATCGGTTCGCCCGCGCACCAGTGCAAGGGCTAGAGTTTATAAGGTGTTGGAAAAAAAGGACCTGCAGGAACCTCGGGCTCAATGGAGCCCAACTTCCAACCTGCCGCGGATCGGGGAGTTGATCCCCAGTCTGGTCTTCCGGCTCGCGAATTGGCCCGCGAGGCGGGCTGTTACATCTGACAGTTCCCGAAAGACCTCATTGAGAGCAATCTACGCCGTGCTAGCGGTGCCAGAGTGACATCGATAGAGCTGACGATACTGGGCGGCAGGGAAAGCCGACAAGCGAGTTGCGCTGTGTCTCACTATTATGCGGTTAGTTTCGATATCGGACTCCAGCCAGCCCGAAGTCTGGCCCACATCCTCGGTTCCCGAGTGCGGAATGTCCCTGTGTCTGTTGGGTTCTGAAAAAGGAGAATGATATGTGGCGAATGAAGAATGCGAGGAAATACCAACTCGTCGTCGGCGGTGTTCTGCTCTTTGGGCTGCTGTTGGTTGGCAACACCCCCAGCCGGTCGGCCCAAAGGGTAAAGGCGGAGACGATCGAAGCGAGCGCCATGGGCACGGGCACGCAGCTCGGTGCTGTCGTCGGCGTCACCCTCATCATCAACGAGTACTCCACGCCGGCCGATCGAGCGGTTCTGGTACAAGCATTCGAAAAGGGTCAGAACCAGGGGTTGGTGAATGCGCTGAGCAAGATGAAGTCGGTGGGCCGCGTCGAGGTCACGGGCACGCTCGGCACCGACTGCAGTTTCATTCGGATGATACCGACTCCTAACGGGCGAATTATTCGCTTTGCCACCAACCGGCCGATTCGTTTCGGCGAAGCTTGGACCGATAGCCCCACTCAGTCCTATAACCTAACGGCTGGCGAGTTTAACCTGAATGACACGGACAAGAGCAAGAGCACCGGGGTCCTGTATCCGGCTGCACAGCTGGTCATCGATAAGGAAGGGCAGTTGCAGATTGACCTCAACCAGAACGCCTGGAAGTTGGTCGACGTGATCGATTGGAAGGGAACGCCCGGCGAGAACTAGTGCGGCAATTCGGGGATTCGCCCTAATCCGTATTCAGCAGCCTCCTCTCGGATTGGGTGGGAGCAAGCGGGGCAGAGCCGAAGTGACAATCATTCGACAGTGAGGTGCGTTATGACGTTACGGCGCCGTGTTGCGATTTGTTTTGGTTCGCTCCTGTTTCTTGTTGCAGTGACGGCCGGCTACTTGGCCGCGACACAGCCAGAGAGCAAAGGCAGCAGCAAGTATGTTTGTTCCGAAACCAACCCGGGCAGTATGTGCACCGCCGCCACGACCTGTGGGTCGGCCTCCTCACCGTGCCTCGTGGACATTCGGCGGAAAGGAGGTAATTTCGCAACCGCCACTCCCGACATTCCGAACGCGAAAGGGAACGCTCCGTTCTGCGTTAAAGTCGGCACGACTGTCACGTTTCAGAGTTCGTCCAAGAATACGGGTTTCGTCCTAGACTTCGGCCCCTCTTCACCGTTCGACACATCGAACGCACTCTCACCCGGCACGATCATCGGTGGTGCCGACCGACCCATTTCCGTGGTGGCCAACAAGCCAGGTTGCTACAAATATTCGGTGGGGGCTTGCACTTCCGGGACCATCTACGGAATGTGTGGTTCTGCTGAGGCAGAGCTCGTCGTCACGGCTGCCAAATGAATTCGGGCGCGTGAATCGGATCCCACTGTCTAGCATCTGACGATTTGTCCTGAACCAGGCTCCGATCGGTCCTTTGTCGGACCGGTTTTCCACACGGCGATAGCGCTCCGTCTTCTTGAATGATACGCTACAGGCGTCATCGAACATTCCACAGAGATTTCGGCCGGACTCCGCGATTCCCATGGGGCTTGAGGCGATGGGAATCATATCGAGGCGTGCCTTTCAGGGAAGACTTGTTTCTTCTTTTGCGTGGTTGGCCCTCCCCATCGCAAGAGCCAGCGGAAATCGGCTGACCCGTATCGCCTTGCTTCTCCCGGGAGTCATCACCGACGGCGGCTGGGCGGAGTTGGCGTACGACGGGTTAAAGGAACTCCAAGCCCAGGGCGGTTTCAAAACAGCTTACGAGGAAAACATCACTCTGGCCCAGATGGATCAAGTCGCGCGCGGCTATTCGGACGACGGTTTTGATCTGATCATTGGGCACGGCGTCGAATTCAGCAGCACCCTGCTGGAAGTTGCGCCGGACTACCCGAATCAGCACTACTTTGTCACGACCTTTCTTCCGCAACCGGCTGTGCCGCCAAATATCATGTACATCCATCTCCGTTATTGGAGCGCCGCGTACGGCGCCGGCGTTTTGGCCGCGCTGATCTCGGACAAGAAGCAAGCGGTGGGTTTCATCGGCGGCAACGACGATCCGAATCAGCAACGCATTAAAAGGGCTTTCGTCGCAGGCGCTCAACAAACCGTTTCCGGCATCCGCCCACTTGCGATCATCACTGGAGACTATGACAACGCCGCAAAAGGCCGCGAGGCCGCCTCCATCCTGATTGGAAACGGCGCAGATGTGATTTGGCATGCCGCAGACCTCACTGGCTTAGGAGCCATACAGGCTGCCGTTGCCGGAAACGTGAAGGTCCTGGGTTGCTACTCGGACCAGACCGCGCTCGCTCCGAACCATATGGCGACAAGCTTCCAGATGGATCTCCAGGGGATGGTGACAACCATCGCTCACTCTGTCGCGGCTCGGACTTTTGTGGGCGGCACGGAATGGCGGCCCGCGGTGAACCAAATGTGGCTGCTCAAGTGCGGCATACACGGTGATCACAATCCGCGGCTGGTGTCCGCCGATCAATGGGCGATTTTCGAAAAGGTATGGACGGACATCGCATCTGGCCGGATTGATGTGGATCGAATGATTCCTTAACTCGAAAGTGCTTTTCGCCTCATCCGCGTTCACCACAGTAGTTCACAGAGTTTTTCGAGGACGATACGGTGAAGCTTACGTTGGAGATGAAGAACATTGTCAAACGCTTCCCGGGTGTGCTTGCCAACGACCACGTCTCGTTGACGATCCAGGCGGGCGAGATACACGCACTCGTCGGCGAAAACGGTGCTGGCAAGAGTACCTTGATGCAGATTCTGTACGGTTTTCATGCCATGGACTCGGGAGAGATTTTTGTCGATAGTCGGCCTGTCCACCTGAGCAGTCCGAAGGACGCAATCGCTCTTGGTATCGGGATGGTCCACCAGGAATTCATGCTGGTCCAAACTTTTTCCGTCGTGGAAAACATAGTCCTCGGTCTGAGCGAAGGGGCAGGAATGCTTGATCTGCCGAGAGCAGCGAGCCGGATGAGGGACCTGAGCGATCGCTACGGCCTGGCACTCGATCCTTTTGCCAAGGTCGGAGCGCTGCCAACGGGCGTGCAGCAGCGCGTGGAGATCTTAAAACTCCTTTACCGGGATGCCAGCCTACTGATTCTGGACGAACCCACCGCCGTCCTTACACCCGGGGAAAAGGATCGACTGTTCGCGGTTTTAAACGAGCTACGTCAAGGCGGCCATTCCATTGTGATCGTGACGCATAAGCTGAATGAAATTATGGAACTCGCCAACCGCGTCACGGTGATGCGAGACGGGCGAGCGTTGGGAACAAAGTCCGTTCGGTCGACTTCGCAGCAGGAGCTGGCCCAACTGATGATTGGACGCGACGTCCGTCTGCACGCGGTGAAGCTGGGGAGCCGTTTTGGTGAGCCGATCCTACGCGTCGAAGAACTGTGTGTGGCCGATGATGCCGACGTCGAGAAGGTGCACGGTGTAAGCCTCCAGGTGCGCGCCGGAGAGATATTTGGTATCGCTGGCGTCGATGGCAACGGACAGTCCGAATTGGCCGAAGCCATTTTGCACCTTCGGAAGATGAGGAGCGGCCGCATCTTTCTGGCCGGCACAGACGCGACACAAATGAGTGTTGCCGAGCGCCGCGCCAAAGGTATTTCCTACGTGCCCGCCAACCGGCGTCAGATGGGCTCGGTGACGGAAATGACCGTTGCCGATAACGCTGTTCTGGGGCTGCAGAGACGCTATACGCGGGGCCTGTTTCGAAGCGTGCGCGACGCTCGCCACTCAGCCCATCGTCTTGCCGAGCGCTTCGGTATTCGTGGCGCGGGCATCGATTCGCCTGCGGGCAAGCTTTCTGGCGGTAATCTTCAAAAGCTGATCGTTGGGCGAGAGATTACCTGTGGCGCGTCCGTGCTCGTTGTAGAGCAGCCGACGCGCGGTCTCGATGTCGGAGCCGTCGAGTCCGTCTGGAAGGAATTGCTGCTGGCGCGCCAGGAGGGCAAGGCGGTGCTGCTGATCTCGACGGAAATGGAAGAGTTGCTGAACCTCGCGGACCGAATTGCCGTGCTCTTCGACGGCCGAATCGTGGGGGTTTTCGATGCACCCTTCCGATCGGTCGATCAGATTGGCCTGTTGATGGCAGGCATTGCTCCGTCCGGCCTGTCCACTCGATTGGCGAGCCAGGAAAACCGAACGTGACGAAACTCTTCGAACGCAGGTTGGCTCCGGCCGATTCCCCTCTGGCTGTGGCGGGCACCACAACCTTGGCTCTTTTTGCGGCGATGGCGGTGGCAGCCATTTTCTTCCGCTACTACGGGGTAAGCCCCATCCAAGCGTATTTCGGGCTATTTCACGAGCCGTTCGCAACGTTGCACGGTTTCGGCTATGCGCTCGTCCGCGCGGCACCTCTCGCACTTGTGGCGCTAGGCACGATCGTGAGTTGGCGTTCCGGATTCTACTATCTCGGTTTTGAAGGATGCTTCGTGATGGGCGCCGCGGCAGCCGGATGGCTGTCGCTTTCAACCGCCCCAGGGGCTCGCCTTGGCCCTCTTCCGTTTGCACTTTTCTTGCCGCTTGCAGTCCTGTTCAGTTGGACCGTCGGGGGACTGTGGGCGGGTCTGGTTGCTTTCGTCCGCGTTCGTTTGGGTGGGAATGAGGTTTTGATTTCGCTGATGTCCAACTACGTGGCGCGTCTGTTCCTGCAGTACCTTGTGTCCGGCCCGCTCCGGGCGCCGGGAAGCCAGCCGGAGACTACCCTGCTGCCTCGTGGCACGTGGCTGCCATTCCTTTTTCCCGGAACCAGGGGGCACGCCGGCATTCTCGTCGCCGTGGTAGCCGCCTTGTTCGTCTGGGCCACGTTGCAAAAACTGCCGCTGGGGTACGAGCTGATTGTGACGGGCTTCAATCCGGCGGCCGCCCGCTACGCCGGCATTGAGGTGGGCCGCCGCATGATGCTTGCCGGATTTTTCGCTGGAGGGCTAGGGGCTCTTGCGGGAATGGCAGAAGCTCTCGGATCCCAGCACCGACTGATGGATGGAATCAGCGGGAACATGGGTTTTGTGGGAATCATTGTGGCACTGCTCTCACGACTGAATCCGCTCGCAACTGTTCCCGTTGCCTTGGTGTACGGTGGCATGGCGGTCGGCGCCGATGCGATGCAGCGCCGCGCCAGCATTCCTTCGTCGATCACGTTCATACTGGAAAGCCTTGCTATCCTGCTGGTTCTTGCCAGCGACATCTTGCGTTTCTACCGGCTTAATTTTTCCGTTCTGGGACGCTTCAAGTGGCGCGTATCGCGCAGCCAGGACCCTGCGTGAACGGTCATTCCATCGTGGTCTCGGCCTTCCTCGTGGCGTGGGTGTCGGCGAGCTTGCGGCTGGCTGGCCCTGTGCTCGTGGCTGCTTTGGGCGAGACATTTGCTGAGCAGAGCGGAATTTTGAATGTGGGGATCGAGGGAACCATCTTGCTGGGAGCTCTGGCGAGCTTCCTGGCGTCTCATCGCACGGGAATGGTCTGGACCAGCTTGCTCGTTGCAACACTCGTCGGTGTGGCCGCCAATCTTTTTTTGGCGTGGATGTACGTGAGCGTGCGCGCGAGCCAGGTGATTACCGGGCTGGTGTTCAACGTTCTCGCTCTCGGCCTTGCCACAACGGTCTACCGTCTAGCGCTGGGCCATTCGGCCGCACCGGAAAGCATTGCCGTCTTCCAGCCATTGCGGGTGCCGGTGATCGCTCGGATACCCTTTGTGGGACCTGTGATCAGCCAGCCCGCGCCGTTCTATCTAACATTGCTGCTTGCCGTGGTCTCCCAAGTGGTTCTTTACCGCACCGATTTTGGTCTTGCGCTACGTGCCACCGGTGAAAATCCCGCTGCTGCTGATTCCGCCGGAATTTCCGTCGAGCGGATGCGCTACCTAGGAACGCTGCTGTCCGGTGCGGGGGCGGGAATGGCGGGGGGCTACTTGGTACTGGCGCAGGTGGGACTGTTCCGTGAAACGATCGTTGCCGGGCAGGGATTTATAGCCCTGGCCATCGTCATTTTTGGTCGCTGGAATCCGCTGAAAGCCACCCTGGCCGCTCTCGTGTTCGGGGCCTGCGACGCACTCCAGCTGTCGCTTCAGATTTTCGGAACCCGAGTTCCGCCCCAGCTGTTGCTTGCCCTGCCTTATCTCGTCACGATCCTGGCGATTTCCGGTTTATTTGGTAACAGAGCCGTTCCGCCGGCAGCGCTGATGAAGCCGTACGTCAAAGACTAACCTGGATGCTGAAACGGCACCTAGATGGCGAGAGAACGCCACGGCCTCATCCGGAATCGGTCTGAACCTGCACGTCGCGCCAGGTTGTCTGCATGCGCTTGGGCCCGACGCCTTACCTCCGCTTCCTTGACGCCGGTCAGGACGCCGTCTTTCATGACAAAGCGCCCATCGATCATCACGGTCGATACTTCATGTCCCAGTGCCGAATAGACGATGGCCGAAACGGGGTGGTGAATCGGGGTCATGAAGGCATTGTTGAAATCGAGGACAGCGATGTCCGCTTTCTTTCCCGGTTCGATCGAGCCGATCTCGGCTTCCAATCCGACGGCTCGCGCCCCGTCAATCGTGGCCATTTCCAGCACCTTTTCTGCGGTCATGATGGTCGCATCTTGGTGAAACCCTTTTTGGATGAGTGCGGCAAACTTCATGGCCTGGAAAAGGCTGTGATTGTTGCTGCTCGCCGGTCCGTCCGACGCGAGTCCCACATCGACGCCCGCCAGAAGCATTTCCGGGATCGGCGGACAACCCGACGCAAGATACATGTTGCTGCAAGGGTTGTGGGCCACCTTGGCTTTATGATGATGGAGAATTCGAATGTCATGCGGTTTGCAATGCACGCAATGAGCCGCCAGCACGTCGGGTCCCAGAAAGCCGATTTCACTCAAAAACTCCGTGTCTGTCTGACCATAACGCGTTGCAGCCGTTTCCAGTTCGAAGGTGGTCTCCGCCACGTGCGTTGTGATGAGCGCCCGTTCCTCATTGGCCAGCCGACGCGTCAATCTGTATCCTTCCTCATCGACCGCCCAGATCATATTCGGCGCAATGCCGATTTGAACTCTCGCGTCCGGCCGGTTGTAACGCCGGATCTGTTCGCGCGCGTCTCCCATGGCATGTTGGGGCTGCTCGATGAGCTCCGCTGGAATGCCGTACTGTTCCCCGGTGGATATGAATCCGCGACATACAAAGCCGCGCATCCCGGTTTGCTCGAAAGCCTCCACGATCGATTCGATCATTCCGGGCTTCGTGTGGACGTACATGAAATCGACCAGCGTAGTAACGCCCGATCGTATCGACTCGGCGCAGCCGTGCAGCGCAGCCACATGCGCGTCCTCCGGCGTCAAATGAACAGCGCTGGGGCCCGTCATGCAGGTGAACCACTTCTTCAGAACCATGTCGTCGCCCAAGCCCTTAAGCAGCGTTTGGAACAGGTGTGTGTGTGTGTTCACCATTCCCGGCATCACGATGCGCCCTTTGCAATCCACGATCTCCGCCTCTGGAAACCTCCGCTCCAGGTCTCGGCGGCTACCCAGTGCGGCGATTCGGTCCCTCTCGATACAGACGCTTGCTTCATCGAGAATTTCCCGCCGCTCGTTCATCGTAATCAGCCAGGCGTCAGAAAGAATTATGCTCATCGGAGTTCTCCGCGATCCGGGCTCGGGAAAGGCAGAGGCGAGTTGACACTAGCACAGGGCTCGTTTGCCGAGAAGGCAGCTGTTTCCGATTCCGGAGTCGCCGGCGGGAAGGCTCGCTCGTCTCCCCGGCAGACCCAGGCCGTTCGGCTCGTTGTCCCTCGTCGGAGTTGCGTCGATGCTGCCAACACAGACTGGCTTGCGGCCGCGCGCAGTGGACGCGCCATCCAACCCCTTTGTCGCAATCGACGTCTTAGGGTTGTGGCGCCGGCACGCTCGCTTGTGATACAAACACTAGGTCAAGTTCACAGCGCCCGCCGTCCCTGTTCAGCCGACATACGTGCGTGAAGATCCTGGCTCGAATAGCGCGAGGAAATTTTAGACCGTGCGAATGCAAATCGTGGTCGTCTTGTGAGAGCCCGAACCATCCGTGCGTATAGACTCGTCGCGGTCATTTTCGCGAGTGCGCTCGCTGTTTTGCCGGCCATCGCACGAGAAGATCAACAGACGCAATCGTCAGAGCCGCAGAACCAGCAACAAGAGCCGCCTCAGACACCCACCGGATCGCAACAGCCCGCTGTAGAGCCGACGTCTGAAAAACCGGCGCCCGGCGTCGCTTCGCAGCCTCCCCAGCCGGGCCTGACGACCAAAGAGAAGCAGAACCTCGAGCACGAGCAGGAAACCGGGACATCGAAGGACCGACTCTTTTGGGTGCTTCCCAACTTTCTGACCATCGAAAGCACGGACAAGGTACCGCCGCTTACGGTCCGCCAAAAATTTGAAACGACCGTACGCGGTCTGATCGATCCTTCTGAATTCGTGCTGCAGGCGGTGGTGGCCGGCCTCGGGCAGGCGAGTAACAGTATTCCGGAGTATGGGCAGGGATTTGAGGGTTATGCCAAGCGCTACGCAACCGCCTATGCGGATAACGCGGTGGAAAACGTTATGTCGAGCGCCGTGCTGCCGTCGCTACTTCGTCAGGATCCGCGCTACTACCAACTGGGCCATGGTGGCTTTACCCGCCGCACTCTTCACGCATTCAGCCGCCTCTTCATCACGCGGAGCGACTCAGGGAAGGATCAGTTCAATTTTTCCGAGGTTTTTGGGGCGGGCATGGCGGCCGTTATCTCCGACTATGGCTACCATCCGTCGGGCGATCAGAGCGCTGGAAACGTCGCGAACGTGTGGGGCACCCAGATGGGTTTGGACTATATGACCTATATGATCAAAGAATTCTGGCCTGATCTTCGCCGACGATTCGAACGCTGGCGCCGGGCCGCGCCCGCGCAGTAGTTCCTTCTTCCAGCAATGGAGTGCGGACTAGGCGGGTTGGTTTCGCCGTCCCGCTCCGGCCGCAGAGGAAATGCAAACGAATTCTGCGCCTGCAACTACAAGCTCTGCCGGTCCCTGAATATGAGCTTTATGAAAACTTAAGATGATTTCGGTATGCCTCCGGGGTCTGTGTCCTAGACCGTAAAGCCTGGAGGCGAGACAACCGAGCTGGCTTCCCGAGCCGCACGAAAGCGAGGCTGACATGAAGTTCACCGTTGTTGTGGCGCTGGCGATGCTGGGGTCGATGCCGGCGTTTGGGCAGGATCAGACATCGTGCAAAGCCTTCTTCCAAGTGGTGCGCGCCGATCGAGGTTCGCCAGGCCTTGTCACCGGGATGGAAGGATCGGGGAAGAAATGGTGGGAGAGCGAGGGCCAGAAGAAATATCCAGGCCTTTGTTTGAATGGCACAGTGAATTCTGGAGACAAGCCTCGATATCTACTGATCTGGTCCAAGTCAAAATCGATCGGCCAGACGCCCGCGGGTCCTGACGACGTTTTCGGCCAAACGGCGAGCGCTTTACAAGCCACGGCTCCCCAAGAATGGATCTATCAACCGCGCTGGAACGTTACGTCGATCACCATCCTCTATGTTCTCTATGACGGGCGTCTGGACATACCTCCCGTCCATTTTACTGCCGGGGATCGCAGCGGATGGGTATTCCCGAATGACCGAAAGGCGCTGGAAACCGCAGTGAAATTTCTTACGCAGGAACCTGTTTTTTCTCCCACAGTCCGCTGACACCGGTCGAGCTAGAGGCCGTTCGCTTCGCCTCGGCACGAGTGTGACGTTTTCGGCATGCCTCCATTCGCGGCACGCCGGCCGTTCGCATGGGCGAGGTAGACTGATTCATCGGCGCATTCTCGCGGCACCAGGGTGGGCCCGCTCGCCGAAGAACCAGACCGGAGACCAAGGGTTCCGCTTGAGCGCTCGCGCCCAAACCATTCCCGCTGCACCTCCCGCAGGCCCGTGGCTCTACCGGCCGTGGCTTGATTTGCTGGTCGGTTGCGGCGCGTGGTCGGCTCCGCTGCTCGCGATCGCGACGTGGATGACGCCCGCGCATGCGCATCGCTGGACCGTCGCCTTTTACGCGCTCGCCATCGTTTTCAATTACCCGCATTTTATGGCCACGATCTATCGCGCCTATCACACGCGGGACAATTTCGAGAAGTACAAGGTCCTAACACTGCACGTGACGCTGCTGATGGTGCTGACAGGCGTTTTGCTTCACGCCTGGCCACGCCTGCTGCCGTGGGTGTTCACGCTCTACATCTGCTGGAGTCCGTGGCACTACACGGGACAAAACTATGGTTTGCTGATGATGTTCGCCCGGCGCAGTGGGGCCGTCATTTCTGTTTCAGAGCGGCGCTGGATGCGCGCGGCGTTTGTGGCCTCCTATCTGATGCTTCTGGCAAGCTTCGAAACAGCCGGGTCGGGTGATCCGCTTGTTCTGTCGCTGGGTCTGCCGACGAAATTCACGCTGTGGCTGCGGCTGGCGCTCGGGTGCGCCTTTTTCGTGTTTGCCGCTCTCGGTTTCCGGCGACTGATCGCGCAGACCAGCTTGCAAGCGCTGGCGGCCCCGATTCTGTTGGCTTTCACGCAGTTCCTTTGGTTCGTTCTGCCGACTTTGTTGGAGCTTCATGCCACCTATCGGATTCCCCAGACCCAATACAGCAGCGGGATCCTTGCCGTTCTGCACTCGGCACAATATCTCTGGGTGACCAGCTACTACCAGCGGCGCGAGGCGCGCTCGGCAGGTCAGTCCCAATGGCACATGGTGGGCTATTTCCTGACGCTCATGGCCGGTGGCATCGCGCTGTTTATCCCTGGGCCGTGGCTGGTCAGCTACCTGCTGCATTTCGACTTTACAACCAGCCTGCTGATTTTCACAGCGCTGGTAAACATCCACCACTTCATCCTCGACGGTGCCGTGTGGAAACTGCGCGATTCCCGCGTCGCATCCCTGCTGCTCGACAAGGAAGCCAGGCCAGCAGCTTTCGGCGCGGCGAGAGTGCACGGGGCGGACCGCCCGCGAGCCACGATACCCTGGTTGAGTGCTCGCTTATTCCACTCGCCCGCATTTCGCATCGCCGTGATCGGCGTGCTTTTCCTCTGGGGCGCCGCCGAAGAAGTGCGCTACGCGCTGGGCACCGACGACGGAAATCTTTCTGCTCTGGTCCATGCGTCGCGAATGAACCCCTATGACAGCGCGGTCGAAGCACGCATCGCTGTGGCGGAAAATAAGGCCGGCCAGCGTGAGGAAGCTGTCGCCGCCTTGCGGCGCGCCGTGGACATCAATCCGCAAAATTTGGCGCTTGAGCAGGCATGGGCGCGTGCCATGCTGGAGGGCGGCCGCTATCAAGACGCATACGAGCACTACGCCAAAATGCTGAAGCTCTTTCCGCGCGACGAGGACGCGCTGATTAATTATGGACTCCTGGCGGCGCGCTTGGGCCACCCGGATGAGGCTGTAGATGCCTGGGAAAGGGCCGCCCGAATCGACCCCGATCAACCCAATCCTCATCTCTATCTGGCGGAAGCCTTCGATCAGCGAGGCGACCACCCTGCTGCTGCGCGGCATTGGCAGCAATATCTACGGGCCGCTGCCCTGCGCCCGGACGATCCCGCCGCCGGCATTGCCGAGCAAGCCTCGGCGATGATTCAACTGGGGGACGATGAGTCCAGAGCCAATCAGGCCGATTTGGCCGGCTCCGAGTATCAGTCCGCTTTCGACCTCGCAAACCGTGCCGGCGAGCTGAAACTGGAATCTTTGGCGCTCGCCCATCTCGGCGATTTGCAAGAGCGCGAGGGAGACGCCAAATCCGCGCTCCCCAGGTATCAGCGCTCCTTGGCGCTCGATGCAAACGCGAACGATCCGCGAGGTGAGGCCATCGACTGGTTCAACTATGGTCAGTTCCTTCTCCGTCATGGACAGCCCGGTGAGCTGGCCGATGCTTGCTTCGCTCGTGCCGAGGACCTGCTCAAAACGACTGGTAGCCCGGAACTTGAAACCGTCCGGTCGGCGCGCCACGCACTCGAAATCCGCCTCGGCAAAGGCGCCCACGCAAGTCAGGGGAAGCTATCGAGCCTGCTGGCCACGGCCAGCACTCTCCCTGCGACCTCTTTCTGATGCAGCCGTAGCTTGGCGCGGTGTACACTCGGGCCGCCATTCTGGGGAAGGTGCCGAGAGCCGCTATGGCCTCTACCGCGGAACCAAAAACGCAGGTGCTGAACGTTACCAGCCTCATCGACGGGCGGCCGATGAGCCAATTTCAGATTTGGACGGTGATCTTGGGTGGCCTCGTGCTCGTGCTCGACGGCTTCGATGGTCAGACCATCAACTACCTCATTCCTTCGATTGCCGAGACGACGAAAATTCCCCTCCACAGCTTCGGGCCGATTCTGTCGGCGAGTCTGATCGGCCTGATGGTTGCGGCCTTGACCACGGGTCCCCTCGCCGATCGATGGGGCCGCAAGTGGCCTGTGATTCTCTCAACTTTGAGCTTCGCGCTGTTTTCCCTTCTGACGTCTCGGGCCAACACGCGCGGCGAGTTTTGGGTCCTCAGATTTCTAACCGGCCTCGGACTCGGCGGCGCGATGCCGAATGTGGTGGCACTCGCTTCCGAGTACATTCCGAAACGTCTGCTGGCAGTGGTGATTCCGATCCTCTTTGTCGGAATGCCGCTCGGCGGAACGATAAGCGGCTTCGCCAGCGCCGCGATGATCCCGGTGTGGGGCTGGCGCTCCGTGTTTGTTGCTGGTGGGGCTGTGCCGCTGATCATCGCTCTGGTGTTGATGATCGTACTGCCTGAGTCGATACAGTTCTTGGCTGTCCAAGGCAAGGATCCGGGAAGAATTCTAAAAACCCTGGCCCGCATCTCTCCGGAATTCGCGCACTCCGACGTGGTCATCGCCGGCTCGCACGGTGAGCGGCCAAAAGGCGTGCCGGTGAAGTATCTGTTCGCCGAAGGCCGAACCGCCGGAACCATTCTGCTCTGGATTCCTTACTTCATGAATCTCCTGCTGATCTACTTCCTCGGCGGTTGGCTGCCGGCGCTGTTGCGGGACGAAGGCATGTCCGTTTCAGCCGGCGTGATGGCCACGGCATTTATCAGCTTCGGAGGTGTTTTTGGTTGTCTGGTCGAAGGACATTTGCTGAAGCGCTGGGGCGCCCATCGAGTGTTGATCGCCGAGTATGTGATCGCCGGTCTGTTGATCGCGTCGCTGGCCCTGTTCCCGGCTTCATTTCCCGTGATGCTGGCGATGACATTCAGCACGGGCCTTGCAATTATCGGCGCGCAAGGGGGCTTGAACGCGTTGGCTGCCCGGTTCTATCCGATCTCGGTACGGTCGACAGGGGTCGGTTGGGCGCTGGGCATCGGCCGCATCGGTTCGATCGTAGGCCCGCTGATCGGGGGCATGTTTCTCTCGGTCGGGTGGAAGACGCGGGACATGCTTCTGTTCGCCGCCGTCATCGCCGCCATTGCCTTTGCTTCGATCTTGCTCAGCCAGCAGATTCGCGGCAGCGTGACCGCCTACACCCCCGCTCCCGGTCTGGGCGGAGATGGATGAATCCCTAACGCCTCGATTGCTTGACAACCACTCACCCCGCCCTTAATGTAGGTCGGTTTTGCCGGCATAAAATCGATCGAGCGATGCTCGATAAACCCAGCGAGGTTTTTTTTCTAGCAAGATGCACTTTCTGGCTGAGTTTTGTAAGTGGTTGCAGCATACATCTGTAGGCACCGCGGTAGCCGAGTCGGACTGGCTGTTTCCGGCGATCGAAACCGTGCATATCTGGGGCATTATCCTACTGGTGGGAACCACCGGTGTTTTGGACTTGCGCCTGCTGGGATTGATTCTGAAAAACCAGCGCGTCTCGGAATTGCACCATCGGCTGATTCGCTGGACTTGGACCGGATTTGCCGTCATGTTCGTCAGCGGGTCGTTCATGTTTGCTTCCGAGGCCAGCAAGATGTACGGCAATGTCGCCTTTCGTTTCAAAATGTTGCTGATTCTGCTGGCGGGTGTAAACGCCCTGATCTTCGAAACCACTGCGTTTCGCAACGTCGCCCAGTGGGACAACACTCCCGCTACCCCCATCGGCGCAAAAGTTGCCGCCTGCTTCTCGCTGGTTGCCTGGGTCGGCGTCATCGCCGCAGGCCGCTGGATCGCCTATTGGTAGTGCGTTCAACGGGCCGGCCTGGGCGCGACCGGTGTAATATAATTCGGAAAACTGATCCGTGGCAGCAGCCCCCCCGACTTCTGGCCGGAAGGGGATGTCGATCCGCTCCTCCGTCGCTGGTCGCTTGCCCGTTCGGTTCGCCGAGGACGATATGTTGAAGAACGGCGCGGTCGTTCTGATCCTCACCGCTCTTGTTTTGCCTCTCCCTGCGCGCCCGCAGGAGCCCAGTAAGCGGCTCACCAATCAAGACATCATCCGCATGACCCAACTGGGACTATCCGACGAGGTCATCATCGCCAAGATCCGGACCGCCAGCGCGTCGGGCGTCGAAGCGACTGCGTTTGATACCACTGTGGATGGCCTGAAGGCCCTCCAAGATGCACACGTGACCGAGGCAGTCATCAAGGTGATGATCAATCCCGCCCAGTCACCTGCGACGATTGTGGCTGCAGCCACTCCGGTGGCCCTGGACCCCAACCTGCCGCCCCCTGAGGTAGGCGTGTATTGGAAGAATGGGGCGACCTTCGTTCTCATTCAAGGGCGCGCGATCGATCAGGCCAAGGTCGGCGGCCGCGCCGGCAGCTATTTCACATACGGCATGAGGAACCAACACTGGGACGCCTACATTGACGGCCCCACCTCTGCCAACGTCGTCAGGGAGCGCCGGCCCTTCTTTTATTTCTATGTTCCGGAAGGAAATGACGCGTCCGATTACGTTCTGATCAAACTGAACAAGAAAGGTGACCGTCGGGAGTTCCAGATCGGCTCCTTTGGCGGCGTCTCCGGAGGCAAATCGGGCGTCAAACGCGACAAGGAAGTCGCCTACAAAGCCGAGCACGTGGCCATCCGTACTTACCGGGTCACGTTGGATGCAGATCTGAATCCCGGCGAGTACGCCTTCTTCATGGGGACCGGCATGATGTCGACGATGTCGGGCGCGCATGGCGGAAATCGGTCCGGTGGGGCCGCCTCCGGACGCATCTACGATTTCAGCATCCCCGAATAGGCCTGCGGGAGCCCTCCGATTGTTTTTGCTTTTTCTTCGCCCCATGCTACACTGGGCGCAGAAAGCATCAGAGTCGCGCCGACCGCGCTCTGCTAGAATCAGGCCGCCCACGTGGCGGGACCTAAACGAAAGCCCTTGTTTGAGGTGTCCGATATGAACGACGAAAAAACCAAGAATCTCGATCTCGCCATTTCGCAGATTGAAAAGCAGTACGGCAAGGGGTCGATTATGCGGTTGGGGAGCCGTGACGTCCTCGTGCCGGTCAGTGTGATTCCCACCGGCTCGATCTCGATCGATGCAGCTCTTGGCGTGGGGGGCTTCCCGCGCGGTCGCGTGATCGAAGTCTACGGTCCGGAATCGGGTGGGAAGACGACGCTGACGTTGCAGGTGATCGCCGAGGGGCAGCGCATGGGTGGTCAGGCCGCCTTCATCGATGCCGAACATGCGCTCGATCCCGTTTACGCGCGCAAGCTGGGCGTGGACGTCGATAACCTCCTGGTCTCGCAACCGGACAACGGCGAGCAGGCGCTCGAGATCGCCGAGGCGCTGATCCGCACCAACGCCATTGACATCGTCGTCGTTGACTCGGTGGCCGCACTCGTCCCCAAGGCCGAGCTGGAAGGTGAGATGGGCGAGCCGCAGATGGGTTTGCAGGCACGGCTGATGTCGCAGGCGCTGCGCAAGCTCACCGCCATCGTGAACAAGTCAAAGACGTGTCTGGTGTTCATCAACCAGATCCGCGAAAAAATCGGCGTGATGTTCGGCAACCCGGAAACGACGACCGGCGGCCGTGCGCTGAAATTCTATGCCTCGATTCGCATTGATATCCGCCGCATCCAGGCCATTAAGGAAGGAGATCGCGTGATTGGCTCCCGCACTCGCGCGAAGGTTGTGAAGAACAAGGTCGCCGCTCCATTCCGCGAAGCCGAATTTGACATCATTTATGGCGAGGGAATCTCCAAGGAAGGCGATATCCTTGATCTCGGCGTGATGAAAAATATCCTGGAAAAATCCGGCACCTGGATTTCCTACAAAGGCGAGCGCTTGGGACAGGGGCGCGAGAATGCCAGGCTGTTCCTGCGCGAACATTCTGACATCCGCGATAAAATCGATCACGAGCTCCGCAAATCCCTGGGCCTGCTGACGCACCCAGCCGACGATCAGAAGAAAGCGGCTGACGGCGACAAACCGGCAACCCGGGCGGCCGTGGCCGCCCAAGGTCGTACCGGCCGGTGACCGCTTACCGCCGTTGCCCGGGGGTGGGCAGCGCCCCGTTTCGCCTGATCTTCGCGCCACCCCTGTCCGTCCGACCAGTTGATTTGACCCTTTTATCTTGGAAATGCCTTGGCGTATTCTGATTGCCAAGCGGCGGAGACTCTCTTACACTCAATCGCAGCTTTCAGCTGGAGAGTTCACCGCATCTAAGAAGAGTCATATGGTAGGGCGCCCAGTCTTCCCAAAGCTAGTGTCGGTTTTGTGCCTGATCCTTGTCGGCGGGCTCGGAATCGCTTTCGCAGCGCCGGCCCATCACAAGCGTCGTGCGCGCGTCAGCGAATCGGTCGATCCCGCAAAAGATGACCTGACCACTGATGACGATCCCGTGGTCCGCCAGATTGCGGTGGATGCCCTGGGGCGTGAAAAGGGCTCGGTCGTTGCGGTGGATCCCGCGAACGGTCGCATCCTCGCCGTCGTCAATCAAAAGATGGCCTTTTCCTCTGGTTTCGAGCCTTGCTCGACGATCAAGCCTTTCGTGGCCATTGCCGGACTCCAGGAGGGTGTTATCGCGCGCGACACCATGATTCGAGTCGCCCGACGCCGCTACATAGATCTGACCGAGGCCATGGCGCACTCGAATAACAAGTTCTTCGAGGAAGTGGGTTCACAACTTGGCTTTGCGCGCGTTGTCAAATATGACCGGCTCCTCGGCCTGGGTGAGCGTGTGGGATACAACATTCCCGAAGAACAACCTGGTTGGGTGCCATCGTCACCGCCGCCATTGGGCGGTGTCGCACGAATGTCGAGTTTTGGCGAAGGGATCCGGATTACGCCGTTTCAGCTGGCATCCATGGCGGCGATGTTGGCCAACGGCGGCACGCAGTATTTCCTGCAGTATCCGCGCACCGAGGAGGATCGCAAGAGTTTCGTGCCCCGCGTGCGGCAGGTGTTCGATATCGCGCCGCTGCTCCCGGACCTGCGTGACGGAATGCTCGCCGCTGTCATGTATGGAACGGCCCGCCGGAGCTATGACCCGGATGGCGAGCAGAATCTGGGAAAGACCGGAACCTGCAACGATGAAGACGTGGGCGGGCGTTTGGGTTGGTTTGTTTCCTATGCCGATCAAACTCACCCGAAAATCGTAATTGTCGTGTTGCTCCACGGCGGGAGCCGCATCATCAGCGGTCCTCACGCCTCGGAAATTGCCGGCCGCATCTACCGCGGTCTCTACGAACGCAACTTCTTCGCTGAAAACGATGCCGACCGACCTCGCTTCACCCAGTACGCATCGGCTTTCGCCAATCCGCACTAACCTGCGGTTGCTCGTTTTACGTCCCCTGGTGCGACCGCAGGGTCACTGGCTGTTCTTTTCTCTGTTTAGCTCGGCTTGGTAGTCGTGGTGAAGAAGTGCCTTCGGGTCAAACGGGGAGACGTGATGCCAAACACCGTCCGCTTGATCGATGCACTCGTCTTCGACGATTTGGGCACCCGGTTTTTTGTCGCGATAAAGAAGTAAGCGGAGGGTCCAAGGCCTAGCATAGACCATGGCGTCCGCCAGGGTGGCCTCGTACTTCATCGTGTCGGGACCCAGAAGGGTGTAACGCTCCACGACATGCAACTGATCGCTGTGATAGTTGCCCGCTGCGTCCAGCCAGGTTTGATCTCCCAGGTCCGTCACATCCACGACCAGCGTGTCCCCCTCCCAGTGGCCGCGCGAATCGCCCATGAAGAAGTCGATGCCGTCGTCGTGTGGAATCGATGAGTCCAAGACAATCCGGTAGGAATGGTTATCCGTGTAGACAATCGCCAGATGCCCGACGCTCTGGAAGATTTGAAAGGGCGTAGGCAGAAATGTCGCGCGCGGCACGCCGGCTTGAAAGCAGTTGATCGCGGGATCAGCCGTGGCGCGGCGTTCGTAGTTCTTATCCCGTTGCTTCAGCGCACCGGGCAGATAGGGAATCCTGCCGTCGGCCGGATCGACCACAATACTGGGGGAGGCGCGGAGGCCCGCTTCGGCCCGATGGCCCTCGATATTGATGTACGCCGTCTCGCGCGCCTGCCAGATGCCTCGGAAATCGGGTCGGCCGTCGGCGAGCCGCGGCGGAGAATAGGAAACGGTTTTCGGGTCGCTGCGGGCGGCTGGGGCGCTTTTCGGACCCACGCCGGCGGGCGCGATGAATATGGCCGTCAGGATGATGAAAAAACGTTTATTCATGCGGATTGGCCGCGTTGCCCTCGGACTTGGGATAATGCTCGACGTCTCGTTCGCCTTCGTGGCAGTCGTAGTAAACAATCTGCTCCTTGGCAGGATTTCTCTTCAGTTCCAGTTCCATCGTCCACGTCTTGGTGAACACGGTGGGATCGTCGACCGTGGCGGAGTAGGCGATCGTGTCGGCTCCGGTCATCGTATACCGCTCGACGACATGCTCGTTTTCGTCCACGAAATTCGCTTCCATGTCGAGCCACGTTCTGCCGTTGAAATTCGCCACGTCGACAACGAGCGTATCTCGCTCCCAGTGGCCGCGTGAATCTCCATCCCACGCCCAATAGCCTTTTGGGTGGGCGCTATCATCCAGCGGGATGATGCGAAGGTCATGAGCGTACTCATACAAAATCACGAGGTACTTTTCGTCCTGAATGATCTGGAAGGGAAAAAGCGAGGACGGCTGCTCGGTTTCGCGCGGCACGCCAGGAATGTGGCAGTGCGCCTCGGGATCATGATAGGGGTCGTGGAGGTCTCGATACTCCTGGATCTGTTTCGTGATCGGCCAGTAAGGGAACGGCAGTGGAACACCAGCGCTGTGAAAATCACCGAGAGCCACGGCGAGGCCTCCGCCTCCCCTCAGGTTCTTCATCGCCGCTCGATAGCCACTTTCGTTGTGCCAGAGGCCCTGGAGGTTTGGATGGCCATCGGCAAGGCGGGGGAGATTCGTTGGCGTGCTCTGGGCGCTCGGCGCGGTGGCAGACTTCTCGGGACTTTGAGCGGTGCTTGCTCGAAGAGCGAACAAGGCGGCCATCCAAAGGATTGCGCCGGTCATCGATCTGCGCACCTTGCACAACGGAGGGTCCCCCTACGGGTTCGGTGGCTTATCCGGCGCTGGCGCGGTGGACGGCTGCAGGTTCTTCGGCGCTCCGCCCAATACACGCGTTCCATCCGCTAGCCTCGCCTGAGAACCGAAAATCGTATTCGATCCGTCGCGGGCTTTGTAGCCCTCAATGGTCAACTCGTCGCCGACTTTGACGGAATCCTTTCGCCATCCATTCCGGTACAAAGCGCTCGGAGCGCCCATTTCGACACTCCAACGCGTCACGCTTCCGTCGTCATTCATCACATCGAGGGTGATGTAGCTGTGCGGGTTGATCATTTCCCACTTCACTGCGGTTCCGTGCAAGGTAATGGGCTTGTCCAGGTCGAATTCTGCGGCAAAGGAATGATGAGCAAAGGCTGGCGCTGCTGCCGCGATCCAGACCATCACTCCGGCGACGGTCGCAAGCTTTGCTGTGTTCATCGAAATCCACCCGCCCGGCGGCGGTTTCACACGTCCATGGTGCCCTCACACCTACATCGGGCCCATTTCTGTGTCAAGCTCAATCCCTTCCTTGATAAAAATGTCCTTCTGGTGTGTGTTGCTGTTGCTCGTTGACCTCGGCGGATGGCACGGTGTATACGTCGCGGGCGGTTCGAATAGGGGGATTCGCATGAACGATCGCCTGGCTTCGTGCTGGCTTGCGCTGGTGCTGCTAGCACTTTTGTTCGCGCCGGGTCGCGCCGTCGGACAGCAATCCTGTGAGGCCCTCACCTCCGTCAAGATCCCCAATGCGACGATCACATCGGCAACCGCAGCCCATCCCCCTCCCGACTTAGTCATACCCTTGCCGGCGAGCCCGATCGGGCCGGCGAGCCATCTAACCGTTTCGGTCCCGTTTTGCCGCGTCATCGCCTTCTCTGCGCCCACCAGCGACTCGCACATCGGCTTCGAAGTCTGGCTTCCGGTCGCCGATTCCTGGAACGGAAAATTCCAGGCAGTCGGCAACGGCGGCTTCATCGGCCAGATCAGCTACACCGCGCTCGCCACGGGGCTCGAACACGGCTACGCCACCGCCGGCACCGACACGGGCCATACGTCAGGCAATGATGAAAGCTGGGCTCTCGGTCATCCGGAGAAGCTCGTGGACTGGTCCTATCGTGCGGTACACGAGATGACCGTCGATTCGAAGATCATCATCGAGGCCTTCTATGGCAAGCCGGCGAAGCTCTCTTACTGGAATGGCTGTTCGACGGGCGGAAAGCAGGGCCTCACCGAAGCCCAGCGCTATCCCAGCGACTTTGACGGAATCGTCGCCGGCGCTCCCGCGAACTACATCACGCATCTTCAGGCGGGTTCTGTGTACAACAGCTGGATTGCCCTCAAGGACGGCCCTGCCGCAGCGCCCTATATCCCGGCTGCCAAGCTCCCCGCGCTTCATAAGGCCGCTCTGCGAGCCTGCGATTCCAGAGACGGGGTGGCGGACGGGGTCATCGAAGATCCGAAGCGCTGCCCGTTCGATCCGAAGATGATCGAATGCTCCGGCGCGGAGGGCCCCGACTGTCTCACGGCTGCGCAGGTTGAGACCGCAAAGCTGATTTACGCCGGTGCCAAATACCGAGACGGCAAGCCCATCTTTCCCGGCTTCGAGCCCGGCAGTGAGCTCGGCTGGAGCGCGATGATCGCGGGACCGGCGCCGATCAGCATTGGGACGGGATTCTTCAAATACATGGTTTTCGGTGATCCGGCATGGGACTTCCGGACCTTCCAGGTGGATCGTGGCACGCGAATCGCCGATCAAAAACTGGGTTCGATCGTGAACGCCATCGATCCCAACCTGAAGGATTTTGAACAGCACGGCGGAAAAGTCATTATGTACCACGGCTGGGAGGATTCATCGATTCCGCCGGGCAATAGCGTGAACTACCGTGATAGCGTGGTCGCGAAGATGGGCGGCGCCCAAAAGACACAGGGATTCCTGCGCCTTTTCATGGTTCCAGGAATGGGACACTGCCGGGGCGGGCCGGGCCCGAACACGTTTGATGCACTCAGCGCGCTCGAGCAGTGGCGCGAGCAGAATGTTGCGCCCGAAAAAATGATCGCTACGCACGCAACCAACAAAACGGTGGACAACTCACGTCCTCTCTGTCCGTATCCGCAGGCGGCGACCTACAAAGGCAGCGGCAGCACCACCGACGCCGCCAATTTCAGCTGCGGCAGCCCAAACTGGTAGTGTCGCCTTGCTGCGGTAAAAGCAGCGGCTGTTTCTGGCCCCTGTCTGGCGCCTCAACGGTCGAATGGCAAAGTGATATCATCGGTCCGCCATGGTGAATTTTCCGCGTGCTTCTCTGCTAACTGTGCTCGTTCTCTCTTGCGGCCTCCAGCCTGTCTTGCAGTCTCAAGCTCCGACTCCGCCCGTGCCTGCGATTGTCCTGCATGCCGGACGGCTGCTGGATATCGAGAGCGGAAAAATCTTGACTCCCGGCGAAGTGCTCATCGAAGGGGAACGAATCAAGGAAGCCGGCTCAGCGGTGACGCATCCGGACGGCGCAGAGACGATCGATCTTGGCAACGCGACGCTCCTGCCGGGACTGATTGACGCCCACGTCCATTTGTTCCTGCACCCGGGCGCCGAAGACCTGCAGACCATTCAAGAATCGGTGCCGCAACGCACCATCATGGCCACCCTGGCCGCGCGGGATGACCTCATGGCAGGCTTCACCGCCGAGCGTGACATGGGTACGGAGGGCGCCGGCTCAGCCGACAGTGCCGTTCGCGATGCCATTAACGCAGGCCGCATCCCCGGCCCCAGGCTGCGTATCAGCGGAAACGCGATCAACATCCTGGGCGGACACGAGGATGCCATCGGCTACAATCCGGCACAGCATGTCCTTCCCAACGCCGATTACGCCAACAATCGCGCCGAGCTTATAGCCGTTATGCGTCAGCAGTACAAGGAAGGAGCGGATTTTACCAAAATTTACGAGACCGGCGCTGATACGGTGCGCGATGGAAGGGCCTCGACCGTTTACCAATACACCGAGGAGGAGCTGGCCGCGGCCGTGCAGGAGGCGGCTCGCTTGGGTGGTCGCGTCGCCGTGCACGCAACGGGCGAACCGGGAGCTTTTTTTTCTGCGCAAGCCGGCGTCGTATCGATCGATCATGCCAACCACCTCGACGAGAAGACGATGCAACTCATGCGCGAAAAACGGATCTTTGCCGTGCCCACGCTCACGATCTTCGAGTATTTTGCCGAACATGCGGCGACGCCCGCCGAGGCCAAGCTGGAGCACCAGCTGTTCGATTTGAAGGTCGAGGACTTCCGCAGGCAGCTAGCAGCGGCCGTGCCGATGGCCGTAGGTTCAGATGTCGGTCCGTTTCCCCATGGAACCCAGGCCCGGGAATTGGAACTCATGGTGCGGTACGGTATGCCCCCCCTGGCGGTCCTGCAGGCGGATCTTCTCAACGGCGCGAAATTGCTGGCCTGGGAGGGTCAAATTGGCATCCTCAAGCCGGGTTACTTGGCGGATGTGATCGCTGTTTCCGGCGATCCCTTGCAAGATATCAGCGCGCTTGAAAGAGTCGCTTTCGTTATGAAGGGCGGTGTGGTTTACCGCAAGTGAAGGGACCACCCCGGCGGGGGCCGTCGCTAGCGCCTGCGCCGCTTGCGCCCATGCTTGTTGCCATTCTCACCGTCCAACGCGTCTTGCACGGCCCGGTGGATCTTCCCATCCAGTTCTTCTGTCGCCGCTTGATAGGCTCGCCGCGCGTCGTTGACAATCTGAGCCATGTGCTCCGAGGCACGTTCCACAATCTTCGCAACGGCGACTTCCGATAGCCGGTCGAGCGACGCCTTGAGCGCTTCTTCCATGGTTTCGTGAACCTGCCTGCCAGGCTTGTCCGGGACTGCTTCTGATTCAGCCCGGACGCTTTCCTCCCTGACGGCGACAGCCGCCTCCGTTTTGGCCATTTCAAGCGCAGCGGCGAGTTCCGCTTGGCGACCCTCGGCTCGACTGGCCATCACTAAGATTTCGCTCGCGTCCCAGGACGCCGTCAACGTCACGGGTGAAGGGGGTGGCGGCGGGGGGGGTGCAGGGGGAGGAGGCGGCTCTTCGAGAACGAAGGCCGGCTCGCCAGGAGGCGGGAACCAGTCATCGGGCGGCATCGGAATATCCCAAACGTTTCCGGGTACGTCCAGGTTCAACCCGATGTGCAGCATCTCCCGCGTATGGCTGGGGCGCTGGACCCAGATCACCTTGGCGGTGACATCCCGCGGGGGGCGATTCGGGTTGCCGCGCGGGATTTCCAGATGGACTTCGGACCCCTTCGTAACATAATGCCGAGAAACATATTTGCACCCGTGACAGCTCACCATCACCGTGCGCGTCTGCTCGGTGAACGGGTCGTGCAGCGCATCGACGCCCTTTACTTTGATCGGCAGAGCCAGTGTCAGACGCGTGCTGCGCCGCTTGTCTGCGCCGTCTTTCGCTGGTGACGTCTTGCTCACGCGGCCCTCATCGCCATTGGACAGATGTCGCCCGGCATTCGTCGAATGTGCGACAACTTCCGTGGCCTGCGTTTCTGAGCGGCCACGGGCTCACTAGCAGCCTGTAATACGAAAATGGTACCACTGGGACTCGCGGCGCGACCCTCCGTTTGCTGCCGCACGTCCCAAAAATGACACTCCTTTCTACCGCGAGGCGCGCGGATTGCCCGACCGGTTGCGGCCGTGGCAGCTGCAGGGTACCCTCCCAGGCAAGTCTCGGAGCGAGTTCGAGGGGGCCGATGAGCTACGTCACCAGGAATTTGGTCGCCGGGGAATCACTGATTTACGAGACGGGAGTGCACTGGAGCGTGCTGTTCTGGCCGGTGTTGATCGCGATGGGGATCGGCGTCGGCGCAATCACGTGCTTGGTGCAAAGCGACCCCAATTTTCTCTATGCCGGGGCAGCGCTGGTGGTGGTGGCCGCGGCCCTGGTGGCCGTCGCGATGGTGAAGCGAAACGCCACGGAAATTGCAGTGACCAACCGGCGCGTCATCATTAAGAGCGGCTTGGTTCACCGTAGATCGGTTGAGATCATGCTGCCGAAGGTCGAAAGCATCGGGATTACCGAGCCGTTTTTGGGAAGGGTGCTCGGGTATGGCACCGTTGTCGTCCGCGGGACCGGCGGTACGCCCGAGCCGTTCGAGAAAATTGCTCATCCATCGGAATTTAGAAAGCACGTGCACGAACAGGCCGATCGCTCGAGGACATGACTTCTCACACGGCGGGCCTACGGCGGGAGCGAAGGTAGGCCTGCAAGAAATAGGTCGCCAGGCCAGTGCCGAAGACGATCCAGAAATCGACGACACTTCGGGTGCAGGTGAAGACGGCCATCGCCAAAGCGCTGCCCCACATGAAAATCTCTCCCGTGAAACCGTCCAGCCAGTTTGGCTTCGCTCCGGCGGCTGGGACACGCGGGCTCAGAGCGGGAAGCAGGCGCGGAACGGCGGCGAGATAGCGTTGATAGCTTTCCCCCTGTGATTGAAGCAGCGCCGTTTCCTCACGGAGAATCAGGCGGTAGACGAAAACGGCCATGCCAATGGAAATCACCAGAAACCCGGAGCGGCTCGCCAGAAACCCCAGGCCCATCGCGAGAAGGAGATTTCCTAGATAGAGCGGATTTCGGACGCGGCGATAGGGGCCATCGCCGACCAGATGTTCGCCGTGGAGAGCGGCATCGTGAACGATCGAGCTGTGCAGGTAGGACTCCGCCCACGAGCGGATCAGCGCGCCGATTGTGACCATCGCTGTGCCGAGGCCGAAGAAGCCGGTGATCCAATGCCGGAAGGCCGCGCGGTCTTCGTCGGGATGTCCTCCCAGGACGATTCGGCTGAGTGCGACCGATAGGTTCACCCCGTCCAGGTTGTAAAGCAAGAAACCGAGTATAAAAATCCCCGCGATAATCCAGAAGCGGCTTCGGAATTCGAATTCCGTTGCTTGAAAGCTCATCGCTGAGGGCGGTCGCGTGTGGTCGAGAAACGCATGGAAGCGAACACACGCGCGATCATACCCTCGGTCGAGGAAAAGCCTCCCGGAAAACTCGTCCGGGGCGCGAACTTGCTGGCTTGGCTCTACTCACCGCGGGTTGACGCACCGCCAGGGGCGCGCTATCGTCACCGGCGTTCGCCGGGCGGTCGTAGCGAGGGGGAGAGCCATGACGAGAAAAGTAAGCGTGGTGTGTGCGGCGCTGCTGCTTGAGTGGGCGAGCCCCTGCGCGCCGCAGCAGTATCAAGGAGCGGAGCCGGAGTGGAGCCCCTCGATGGTGAAGCCGTGTGATCGAGCCTGTCTGGTCGCGATCATGGACGGCTACCTGAACGCCATCTTCAAGCACGATCCCCAGGCTATCCCCGCGCTCGCTCTGGACGTTCGAATGACGGAAAACACCGGGGCGATGGATGTGGGGGAAGGAATGCTGTGGCGCTCGAAGGTCGAGCCGACCAGCTTCAAAATCTACGTGGCCGACCCGGTGTTCGGACAGGTCGCCGAGCAGGCCCGCTTGAAAATTGAGGGCCGGGACGCGCTGGTGGCGATTCGTTTGAAAATTGATCGCGGCAAGATCCAGGAGATTGAGCAGCTGTGGGATCGCAACATCAATCAGGCCGCGATCCCCTTGCTGACGACGCCTCGGGACACGCTGGTGAGCGATGTTCCCGTTTCCCAGCGGATGTCGCGAGACGCTCTGCTTTGGGCAGCCAACTCCTATTTCGACGCGCTGGAGGGCGACAACGGCGCAATTGGGGCGTTTGCCGACGACTGTGTGCGACACGAAAATGGCTATCAGACGGTAAACAATCCGCCGCCGGGAGGGCGCATGATGCCTTCACCGATTCTTCCAGACCCGAACACCGAGCAGGGCAAGTCGCAATTGAAATTCAGCATGATGACCTGCAAGCAGCAGATCGACAGCAAGGCCTTCGCCTTCATGAAGCACATCCGTCCGCGGCGAGCGTTGGTCGTCGATGAACAGAAGGGCCTGGTGGCAACGTTTCCGCTGTTTGTGCACGACGGGACCCGGCGTGGCGCGCCCCCCGACGCACCTCCGGGAATGCTGCAGAATCTGGTGACGATGGAGACGTTTGGAATTCGGGGAGGACTGATCCGTGAAGTGGAGGTATTCCCGTTCGTCACGATCCCCTATGGATTGGGCAACGGATGGACAATGGGGTCGGGGCGGTGAGCGAGGAACGAGAATCGCGCAGGGGGTGGAGCGATGCGAAGCAAGAAGATGTTTGTGTGGAGCGCTTTGTGCTCGGCGGCTGTGGCGATCGGAACCGGGAACCTTCAGCCGGTGGCTCTGGCCGCCGGCCCGATCCCAACCGACTGCGATCGGGCATGCCTAGAAGGCCTTGCCACCGCCTATGTTGCGGCGCTGGTGGCGCACGACCCGAAGCGGCTGCCGCTGGCAGCCGACGTCAAATACACGGAACAAGATCAGGTGATGGATGTCGGCGACGGATTCTGGGGCACGTCCACCCAGGTCGGCGGCTACAGGCACTGCTTCTCGGATCCAACTGAAGAACAGGTCGGCTGCATTGTGACGATGCACGAGGGCGATCATCTGCTGATCATGGGCATGCGACTGCGCGTGCAGCTCGGCAGAATCACCGAAATTGAGACGACCTATTACCGCCAGGGTGGCGGAGGCCCCTCGAATATCGCCGGTTTCGATACCACTCAGCCGGAGCCGATCTGGTTCGAAACGATTCCGTCAGCTCAACGCGCGTCTCGACAACAGTTGATCGCCACGGCAAACATGTATTTCGCGGGGCTTGAGAACAACGACGGCAAAGGTGTGTACCCGTTCGCTGAGGATTGCGACCGCATCGAAAACGGCATGCACACGACGAACAATCCGACGCTTTCGCCCAATGCGCCGTTCAATGCGTTTGCCCTCGGCTGCATGGCGCAGTTCAAAAGCGGCTATTACGCGGTGGTCACGCGAATTCATCACCGGCGATTTCCGCTGGTGGACGAGGAGCGCGGCGTCGTGTGGACCAACGTGATCTTCGATCAGAACGGTACCGTGCAAAACATTCACCTTACCAACGGGCAGGATGTTTCCATGAAAAATTTCAATCGGCCCTCGAGCCTGGAAGTTACCGAGGCATTCAAAATCACCGGCGACAAGATTCGGCGCATCGAAATGATGGGCTCCGGGTTGCAGTATCACCTCAACAGTTCGTGGGGTGGAATCAGCGACAAGTAGGCGGTTCAAAGGGGGAAATCCGGGATGAAAAAAATCCTGCGGGCAGTGGCGTTGCTAGCTGGGCTCAGTCTGGCGGCTTGGCTCGGTGCGGCAGGGGGACAACGGCAGGCGCAGACTCCGTCTTCCGCCGGAACGCCAGCCGCGCCTGGTCCGGACGCTGGCCTAACCACGACCGGAACAGAAAGCGGAATCGCCATATTCCAGCAGCGCTGCATGGGCTGCCATGGAAATCCCAACCTCCCGCAGGCGCCAGCGCCAGACGCGATTCGCCAGATGCCTCCCGAGCGAATCTACGACGCGCTCACCACAGGTGTGATGAAACCCCAGGGCGATAGTTTGACGGAAGACCAGCGAAAGATGCTGGCGACGTTTCTGAGCGGTCGGCCGCTGGGCAGCTTAAAGGAAGGCGACGCAAAGGACATGCCGAACCATTGCAGGTCGAACCCGCCGCTGGGCGATCCGTCCGCTGGTCCTGAGTGGAATGGATGGAGTCCCGATGTGATCAACTCGCGATTCCAGGATGGGACGGCGGCGGGACTCACACCCCAGCAAGTGCCGCAGCTGCAGTTGAAGTGGGCGTTCGGCTATCCCAAAGGGCTGTCGGCGTACGGACAGCCGAGTGTGGTGTCCGGACGCATCTTTGTCGGGAGCGACATTGGTTATGTCTATTCGCTCGACGCCGAAACGGGCTGTGTCTATTGGTCGTATGCGGCGAAGGGGGCCGTTCGCCCAGCCGTTAGCGTGGGCCCGGTGGCAGGCCACGGCGGAACCAGGTATGCCGCCTATTTTGGAGATGCACACGCGAACGTGTACGCAGTGGATGCACAAACGGGACAAGAGCTATGGATAACGCGCGTCGATACTCACTTCGTGGCGCGCATCACGGCCGCGCCGAAGGTCTACGAGGGGCGGGCGTACGTTCCGGTTTCCTCTTCCGAGGAGTTTTCGGCTTCCAACCTCGACTATCCCTGCTGTACCGGGCGGGGAAGCGTGGTGGCACTCGATGCCAATACGGGAGCGCAGGTCTGGAAGACGTATATGGCCGATGAGCCGAAGCCTACGCGGAAAAATTCAAGAGGCGTGCAGCAATACTCGCCGTCTGGCGGCTCGATTTGGAATTCCCCCACAATTGATCGTGAGCGCGGCGCGATCTACGTGGGAACCGGTGACGGGCAGAGTGATCCCGTGCCGGATACGACCGACGCCGTCGTGGCGCTGGATCTGAAGACGGGCAGGCGTTTGTGGTTTTATCAGGCGCAGGCGGGCGACGCCTTCATGGGTGGCTGCAACGGCCCGGAGAGAACCGACAACTGCCCGAAAGTGAATGGCCCCGATCAGGACATCGGGAACTCGCCGATTTTGCGTAAGCTCGCGGACGGCAGGAGCGTCATCGTCTTCGGAATGAAGGACGGCACGGTCACTGCTCTTGATCCGGACAAAAAAGGCTCGGTCGTCTGGAAGGTCCATGTAGTGGAAATCCCCCAAGGGCAGGAGCACAGCTTTTTCGCGAATCTGAACGGAGTCGTGTGGGGCGGTGCGGCGGATGATCAGAACGTCTACTACGGACTGCAATCGGGCGGAATGGTGGCAGTGAAACTAGCGACCGGCAATGTCTTATGGCGCGCGACATTCCCGAAAACAGGGACCGCTCGTATTGTCAACTCCGCCGCTGCGACCGCCATGCCCGGAGTGGTCTTCTTGGCCGGATCGGACGGCAAACTGCATGCGCTTTCGACCGCCGACGGCAGCGTTCTTTGGGAATACGATACGGCTCGCCCGTTCGAGACAGTCAATAAGGTCGCTGCCAGAGGGGGGGCGATCGCGTCGATCGGACCTTCGATTGCGAAAGGAATGCTTTTCATCGGCTCGGGCTACGCCGTGACAGGAAACAATTCGGGCAACGTGCTGCTGGCTTTTTCGGCGCAGTAGCTGGAGCCCGCGACGCTTCGGGCGAACCGTCGCTGGTTTGGCCCGCAACATTTTTCATCCAGCACATCGTTCCCTTCCAAGATATACTTCGTGGCGCTCATGAGCTGGCCGCAGGCACGAAAGTAGGACCCTACGACGTGGCTCTTCGCGCGGCGTTCACCAGACTCTCGCGCTCGCCTGCAGTTTGCCATTCCCGTGCCCGGGGAAGTGAGTAATTTGGCGATTTCGCCCGACGGCCGTATGCTTGCGTTCGTCTCACCGGACGACAACGACGGATATTCCGGCCAGCGGCGGCAAGCTCACTCAGTTTCTTCCGAGTGATTCAAGCAAAACGAATGCGCAGATCTCTCCCGACGGAAAATGGGTGGCCTATGCTTCGAATGAATCGGGCGAGTGGGAGATTTACGTTACGACATTTCCCGCGGCGGCGGGCAAATGGCAAGTTTCCCGCGGCGGCGGAACCGAACCGCGATGGCGGGGTGACGGCCAGGAAATCTTTTATCTCGGACCGACGGAGAGGCTCATGGCTGTGCCCGTCGAAACGGTCATAACCTTCTCTTCGGGCGCGCCTGTGCCGCTGTTCCAGCTTCGTGCCCGGGCGCCGATTTCGTCGACCGACCTGTTTACCTATGATGTGACGAAGGACGGGAAGCGCTTCCTCGCGAACCAATACGTCAAGCCCGATCATGTTGTGCCGCTGACGATCGTGCAGCATGCACTTGCCGAACCGCCGAAATAGCGAGTTCACAGCTCGGGCCACCTCGTCGCTGCTGCTCGTCTCCCATCACACCAGGGGCCTGCACGGACTCCTTGCTGCAAGCGAAGCAAAAGCGCTGTAAAGTAATACGGGTGAGCCCTCGGAGAAACGAATCGCACGCAGACGCCTCGGGTCGAAGGGCGCTCAGGCTCTTTTTCTGCCTGCTTTGGCTGACCCTTAGCACCCTCGCCCCTGGTTTTCCGACTGGGGGGGCGGCCTCGGCCGGCGCGCAGCAATCGGCGCCTGAATCCTCCGGGAGCATTACCGGAACCGTTCTCGATCAAACCGATGCCCTGCTGCCCGGGGCCCGGGTCGTGCTTACCCGTCCAGATCAGCCCTCCCGCCAAGAGACGGAAACCGGTCAGGATGGACAATTCTCCTTTACCAATGTCGCGCCGGGTCCCTTCCAGCTTTCGATTTCGCAAGCGGACTTTGCAACCGAGGTAGTCTCAGGAACCGTCAGTCCCGGACAGACCTATGTGGTCCCGCCGGTCACCCTACCGATTGCGACCCAGGTTACCCGGGTGACGGTCGAACTGACGCAGGAGGAAGTGGCAGAAGAGCAGATGCAACTGGAAGAGAAACAGCGCGTCCTCGGTTTCATTCCCAATTTCTATGTCAGCTATATTCCCGACGCCGCTCCCCTCACCTCGAAGCAAAAGTTCAGGCTGGCCTGGAAATCGTCTACCGATCCCGTCACCTTCCTGGGTGTTGGTGCGCTGGCGGCGGTTCAACAAGCCACAAACGAATTCAAGGGATACGGTCAAGGATTTCAAGGGTACGCGAAACGCTACGGAGCAACCTACGCCGACGTTTTCGATGGCACGTTCCTCGGCAGTGCTATATTCCCGTCGCTTCTGAAACAGGATCCGCGCTACTTCTACAAGGGAACCGGCAGTGTTCGATCACGGCTTCTGTATGCGCTGGCCAACTCGGTGATCTGCAAGGGCGACAACAAACGGTGGCAGCCAAATTACTCGAACATTCTTGGAAACTTTGCGGCGGGCGGAATTGCAAATCTCTACTATCCGGCCAGCAATCGAGGGGCAGGGCTAACCTTCGAAACCGCGGGGATCCGGATCGCCGAAACGGCCGTTGCCGGCGTCTTTCAGGAATTCATCGTACGGAAGTTGACGCCCAACCTTCCAGCCCGCAATACGTCACAACCCTAAGCCGCACCCGCCGAGAGCGCCTTCGCCTGTCCCCGCGTCCATTGAATCAAATCGGTCGCCAGCTGTCCCGGGGTACCATTGACTTTCGCTTTTGATTCGCCTAAAGTGCCGTAGGGCAAATTGCGTTTGCCAGGGGATGACCATGGCGCTGACCAAACGGCAGAAGGAAGTACTGAATTATCTTGTCGGGTTTATCAACAAGAACGGTTACTCGCCGAGCTTTGAGGAAATCGCGCACGCGCTGAAGCTGACCTCGCTGGCGACGGTGCATAAGCATCTGTCGACGCTCGAGAAAAAGGGATTTATCCGGCGCGGCTACAACCAGAGCCGTTCAATCGAGGTGACGCAGCTCCCCAAGCCGGTGCGCGAGGAGATCCTCGACCGCCATGTGGTCGAGTTGCCTCTTGCCGGGAGAATCGCCGCGGGCCACCCACTCGAGGCCGTCGAAGACAACGAGTCGATTTCGCTTGCAGACTTTACGCGCGGACACAACAACTTCGTGCTGAAGGTGAAGGGGGAGTCGATGCGCGATGATCACATTCTCGACGGCGATTACATCGTGGTCGAGCAGACGCAGGTAGCAAATCCGGGCGAAATCGTGGTCGCGCTGGTTGGCGAGGATGAGGCGACGGTGAAACGTTTCTATCGCGAGCAAGGCGGGAAGATTCGTCTTCAGCCCGCAAACTCCGCGATGTCGCCCATCATCGTGGCGGCCCAGGATGTGAAGATTCAAGGCCGCGTGGTTGGAGTGCTACGCAAGTTTTGAGTCCGGCGGTCCTTACCGACCTCATCGCTCCGTATCTTTCCCAGCGTCCCCGTCGCATGCAGCCCTAGCTCGTCGAGAGAAATGGCTGGAAAGATTTCCACAGCTCTGCGGGCCTGCGTGGAGGTCAACTTTCGCCCGTTAACGCACGGGACACAAGTTGTTTCTTTGGGTTTGGCAGAAGCACGGCGACAGACTAGATTGATCCCCAGTCCCGATTCATCCGGCAACTCTTGGCGCACTTGGGCCCAAGGAGGCACTGTAAATGTGGGGAGAGAAGAAGCAGGATGCTCCCGCTAGGACGCCGCTCCCGCAGCAGCCTAGACCAGCCGTATCACCTTCAACTCTTTCTGGGGAGGCAAAGACCATGGCACCTTTGGATTCGACCTATCCGGCTTCGTCAGACCGGATGAGCAGCAGCGCAACGGCCCGTCTCGGCGCGAGCCTACATGTGAAGGGCGAGATCACGGGTAATGAGGACCTGGCCATTGACGGCACCGTCGAAGGCCTGGTTCACTTGGAGGATCGTAAACTGACGATCGGCGCCAGCGCGCGTGTGACCGCCGATGTGATCGCCCGCGAAGTCGTCGTCTATGGCAATGTAAAGGGCAATCTGCGAGCGCGTGACCGGATCGAGATCAAGAAAGACGGTTCGGTTGTCGGCGATCTAACCACGGCTCGAATCATGATCGAGGACGGCGCGTACTTCAAGGGTGCGATCGAGATCGACAAGGCTGGCGATTCCGGCAGCTCTGACGACGTCGACAAGCCCGCGTACACGCGGTCGACCCGTTTGCCCGCAACGACCTCAGCAGGCTAGTCCCCCGAATTTAAGCAGATGGTGGGCCGCTTCGGTGGCGGCCCCCCCTTGCTTCCTCGTTTTCCATCCGCAGCCATGGACCCGGGTGGATCTGTCGATGGCAGCGCTTAGCCCAAATTGAACTGCACTTTCACGTCAAACCGAATAGAAACCGGCATGCCATCGAGAATGGTTGGCTGATATCGTCGTTCCGACACCGCCTTCAAGGCGGCCTCTAGTAGGAGAGCCGGGCCGCTGATCGCCTTCACCTGTGTGACGTTTCCTTTGTCATCGATGACCGCCTCGATCACGACGGTTCCCGAGACGTGCGCCTGGCGGGCGACGGCCGGGTACACCAGCGGCGGGGCGTACACGAGCGCCGGCTCCTTCATACCCGAGAAAATTCGTATGGGCTCCTTTGGCTTTGTGGCTGGCGGGGGAGGCGGTGGAGGGGGGGAGTTGGTAAGCGAGCCGCCCAGAACGTCGCCCACTCCGCCCGGAACGCCTCCCGTCATATCGGAAAGGGCAGGGGCCGTCTCGCCTGCATCCGGCGCGGATCGGACCTTCTTGGGGATCACGGTTGGAGCCGTCAGTGTCGCGCGAAGAAGTGACTGCTTCGGAAGGCTCTCGATATGCACGGGCGGGGGCGGCGCAGCCGGCGGAGGCGGTGCGAGAAGTATCGTGTTATTCAACCTGTAGAGATCGATTCCCTCTGTGAACAGCAGCGGCAGCAACAGCAGGACGCCCAGGATGAACAACTGGATCGTGAATGCGAGGCCCGCCTTCGCGGCGCGCTTGCTGCGATCGCGTGCGTTCTCCTCGATAATCGCATCGGCAAACAGGTGAGGCGCGCCGACCATGGTTCGAGTGCGGGATTGAGGAGTTCGTTGACCCTGGTAATTGCTTTCCTGAGCAGCCTGCGGAAATGCAACTGCGTTGGACCCTGGCATCTTCATCTCCTTTTCCAAAACAGCGTAGAGGCCGTGCAGCACCGTTAGGAATCTCTGGCCGAGATCCGAACCGGGCCCCACAGCTCCACCGCGTGACCAGAGCGGCGGGAATGAACTACTTCTCCACGTGGAAAAGCAAGATGGTGCGAACTACACCGATCAGTCGCCTTTAGTGTGCAGATTCCACCCTGAAACCGCAAACTCAAAATCCGAATCGTTCCTATAGCCAACCGTGATTTCACCTGCCCACCTGGGTTTGGCCCGAAACCTCGAGGATTGTCCCAACCAGGTGGTCGTGGTAGCGGGCGGCACGCCCGCTCGGCGAAACCGTCAGCCTTCTTTAGCTCAACCCTTCCTCAATCGCCGGAATCACCGCTTGCAACAATGCAATGAAATGCTCCTTCACCCGCTCGCTTCCTTCCATCACTTCGGCATGACTCAGAGGTTGCTCCAAAATCCCCGCTGCCATATTCGTGGCACAGGAGATCCCTAGCACGCGCATGCCCATCTGCCGCGCGGCAATCACTTCCGGGACCGTGGACATCCCCACCAAATCCGCTCCGATCGTCTTCAGGTAACGAATCTCCGCCGGCGTCTCGAAACTGGGGCCGGCAAGCGCCGCATACACTCCCTCCTGAAGGACAATCCCGAGACCTTTCGCCTCCCGGAGCGCGATTTCGCGATAGGGCTTCCAGTATGCCTGGGTCATGTCCGGGAAGCGCACGCCGAACCGCTCGTCGTTCGGCCCCATCAGAGGATTCGTTCCCTGCAGATTGATGTGGTCTGAAATCAAGACCAGAGCACCCTGGCGGTAGTCCAAGTTGATGGCGCCCGCTGCATTCGTCAGAATTGCCGCGCGAACTCCCACCTGACCCAGCACGCGCAGAGGAAAAGCAACATCCTTCGCCGAGTAGCCTTCGTAGAGGTGCACGCGTCCCTGCATCGCCGCCACCGGCACCTCACCGACCTTACCGATTACTAGTGCGCCGGCATGTCCTTCGATGGTCGACCGCGGAAAGTTCGGAATTTTGCGGTACGGAATTCGCGTCGCAAAGGCCAGCTCGTCGGCGAACGCTCCCAATCCCGAGCCCAAGACAATCCCGATCTTGGGCCGCAGTTTGGTTCTGGACCGAATGAATCTCGCCGCGCGCGTAGCCGCTTCGAACTCGCCTGGCTGTTGGGCCGGCCTCATCGCAGCATGATTCCTACGATTGAAGCGGACATGAGATTCGCCATCGTTCCTGCCAGCATCGCCCGGATGCCCAGCCGCGCTAGCTCGGCCTTCTTATTGGGCGCGAGCGCGCCGATTCCGCCGATCTGAATCCCGATCGAGCTGAAATTCGCGAAGCCGCACAGCGCAAACGTGGCGATGGTAAACGAGCGCGGATCGAGTAGGTTCTGCATCGGACCAAGCCGCTGGAAGGCGACCAACTCGTTTGTGACCATCCGCAAACCCATCAGGTTGCCTACGGCGCTGCAGTCACGCCACGGCACGCCGGCCAGCCATGCCAGCGGTGCGAAGATCCAGCCGAAGATTTGTTCGAGGCTTGACGGGAACCGTCCGATCCCGTGCGCCGCAAGGAGATTGTGGGCGCCGCCGAAGAGCGCATCGACCAGATAAATGAGCGCAATGAACGAAACGAGCATCGCAGCCACGTTGAGTGCAAGGTGAAGCCCGTCGATGGTTCCGCGCGCGATGGCACCCAAGGCATTTGTCTCGCGCTCCATTTCTGCCATTTCGACGAGGCCCGCGGTGAGCGGCTTCTCCGTTTCCGGCACCAGCATCTTCGCGATCACAATCGTGCCGGGCGCGGTCATGATCACCGCCGCCAGAAGATGCTCGGCCTTGATTCCGTAGGCCATGTACGCGCCCATCAAACTGCCCGAGACGTGGGCCATGCCGCTCGTCATGATGGTCATTAGTTCCGATCGAGTTACTTCGGGGAGAAAAGGCCGTATTGTCAACGGCGCTTCCGTCTGTCCCATGAAGATGCTGGCCGCCACGTTGAGTGATTCTGCTCCGCTGGCGCCCATCAGCCGCGTCATCACATGCGCCGCGGCCCTCACGATGATCTGCATGACGCCCCAGTAGTAGAGCAACGCGAAAAATGCGGCGATAAAAATAATGATCGGAAGCGCTTGGAAAGCGAAAATGAATCCGCGCGGCGAATCGCGCTGGCCCAGCTCGCCGAAAATGAAAGAAGATCCGTAATAGGAAAAATCCAGCAGCCATTCGGCCCCTTGTCCGAGTTCGTGGAACGCGACTCGTCCGAAGGTCCACTTGATCACCAAAAACGCCAGCACGATCTGCAGCCCCAGCCCCCAGGCGATGGTCTTGAGCCGAATGGCACGGCGATTGGTTGAAAACAGAATCGCCGCGCCAAGCACAAAAGCGATGCCCAGGATCCCCACAAACCGCTGCATCTCCGCACAACCTCCCTCTGTAAATGGCCGGTAGTATATGAGCCGCCGCCTCGGTGCACAAGCGACGAAACCGGGCCACGGCAGCCTTGGGTAACTTCGCCGGGGAGATTCCGAGCTTGCCGGGAAGCGATCAGGGCGGGTAGGGAGCCTGCGACCGTTTCCGGACTTTAGATCACCTTTGCCTCAACCAGTGATGCGGATATCTTCCGCTGATACTCGTGGGCCTTTGCCAGAATTTCCGGCTTGTCCATGGTCAGCATCACACGATCCTCCATCACGATCTTCCCCGCGATCACCACGCTGCGCACGTCGTGCGCATTCAGGGCGTACACCAGCTGCGAATAAACGTTGTACATCGGAGTCGCATGTGTCGCGCCCGTGCCGATCAAGACAATATCGGCCTGCTTGCCGACTTCGAGCGATCCGATCTGAGCGTCGAGGTGCAGTGCGCGAGCCCCTCCGATGGTGGCCATTTCCACCACTTGCCGGGCGGGCAGCGCCCTGGGATCCATGCGGGTCACTTTTTGCAGCTTCGCTGCGATATTCATTTCCTGGAACAGATCCTGATTGTTGTTGCTGGCAGCGCTGTCCGTGGCCAGACCCACCGCCTGCCCCGCCGCCAGCAAATCGACTACGGGCATTACACCGGAAGCCAGCTTCATGTTGCTCGATGGATTGTGAATGGATCCGACGCCGCGCCGCACCAGTGTCGCGATATCCTCCTCATCCAGCCACACGGTGTGCGCCGCGATGACCTCGGGCCCCAACAATCCGATGCTGTCCAGGTAGGCTACGGGCGAAAGTCCGTATTTCCTGCGGCTCAACTGGCTCTCAAACGGTGCTTCGGCCACATGGATCAAAATGGGCGCGCCGGTGCGCCTAGCCAGCGCTGTGGCTGCCTTTAGGTTTTCAGTGGACAGCGTGTACATCGAATGCGGAGCAACTCCGGGCGCGATGAGTGGATCCCCTTGCCAACGCTGGATGAACCGTTCCGTGTAGGCCAAGGCCGCAGCCGGTGTCTGGTGGTCGGGTGCCGGAAAATCGACGATGGTCTCGCCAAGCACGCCACGCATTCCGGCCTCCTTGGTGACGCTGGCGACCACATCCTCGAAGTAATACATGTCCGCATAGGTGGTGATCCCGCCGCGCAGCATCTCCAGTACGCCGAGGCGCGTGCCCCACAGGATAAAGTCCTCCGTCACGTTTCGCGCTTCGGCCGGAAAGATGTATTTTTGCAGCCAATCATCGAGCGAGTGATCCTCCGCAACACCGCGAAAAAGACTCATGGCCGCATGCGCATGGCCATTGATCATGCCGGGCATCACGAGCGTGCCGCCCGCCTCGATTTTCCTCGCGCCGCTGGCCTGGGCCTCAAGATCAGCCCTCTTTCCGACCGCCGCAATCGTGTCGCCCTCAATTGCCACACCGCCGTCGTCGATCACGCGGAACTGGGCGTCCATCGTGATCACCGTTCCGCCTCTGACAAAAAGATCCACGCCGTCCTTTCTCTCGCTCCTTCCGAAGTCTATTTGTCTCCCAAAAACTCAAGCGTGTACGCGGTGGCCGGGTCGAACCCCTGGCGGATGACCTTTAAATCGAGGAGCTGTTTGTACATCGTATCCCACCGATCCCGCGTCATCTTTCCCAGCTGTGCCCCGCTCGGGTCGTCCCCCTGAACAAAGTGCCCGTCGCGCAGCGCTTTCCAGGTAAAGCTCATCCACTCCGGATTCAGCGCCGGATTCAGCTTGAGGATGGCTGCGTGGGCCGCCGCGGGATCATTTAGATAATCCCGCCAACCTCGCAACGAGGCATCCACAAACCTTCCCACCATCTCGGGATGCTTCTGTAAGAAATCCAGGGTCGTGAACATCACGCGGTAGGGGCTGTACCCCGCGTCGCTGGTCAGCAGCACCCGCGTTTCAATTCCCGCTTGCTTGGCGAAAAACGGTTCCGACGTTGCAAACGCCTGCTGGATGTAATGCGGATCGGCCACGAAATTGGCTACATTCATCATCGCTGGAATCTCGTGCACGTTCGTCAATTGGTAGCGCTTCTCGATGTATTCAAACCAGGTTGAGCCGGTCTTGACCGCCACGGTGTGCCCGTTCAGATCAGCGAAGGAGTGGATCGGTGAGTCCTTCCTGACCATGATGCCCTGCGGATCGCGTTGCATCGTAGCCGCCACGGCTACCAGCGGCTGCCCGTCGGCGATCGATTCCAAAATCTTGTCCGATGAACTCATCCCCAACTGGGCCGTACCCACCGATACCTGTTGCTCGGGGGTGACGTAAGGCCCGCCGGGCTGGATGCTTAGGTCCAGCCCCGCATCCTTGTAATAGCCCTTGACCAGTGCCGTGTAGAAGCCACCGTGCTCCGGCTGCGGGTACCAATCGGCTTGCAGTGTGACCTTCCGCAGGTTGGCGCTGCCCGAGGCATGGTGACACCCCGCCATAGCGAGGCCAGCCAGAATGAGCATGCACCAGCAGAGAGGGGAACGGACGCCCTTGCGCATGTTCGAGACTAGCACGCCGCGGCTCGAGCCGAAAGCATTCTCGATCTGACGGGGAATGGCAGGCAGGGCTTGAGGGATCGACCGCGGAGGGTGGCCGACTTTCCCCCTTGCTCCCCGTGCTAGAATTCCGCATGGCGCCGCTCGATCGGAAACGTTCCCATCAGGCCCGGCTGGATGAAGATCGCATGCGGGCGCTCTACCGCTTCACCGCCCGCACGCTCGCAACCGCTCATCCTGTGCCCTTCGGTGCGCTGATCGTCGGAACGAGCACCGGCAAACGGCTGATGGAAGCCGCCAACGCGGTCATGGCCGAGAACGATCCTTCCTCTCACGCCGAGGTGCGCACGGTCCGCCTGGCCTGCAAGAAACTGAAGCGCTCTTCGCTCGCCGGTTACACGATGTACTCCACCTGCGAGCCCTGCGCCATGTGCATGGCCAACGCCCTTTGGGCGCGTCTGGATCGCGTCGTTTACGGCGCCACGATTGCGGATGCCGGCCGTCATTGCCTTCAGATTCAGATTTCCGCTCGCGAGCTCACACGCCGCTCGGATATGAAGTGCGTTGTCGATGGGCCTGTGCTTCGCGATCTTTGCGTTACGCTTTTCACTGATCCGAGGATGCAAAAAGCGTTTCGCACTTGGAGTACGTCGAAGACGAAAGCGAATCATTCCTAGCCGCGCCGGAGACCGCTCGATGGATTTGCGCCACGCTGCCCAACTCAGTTCTCTGCTTGCCGATCCCGCGCGAGTCCTTACGCATCCGCCGACCGTCGAGCAGCTTTCGCGCGATTTCTACTGGTACTCCCCGGTTCTCCGCAAGCAACTGGACGGGAAAGTCGGCGACCTGGTCATCCAGCCAATCACCGCCCCCGAAGTCCGAAGCATCCTCCGCTACTGTTACGCGAACGATATTCCCGTCACGGCGCGGGGTGCCGGCACGGGCAATTACGGCCAGGCCGTGCCGCTGCAAGGGGGCGTCATCCTCGATCTTGCGCGCATGGATCGCATCGAGCGGATCACTCCCGATGGCGTCGCCGTCTCGGAACCCGGCGTGCGTTTGGGCGTCCTCGAGAATGAAGCGCGCAAGGTGGGCTGGGAGCTGCGATGCTATCCGTCGACGATCATCAAAGCCTCGGTTGGCGGCTTTCTCGGCGGAGGTTCCGGTGGCATTGGTTCGGTCGCCCACGGCAACCTGCGCGATTTTCAAACCGTCCGCGCCCTGGAAGTCGTTACCATGGAAACAGAGCCGCGCATTGTTCTTCATGAAGGCGAGGCTGTCCACGATATTCTTCACGCCTGGGGAACCAACGGCATCGTCACGCGGATCTGGCTCGCGCTCGCTCCCGCTGTCGAGTGGGCGCAGTGCGCGATCGCCTTTGACACCTTTGCCGCAGCCTTCGATTTCAGCGAGTCGATCGCCGTCGGCCGGGCCTGGACCAAACGTCTGGTTACGCCCTTCGAATGGCCGATTCCTTCGTTCTTCACGCCGGTCCGGGAATACGCGCCCCAGGGAAAAGCGCTCATCTTTTTCCTCATCGCCGAATCGCAGCGCGCCGAGCTCGAAGCCGCGGCGCGCCGGCTGGGAGGGGAAGTCACTTACTCCGGAAAGTACCTTGGTCTGCGCACCCGCCCGCTCCTCTCCGATTACACCTGGAATCACACCACCCTCTGGGCCATGCGCTCCGATGAAGCCTACACCTACCTGCAATGCGCGTTCGATCCCGCGGCGGTGCGCGATCAGATGCGCCGTTTGAAAGAGCGCTTCGGCGACGAAATTCTGTTCCACATGGAGTTTTGGAAAGCCGGCGACGGGCGCATGATCCCCGGAGCGATCCCGGTCGTTTACTACACGACCGAGCAGCGCCTGAACGACATGATCTCGTTTTGCCGCCAAATCGGCGTTTTCGTAGCCAATCCTCACGTCAACAACGTCGAAGGCGGCGGCCGCTATCGCGAGGACAATGTGCAGTTGCTCGCGAAGCAACGCTACGATCCGAAGGGCCTGCTCAATCCTGGCAAGATGATCACATTCAAGCCGCAAGAGCTCGTTTGATGAAGACCTGGATTCCGGACGCGCGCAACTTCGCCTATCTGAATTGGAAACAAGTGGACGCGCTGCCGCGGGAAGCCACCCTGCTTGTCCTTCCCACCGCGGCAGTCGAACAGCACGGCCACCATCTCCCGCTGGCGACCGACACGCTCATCAATAATCTCCTGCTCGGCCGGGCGCTTGCGAAATTGCCCGCGCATCTTTCTGTCTACGCCCTGCCCCCCGTGCACTACGGCAAGAGCAATGAGCACATGGGCTTTCCCGGCACCCTTTCGGTGAGCGCCGCCACATTCATGGCGGTTCTCCGCGATCTCGGCGCAAGCATCGCAAGCGCGGGCTTCCAGCGCCTGGTGCTCTATAACACGCACGGCGGCAATACCGCTCTCATCGAGGTGATGGCTCGCGATCTTCGCGCGGAATTCCGGTTGCGCACGTTCACCGTACATGGCTCGGCGGGCGCTCACTTCGACGGTCTCACTCCTCAGGAGCGCGCTTACGGTTTTCACGCCGGGGAGATCGAGACCGCATTTCTGTTGGCCTCGGTGCCGGAGTTGGTCGATCGCTCCGCCTATACGGCCAATTACATTGCGGATGCCGCAAATCCAGGGCCGCTGCTTCCGGAAAACGCTCCCGCCACGTTCGCTTGGTTGACCTCCGATATCACCACGAGCGGGGTGATGGGCGATCCGCGCCCGGCCACAGCAGAAAACGGCGCGCGGTGGCTCGACCAGGGCGCGACGCGCCTGGCCGCCGCCCTGGATGCCATGCTGCGCTTCCCGCTTTCGCCCGCGCCATGAACGGCGTCTGGATGGAATGCGGCAACGGCGTCCGCCTGGAGCGTGGCGTCCGCTGCCGCATGTCGGATGGCACCGAACTCGTTTCCGACCACTACTATCCGCCTGAGCCCGGCCCCCACCCCACGCTATTGATGCGCCAGCCTTACGGCCGCGACATCGCCTCGACCGTCACCTACGCGCACCCGGCCTGGTTTGCCCGTCGCGGCTACAACGTGGTGATCCAGGACGTCCGCGGCCGCGGCGATTCCGGTGGCGATTTTTATCCCTTCCGCCACGAGGCGCGCGACGGCGCCGAAACCATCTCTTGGCTGAGCATGCGCCCTGAATCAAACGGCAGCATCGGCATGTACGGTTTTTCCTATCAGGGAATCACACAGCTTCTCGCCGCCGCCGAGGCGCCCGACAGCCTGATCTGCATCGCGCCTGGCATGACCGCGCATGATCTGTACCACGGCTGGTTCTACCACAACGGCGCGCTGCGCCTGGCAGCCTCGCTTGGCTGGGGACTGCAGATGCTGAAAGCCGACGCTCGTCGCCTTAAGCTCCGCGAAGCAAGCGACGCGCTCGAGCACGCTTGGGCCAACCTCGCCGCCCAAACGAGCGTTCTACCTTTTCGCGATCATCCCGCACTTCACAGTCGAGGCTTGCCCGGCTACGTGCTCGACTGGTTCGATCATCCCGAGCCGGATGGCTACTGGTCGTCGCTCGATCTAAGCCAATCGCTCGGGCGCATTCGCATTCCCGCGCTTCACCTCTCCGGCTGGTATGACAGGTATCTTAAGGGGACCATTGAGACCTTCCTCGCGCTGACCCGAGGCGCGGGCACCGATTTTGCGCGACAGCATCAGTATCTTGTCGTAGGTCCCTGGCTGCACATCCCCTGGGGTGACCGCATCGGCGACGCGGATTTTGGCCCCCACGCACTGCTGGATACCGACGCACTCCTGCTGCGTTGGTTCGATCACTGGCTCAAGGGTTCCGGTGCGCTTTCCAGCGAGCCCCGCATTCGCTATTTCGTCCTCGGCGAAAACCGTTGGCGCAGCGCTGACAGATTTCCCCTGGAGGCCAACCACGTCCTGTATCTGCACAGCAAGGGACGCGCCAACTCGCGGAAAGGAGACGGTGTCTTATCCCGAGCCGAACCCTCGCCGGATGAGCCCTCCGACATCTTCATCTACGATCCGGAAGTGCCCGTGCTCGCTCCGGGCGGCTTGGCCGCCCCCGCGGGGCAATTCGACCAGTGTGCTCTGGAGCTCGGCAACCATGTACTCGTCTATACGACCGCTCCGCTCTCTCAGCCTCTCCGCATTTTCGGCATTCCCCGTGTGTCGCTCTATGCCTCGAGTTCTGCCGCACACACCGACTTCACGTCAAAACTTGTGCGCGTCCGTCCCGGCGGCGCAGCCGAATTCATATCCATCGGCATCGCGCGATCGGGTCGGCTTTTCGCTAGGACCGGATACGCCGCCGACAAAATCCATCATTGGCAGTTCGACCTAGAACCCACATCCTGTCTGTTTGAGGCCGGCGATCAAATCCGCCTGGAGATCGCCAGCAGCGCGTTTCCGCTCTACGATCGCAATCCGGGAACAGGTGTGCCCTCCGGCCGGGCGACGTCCTGGGATTGGCGGCGCTCGACGCAAATCCTTCATCACACAAGCCCTCATTCCTCTGCACTGTACCTGCCCGCCCAAGAGGAACGAGGATGAGCTCCGCCTTGCCGCAGATTCAGTTCGACGGTGTGACGAAGAGCTACGGCACCGGTCGGCTGGTCCTCGAGTCGATCGATCTGAAAATTGGCAAAGGCGAATTCGTCAGCCTCATCGGGCCGTCTGGCTGCGGCAAATCCACGGTCCTAAAATTGATTTCCGGGCTCACGCCGCCCAGTGCCGGAACGATTCAGATCGATGGGGTGACGCCGGAAAATGCACGCGAGACGATGTCCTTCATTTTTCAGGATGCCACGCTGCTGCCTTGGCGCACGGTAACAGGAAATGTCGGCCTCGGCCTGGAACTTGAGCGCATGATCCGTAAGCGCCGCGCTGAGAAAGTTCGCTCCCTGCTCCAGCTGGTCGGTTTGGATGAAGTCGCTGACGCATATCCCCGTGAACTTTCCGGCGGTATGAAGATGCGGGCATCGATCGCCCGAGCGCTCGCGACCAACCCGCGATTGCTGTTGATGGATGAGCCCTTCGCCGCTCTCGATGAAATGACGCGCGATCGCCTGAACGAAGAGCTGCTCCGCCTGCGCGCCGAGCAGGGCTGGACCGCTGTCTTCGTCACCCACTCGGTCGCCGAGGCTGTTTTTCTGTCGACGCGCATCATCGTGCTTGCGCCGAATCCCGGGCGTATCCACGCGGTCGTGCCGGTCGATCTTCCTTTCCCACGCACGGCACCGCTTCGCGAGTGTCCCGAGTTCGAAGCGCTCGTCGCTCGGGCGTCGCATGTTCTGCGCGAGGTGCTGGCGCCATGAGGCAGCGACTGATCACCCTCGCCAACGCCCTTGCTGTTTTTTTGGCGTTGCTGATCGCCTGGCAGCTCGTCTTGTGGGTTTTTCGCGTTCCGCACTACATGCTGCCCTCGCCGTGGGCCGTCGCGCGTGCGGTGGGAGACCGCTTCCACTCGCTGCTGACCTCGACGACCATCACCGCCGAGGAATCTCTCGGTGGCCTGCTCGCCAGCATCGTCGTTGGCGTCTTTGTCGCGCTGATCTTCGCCCAGTCGCGTTGGGTTCGCAAGATGCTCTATCCGTATACCATTCTTCTTCAGACCGTGCCCATCGTCGCGATTGCGCCCCTGATCCTGATGTGGGTCGGTGCCGGGATTGGGGCTGTAGCCCTCATCGCCTTCATCATCTCGCTGGCGCCGGTCATCGCCAACACCACCCAAGGCCTCATCAGCGTGGACGAAAATCTCGTGCACCTCTTCCTCATGCACAATGCCTCGGCCTCGCAGAGGCTGTTCAAGCTTCGGCTGCCGCACGCGGTTCCCTCGCTCTTCGTCGGAATTCGCATCGCCAGCGGCATCTCCGTGATCGGCGCCATCACCGGCGAGTTGTACGCGGGATCGAGTCAGGTAGGCGTGGGCGGCCTGGGCTACTCGATTCTCTATGCCTCGTCACAGCTCCAGACCGATTATTTGTTCGCGCTGGTCCTCGCAGCGACCGTGCTGGGCTTCAGCTTTTTCTTTGTGGTGATGTTCTTGGAGTGGTATTTCCTGCATCGGTGGCACGAATCGGTCCGGACGCCGGAAACGGAATAACCCCCGAGAACGGCCGAGGCCCTGGAGGTGGGCGGCGGTCATTCCACGGCGATTCTTGACCCGCGCTGCGCGGTGGCCGAAAGCCGCTCGATACGGTGATCGATGACGGCTCGGATGGCCTTGAGGAATTCGACACGCGAATTGGTGAGGTGCTGGCGCACAGCAGGGGAAATATCGAGAACCTTTCCCAGGTGATCGAGCACTTCGTGGCAAGCACACCGCTCGCTTGCGACGTGCTCGGCTGCCGTAGGGGTCGTCTGTTCGTTGCTCATCCTGTCTCCTTCATCTCGACCTTCAGGACCTGGTTATCCAGCTTTGCTCGTGAGGGAACCAGTGTCGCCATCGATCGCGGTAAACCAATGTGACGGCGCAGTGTGCCGATTTCGACCACCAGCTCGTCTCCCTTCTTGAACAGTGCCACCTCGCCCTTTGCCGCGAAGGGTAGCAGCAGGCGAATCTCGTAAACCCCGTTCGTCTTCCCGAATGTATACGGTTTCTCGGTTCGAGTCACCGCTGCCGGGTCCTGGTTATGATACAGCACACGCGCCAATTCCTCGAGCCGCTGTTTGCCGAGAACTTCGTGTGCAAACAAAGGCACCCGGTGGACCGGGACGGGCGCGAAATACTCCTCAATCTCTTTCAGCACCCGGTCTTGGGACATGTGCCACTCGCTAAACCAGGCATCCTTCACTTCCGCGGGAAGGAGCCGATTGACCACAACCGAGTCCACGGTCAGGCCGTGCAGTGAGAAGTAGACAAAGGCGCGCTGTGTCTCGCGCAAGACCATCTTTTCGGGGTTGGTGACCAGGCGGACGCTCGTGGTATAAGGATCTTCCATCAAATCGTCGACGCCCTCGAGTTTCTCGAACAGGTTGCGGATGTTCGCAAAGTAGCTGTCGGTCGGCAACTCGAACGGCGCCACGCGATTGGCAATCGGCCGCACCGCCTTCAACAGGTTCCGCTGGAACGGGAAAATATGCTTCATGTACCAGTCCAGCGTCGTCGGCATGCTGATGAACCGGAGCGATTCGGCCGTGGGTGCCGCGTCGAGCACAATCACGTCATAACGTTGCTCGCGACGGTACTCGTTGATGTACATCATCGCGCTCAGCTCTTCCATGCCCGGAAGGATGGCGAGTTCTTCGGCTTCCACACCGCTGATGCCGGTCGTGCGTAGGACGGAGATCACGTAGGAGGAAATCTCCTGCCAGTGGCGCCGGATCTCTTTCTGGATGTTCAGCTCGAAAATCGAAAGCCGGTCGCTGATGGCTAGGGGATCGGACGTTTGCGTGTGGAAGAGATCGGTCCCAAGGTCAAAGGAATCGGCCAGACTGTGAGCGGGATCGATGCTCATCACCAGCGTCCGCTGACCGAGTTCCGCTAACCGGACGCCCGTGGCGGCGGCTAAACTCGTCTTTCCGACGCCGCCTTTGCCGCTAAACAGTAGGATCCTCATAGCTCATTATAGCAGGCCGAACGCAAGCGATGAGGCGGACGCAGCCATTGCTTTCGTGTCGTCCCCATTTGCTACAATGAGGCCGATTGTCCTTCGGTTAGTGAAGATCGCGCCGGTCGACAGAAGCCCCGAGGAGGACGAAGTGCTTCGCTTGGAAACCGAAACAGGATGGTGGCTGGTAACCCATCCCGATCACGCTCGTCTCGCGGGAGCGTTCGCCGAACGATGGGGCAACGACCGCTTCCTGGCACCCGAGCCGCGTGCCCACGTTCTCAAAGCCGTCGCACGCCACGACGATGGCTGGGCCCTCCGCGATGCCACGCCGCAGATTACCCGCCAAGGCAAACCGAGCGCCTACTCAGTCGAGCTTGTCGGGAAGTACTCGGCATTCGAAGAAATAGACCTTGCCGACTATTTGGCCGTGCGAGATCGTGCTGTCCGGCTGATCGCCGAGGAGGATCCCTATGCAGCCATCCTCATCTCCATGCACACCTATAATCTGCTGAGCGAGCATGCCGACCGCTCGACGATTCAGCCCGACGAACTGCCTCTTCTCGATCAATTTCTTGCCCAACAAAAGGCTTTTCAATTGCGACTCTTCGAGCGGATTTCCGCAGATCAGGCTCTCCCTGCCGAACAGAAAACCGAAGCGACCATCCTCGATCATTTTCGCTTGCTGCAGGCGGCCGACAACCTATCCCTTCTCGCCTGCGTGGATTTCCAACGCCCTGCCAACTTATTGCATGCGCTGCCGTTGCGAAACGGCACACGCAGGCGGGTCGAGGTCGAGTCGAAAGGATCGCGTCATTTCCTGCTGGACCCCTATCCATTCGCCGAGCCATCGCTGACCTTCCGCTTTCCGGCGCGACAAGTCACCGGGAAGCTGTTTTCTTCTTCCGCTAAGCTACAGGAGGAGTTCCACGCGGCCCCGGTCGAGACGCTCTCGGTCACCTTCAGCGTAGCCTAAACCGCCGTAAGTTCCTTGCGGGCAACGCGACGCACAAGCCGCTCGGAGAATCTGTACTTAGAAAGCACACGGAAGACGACGATTTCCATCGTCCCCTCTCGCTGAGGGCAGAAAATCAGAACAGAACGCTTAGCGACATCTGAATTTGCCGCGCACCGCCGATCGTCTTGTTGGTCACACCCAAACCGCTGAAGCTCGAGCAAACGTACAGGGCAGTGAAGGTCGTGTCGCAGCCGTTGACTCCCGTCGCGGGCTGGCCCTCGGAAGGAAAACCGTTGAAGCCGATGTTCTGGCTCACATTGTCAATCGGGATATCAAAGCTCGGGTGATTCCAGAGGTTGAAAACATCGAATGAATACTTGACGGAAACCCGCTCGGTGATCTGCGTCGTCTTCAGCAGTGAAACGTCCCAGCGGTTTTGCCAGGGCTGTCGGAAGATGTTGCGCTGACCGCTTGGAATGAAGTTGGTTTCGTACGGGTCATTGGAAGGAATGGCGCCCGCCAGGCCTTCTACCGTGGAACCCGCGGCGAGCAACGGGAGCGTGAAGCAGTTCGGGTTGAGGGCTGGTTTCCCGACGACGACTCCTGAATAGCCGGTCACGGCCGACTTGGGCGTGCAGTCAGAGGCGAGCGGAACGATCGGATTGGTGATGCCGTCGTTGGTTCCGTAGAAGATGCTGCCGACGGCGCCGCTATAATCGACGATGCTATACGGCTGCCCGCTCTGGAGCACGGTCAAGCCGGAAATGCCCCAACCGTTCCCCACCTTACCCTTCCAGGAATTTTGGTCAAAGAACTTTGGTAACTGGTAGGTATAGGTGAAATTGAACACATGGGTACGGTCAAAGTCCGAGTTGCCGTAGGCTGAGCGTAGGTTCAGAGGGTTGTTGCCGTTGTAGAACAGACCCATGGCGCTCTGCTCGTCTTCTGCGTGCGAGTAGGTATAAGAAAACCCAAACTGCAGGCCATGGCTCAGGCGCTTTTCGACGTGGGTCTGTAGCGCATTGTAGGCAGAAACGCCTGCCGCGGTGTAAGACTCCGACTCAGCCGAATAGCCGATGTAGGGGACGCGCAGATCGACGTTACCTCCTTCGAAGTTCGCCTGGTAGTTGCCTACCGACTGTCCATTGACCGGAGGCAATGCAATCGGAGTGCCCGCGTTCTGGATTGTGTAGCCATACGTATAGAACTGCGCGGCTGCCGCCAATGTGGGATCAGGGCAAACCGGTGCGGGACCGCATAGTGGATTTCCTGGCGAAGCGATCCTGGCTTGGTTGAACGGGACCGGGATTACCTCATGGCGGCCCAGATTGCCCACGTAGCCGATATCAATGGCAAGGTCATTGCGAGGCTGCCATTGAATGTCGAGGGTCTGGTTCATTGTGTAGGGAAGCTTATTGGTACGGTTGTAGACGGCAAAAGAGAACAGCGGTATCTCCGTTTCGATTTGCCCCGCATTGGGGATGAAAAGGTCCGCCGGATTGCCACTCGGAGGAACAGGCGGTGTTGTGCCCCAAGGATTCTCGAACGTGCAATAGTTATATGGAAGAGGGTTACATTTTGTCGTATTGACATACGGCGGAGATTGGACAACGCCGAAGGGACCGCCCGGGATAACTCCCGATGCGAACCCTGGAGAGAGGTACGTGAAAAGCTCGCCGCGGTCGTAGTACATCCCCCATCCCGCGCGGACTACCACCTTGCTGTTGAACTTCTTAGGGCTCCACGCGACGCCGACGCGGGGTGCGAGTCCCCATTGGCGACCGGTCAAGGTCGAATCGCTGACACCCTTTGTTGGGAACAGTTTATTGTTCCCCGCGATGATGAAGCCGTTGTTCACAATGGTGTCGGTATCTTGGTTGTACACGTACAGCTTAGGATCGAAGTTATAGAGCTCCCCGTTTTTCTCCGTCAGACCGCCGTGATAGTCAAAGCGCACGCCCAGACTGATGCTGAGGTTAGGTCGAATTTGAAACTTATCCTGTGCGTATTCGCCCGTTTCGTTGTTCCGATAGTATCGGTTGGCATCGCCGTTTAAGAAGGCGGTGGTGATAAACCCATCGGCGGAATAGGTAACGGGCACGCCCTGTAGAAACGCGTTAAAGTCCAGAAATCCAATGGTGCCCTTGTCGGTTCGGAAATCGCGTGCATTGAGCTGGGTGTAGGAATAGCTGGCTCCGAACGTGAACGTGTGCCTGCCATGAATCCAAATGGCTGTGGCCGCTGGCATGAAGCGGTTCTGAATCACGCCGGTGAAGGCACCCTGTGAGTTCGCGCCGCTACCGATATTGGTGGCCGCGTTAAAAACTGAGTTCACGTTGTAGAAGTTGTAGTTGTTGTAAGTGCTGCTCTGCGGATTGCCGAAATCATCGACGATGGAAATTCCAGGAAACGTGGTAGACCCAAACGTGTTGATCAAAGTGTCGCCAGGATTAAATGGGATGCCTTGGCCCGTAAGGAACCCTTGAAGCCACGTCGAAAACGACTGGGGCGAGAAGGGCTGCTCGATGGTGCTGTAGTTTTTCTCACGAATGAAGCCAAACGATTCCGCCAGGTTAAAGTTTGGCGTCAGCGTTTGCGTGTTCGTGATGGTGGCCACTTGACTGCCTGCGTCCAGGTGCTGGTTGAAACCGGAAACGCCGGAATAGGCGTACGGGGCTATGCTCGGATCGTGCTGGTAGTAGTATTTGAGCGCCAGCGTGTCTTTGGGGTTCACAATAAAGTCCAGATCTCCGATGGCTTGATTGGCCAGAAAGTAGGCAGTCCCGAGCGTGAACACGTTTTCCGGGAAGTTGATCGTGGGCACAAAAGAACCAGCCGACGGAAACATATACTGCCCGTTGGGCAGCTTATAGTTGAGCAGGCCGTAAGCAATCGGATTGATCTGACCGGGGCCCGTGCCGACGGTGGCGGGCAGGTTGACCGGTACGCCCGGGCCACCCCCCACCACAGTTCCGCTATAGAAGTAGGGGCAGGGCACTGTCCCCCCAGCCGGAATCGGCGGAGTCGCGTTGGGAAGCGCGGGGCAGCTGCCTGTCGTTTGCTCTACGGCAGCGGCAAGACCCGCCGGACTACGGTCGTTGGTTAGATAATACGGTGCGGAGAACCGCGAGCTTCCTATCTCTGCATCGGAGGTATGGTTGTATTGATATCCGAGGAAGAGGAAAAGCTTGTTCTTGATCAGCGGTCCGCCGATCGTTCCACCCGGCACGACGCGATGCAGGCCCGGAACCTTATCGTCGGGGGGAATATTGCCATTTAGCTTGTAAAAATAGGGAGCCGCATTAATCCAATTGGTCGCGCGATGCACGTAGGCGCTGCCGTGAATGTCGTTCGTGCCGGACGCCGTGCTGATATCAATGTGCGCGCCGCTGGTAGAACCCTGTTGTGCGTCATACATCGAGGTGTTGGTCCGAAATTCCTGAATCATTTCCGGTGGAGGGCTTGGTAGCGCTTGGCCGATGGACAGGTACGGCGAGGCCGTGGTTTGCAGGGGCTCCGCGGTCGTACTCGACATGCTGGCTGCGCCGCCGATACCAGTATTGTTCACGATGCGAGCCGAGGCCACCGAACTCGTGCTCTTGCCATTAAACAGGTTGCTGGCATCCACGCCGTTCAGCAGGAACGTGTTGCTCGTATCGCGCTGGCCATTGGCCCAGATCGGCTGATTGCCCAGGCCGGTGTTCACCCCTACGCCGCTCGGGAGTTCTGCGTTGACTCCCGGCGAGAGAACGGCGAGTCCCGTGAAGCTCCCCGTCGGCAGCGGCACTGACTCGATTTGCACCTTATCGAGTACGTAGCCGTTGGTTGTATCCACGGCGTTGACGAGCGGCGTCTCCTCGACCGTTACCGTCGTGCTGACGGCTCCGACCACGAGCGATGCGTTCACCGTCGCCGTTCGATTGGCCTGCAGTGTGATCGAAGGGATCCTCTGCGTTTCAAAGGACGTGTGCGTGAAAGTCAGGGTGTATGTGCCGATGGGCAAGTTAACGAACGTATAGACGCCGGTGGCATCCGTCTTCTGCACGCGCGTAAGACTCGTCTGGTCCTCAACGGCTGTGACGGTTGTGTCCGGAAGAGCGGCCCCGGAAGTGTCGGTGACGGCGCCCGTGATGCCGCCAAGAGTCTGTTGGGCGGGGGCGGGGATTGAGAAGGCGAGGGAAAGGCAGAAAACGGCAAGGAAAAGCCAGATGGAAAGACCAGACCGGTTCTTCATCGGCGCAAGCACCTCCTGAAATAGGTCAGAAACACTCCAACGGGCCCCAGCGTTGAAGTCACAAAAGGAACTTCGTTTTCCACGGCGGTTAGGTCGCCGACGTCGCTATCAAACCCCGGAACTCCTGATGGGAGGGTATTCCATCTCGGAAGCGGAGAAAAATCAAATATTTTTCTGAGGCCGATCAGGCATTTGGATCTAAAACCTGTGGAAAACCTGTGGAAAGATGGGATCGCCAAAATGCGGGAAGCGACCCGCCGCCCTTTGCGGGGGCCAGAGAGGCCTAAAGCAATCGGAAGACAGTTCGCGCGGGGAGGATTTGTTTTGGCAGTACAGCGGTCACGGTGAGCATGGGCTCGTTCACGACTTGGCTGAGACGCAGGTGCATCGCGACGCTGCACAGGATGTAGGCGTGAACGTCGGTGAAGCCCCAGCGTGCCACCAGCAGGTCGATCATGCGCGAAGTGGCCGAGCGGGCGGCAACGACAGCGTCCGTTGCGGACTCAACGACGATCCACGCGCCATCGTTCCAAACGGGTTCGCGAGGAGGAGGTGATTCGAGGAACGGCGCTGCGAGCGGCTGGCGCTTATGAAGGTGAAAGCGAAGCGTGACCTCGGCTGGACACTCGATGCCATTGAGGCACACCTCGCCGTCGCCTTGCGCGGCATGGGCATCGCCAGCAGAAAACAGCGCCCCGCGATTGAAGACGGGCAGATACAGCTTCGAGCCGCTGCACAGATCGCGCACATCCATGTTGCCCCCGAAAATCCCTGGCGGGCGCGTGCGGAATTCACCGTCCTCAGCGGGCGCGACTCCCATCACGCCGCAAAACGGACGCAGGGGGACGATGGCGGGGGTGAGGGAACGGCTGAACCCTCCGTCGAGCTGCCAGTGAAACAGGTACGGCTGAGCAAAGCGCTCTTTCAAAAAGCCCAGGCCGGAGATCACACTCGACCAACCCCAGCCCTTATGCGCGACTTCCCGGATTTCGATCTCGAGGACGTCGCCCGCCTCCGCGCCTTCGATGAGAAGCGGACCGGTCAGCGCGTGGATGCGATCGCGATCGATCGCGAGATATTCCGACAGCGTCATGCCCGGGCGGACCTGTGCTCCGCTTGCGTCATGACATTGCAGGTGCACGGTGTCGCCTGGCGCCACGTTCAGGCGCGGTCGGAGGCTGCGGTTCCAGCGGGAGTGCGTGGGATCTGCGGAGAGGGAGTGTTCGGCCATCGTGCGTCAGGGCTCGAGTTCCACAGTCATTTGCAACTCGACCAGTGCGTTGCGCGGCAGCGCGGAGACGCCGATGGCGGCGCGGACGTGTCGGCCGCACTCGCCGAAGAGCTCCACGAAGAGGTCGGAGGCGCCATTGATGACTTGGGGCGAATCCGGAAAGCCGGCGACGGCATTGACGTAGCCGTTCACGGTAAGGACCTGCTTGACGGCGTCGAGCGAGCCGACATAGCGCTTCAGCACAGCCAGCTGGGTCAGGGCGCACGACTTGGCGGCCAGGTAGCCCTCTTCGATCGAGCGATCCAGCCCGACGGTGCCCGCGATCACGCCGTCTGGGCCGCTGGAGATGACACCCGCCAAATAGACAACGCGACCCAGGGTTTTCGCGGGGATGTAATTCCCGCCGGCTTCGGGCGCTGCCGGAAGGGTGATTGAAAGCTGTGCGAGCCGCGCTTCCGTTCCGGCCGGCATGGGGTTGTAGGAGCCTCCCAGGAAAAGAAGATGCCACTCTAGCACACTGAACCCGTCACGAGATTGCTGCTTGAGGGGGCGGGATGGTGCGATAGGATGAACGCGATGGGACGACCGAGGATCGGCGCTTTCGTCTCTGTGGTGGCTGCTGCAGGCCTGCTTTATGCGTGGAAGACGGTGTGGGCGCAGCTGTCGCCACCATCGGCGGCGCCGCTTGCCTCGGAACTGCGGGCGGAGCGATCGTCGCCGACCGATCTGGAGATCGGCGGCGATGTCAAGGCCGAGCTCGGTCGTGCGACCTGGTATCTCGCGCGCGCCGATCTGCTCGCCTTGCCACAAGCGAGCTTTACGGTAAGTGACGACTCGAATTTTATCGGGCCGACGCGCGTCCGTGGTGTGCCACTTGAGGATTTGCTGCACGATGTAGGCGCGCCGGTGGACGATATGGTGATCGCGATCTGCAAGGACAAATACTACGCGCATTATCCGCGCGCCTATCTTGCAGAGCATCATCCGCTGCTGGTGCTGGAAATTGACGGGAAGCCCCCTTCGGGCTGGCCCAACGATTCCGGCGGGCACGGGTTCGACATGGGGCCGTACATGATCTCACATCCGAAACTCGCTTCGGCGTCCCAGGTGCAGCCAAACGTCGACGAGGCGCAGATTCCATGGGGCGTCGTGCGCCTGGAGTTTCGCGATGAGAAACTTGTTTTCGGAGCGATTGCGCCTCCCAAGTCTTTCGCGAATCGCCCGGCGGTTAAGGCAGGCTACCAGCTCGCCCGCCAGAATTGTTTTCGATGCCACGATGCGGGCGACCAGGGCGGAAAAAAATCAGGGGTGAGCTGGGAAGCGCTCTCGGCGATCGCCGCGGCGTCACCGGATTTCTTTGCGGCTTACGTGCGCGATCCCAAGTCAAAAAGCCCTCAGTCGCGGATGCCACCCAACCCGCAGTATGACGACTTGACGCTGGACGCCTTGACCGCCTACTTCCGATCCTTCTCACAACCGGGGCGGCCATGATATTGCGCGTGACGAAGGTACTGCTCGTTTTTGGCGTAGCGATCTTCTACACACTCGTCGTCTTCAACAACATCACAGACTACGGCTCGAACTACGAATTCGTGCGACACGTGCTCATGATGGACTCCACGTTTCCGGCCAATCGCGGCATGTGGCGCGCGATCAATTCGCCGGCGATGCACACCGCGTTCTATCTCGCCATTATCGCCTGGGAGTTCGTGACCATGCTGCTGTGCTGGTGGGGAGGATTTCGCCTGGTTCGGATGCTCAGCGCCAGCGTGGAAGATTTTCAAAAGGCTAAAGGCGTGGCGATCGCGGCGCTGACGTTCGGTTTGCTGATGTGGCTTGTCGTGTTTCTCAGCATCGGCGCCGAGTGGTTCTTGATGTGGCAGTCGAAAACCTGGAATGGGCAGGACGCCGCGTTCCGGATGTTTACGGTCGTTGGAATCGTATTGCTGCTGGTGGCGGTGCCCGAGCCGGCCGAGCAATCCTAACTCGGTGACGCCGAACCTTTGCGACCGGCGACAACAAACCAGAGCAAGCCCGCCGCCAGATAGACAAGGTAAATGTAGGGAAGCTTGCCGTAGGGTCCCTCGGGCACCGGGTACAAATTCCCGACCAGAGCAAGCAGCATGGCCACGAACGCCAGGACCGAAAGGATCCGCGTGGTCACGCGCACGCGCCCGTGGCCCCGCATATACCGCGGGAGCGCTATACAGACGAGTGCATAGGTCACGATAAAGCCGTAGGTGGCTAGCGAGCCCAGCCAGCCGTAGACGTCTAGTCCGCTGGCTCCGCGAGCCGCCAAGACAACAACGGGAAGAGCCGCCGCAATCCCGGTGACCACAATCGCGGGGCTAGGAGTTTCGTGACGGTCGTGGGTGTTGCGCAGAGTGGTGTGCGCGAGTCCATTGTGTGCCATTAGCAGCAGCACGCGAGAAGCGGCGGTGACGCAGGCGAGCGTGCAGGCGAACAAGCTCACCAGCACGCCGACGTTGATCAACGCCCCGAGAACGGGTGCGCCCGCCACGGCAGCCAGCGTTTGCATGGGAGCCTGGCTCGTGCCCAAATCCTGCCCCACCATGTGGAACCCGAGTACTTCCGTGTAGGCGCATACGATGAAGATGGCCCCCGCGAGAAGCGAGCTCTGAATCACGGCGCGTGGGATCGTTCTCAGAGGATTGCGCGCTTCCGCACCCAGCGTGGTCGCGCTCTCAAATCCCACAAAGCTGAACAGCGCAAGGACGAGGCCGAGGCGCAGGCCGCTGCCACTCATCCCTTCCAACCTGATTTGGCTTCGGTCCCAGCCGGACCCGTGGTGGGTGAGTACGAGGACCACGACGATCAGGATCGTTAGAAGAGACAACGCCTCGATCCAAAGCATCAGGCGAGCAGAGACCTTCACGTCGCGCCACGCCACCCACATCGAAATGGCAGTGACGACCAGAGTGAGCAGCACGGCCGAAGCAGGCGTAGCGCGCGAGCGCAGAAGCACCAGCGTCGCATACTGGTAGAAGCCGCCAATGACGCTGGAACCGGAGGCCACGTAGGCGAGCAGCAGGCTCCAGGCGACAACGGCCCCCATCCACGGGGGGAGAACCTTGGCCGCGTAGATGTACAGCGAACCTGGCGAGGAGGAGTGGCGCGCGAAGCTGGCGATACAGAGGGCGACGAGCAGAACGGCTATGGTTGCCAATAGGTAGGCCAGCCAGGTGCCGTTGCCGGCTAGCGCGCACGCCAACGGGATCGTAACGGCAGGCGTGCTCGTCGGCGCCATGGTGGAAACGGACTGCGCCAGCGTTTCCATCGCAGAAAGAACTTCCTGGCGCAGGCCATAGTGCGGTTTTCCGCTGGCGGACGCGCCACGATCGGCGGGGGAACCGGTGGCACGCTCCGACGATTGCGCTGGTGTGACCATGGCGTACCATACAGGTCCCGCGCCGCCAACGCAAGACGTGCGCCATCCGATCGAGCACCGGAGGGCAGTAACAGACGTGAGTTGGTGAGGGGTTCGAGCGCGTTATAATCGCGGCTCTTTTGAGTGCTGGGTCGAGATCGGGAGGCACGATGCCATTCGAGCGAAGACAGCCGATCGCCGTCGTTTCCGCGATTTTCATCCTCCTGCTCTGCGCGGGCTGCGAGAGCCGCCCCCTGGATGAGAAGAAACCGGCGCCGCCGACCATCGCCTTCATGACCGATTTCGGCACCGCGAACGACGCGGTGGCAATCTGCAAAGCAGTGATCGTTCAAATCGCGCCCGACGTGCGCATCATGGACATCACCCATCAAGTCACGCCGTTTTCCATCGACGAGGGTGCCCGATTCCTCGTCGGTGTCACGCCGTACTACCCCGCAGGCACCATATTCCTGGCCGTCGTCGATCCAGGGGTGGGCACGTCGCGAAAAGCGGTGATCGCGAAGACGAACAAGGGGCAATATTTCGTCGTGCCGGACAATGGGTTGGTGACGGCTGTGGTGGACCGCGATGGTTTCGCCGGCGCGCGAGAGATTACCAATCCCGCGTGGATGATCGGCGACAAGATCTCCTCAACGTTTCATGGCCGCGACATCTTTTCCCCTGCTGCCGCACACCTGGCCCTCGGAGAGGACTGGATGCTTGCCGGACCGGAGGTCAGCGAGCTGACGCGGTTGAACCCTCGCGTCGCCACCATAACCGAGAGCGGCATCTCCGGCGACGTAATCGGACTCGACGATCCATTTGGCAGCCTAATCACAGACATCGAAGGCGACGATTTCAAGAAGCTCGGCTACGCGCTCGAAGACAAAGTCACGGTGAGGATCGACAAAAAGCAGTACGCACTTCCCTACGAGAAGACCTTTATGGGGGTGCCGGTTGGTCAGCCACTGCTCTACATCGATTCGCGCGGGCGCGTCGGCGTCGCCATCAATCAAGGCGATTTCTCAAAGAAATTCCACGTGACGCCGCCCGTGCCGGTCTTTATTCCGCGCAAGTGAAGAGGCCTTTTTTCTGTCCGCCAGCGTAAGAGCCTGGGTACGCCCCCCGGCCAGGTCGAGTTCTTCGGCCGAGTTCTTCGGTTGACGCCAGAACGGTGCACACCCTATAGTGGCTCATTTTCATTTCGCATGTTTTCTGCTGTGGGAGATCTGAGTGTGCTGGAACGGGTCTTTCGTCTTTCGGAAAACAACACGACGGTGCGACGCGAGCTGCTGGCCGGGCTGACCACGTTCATGACCATGGCGTACGTGGTGGTCGTCAACCCGCAGATTCTCTCGCAGGCGGGTATGCCGGTCGACGGCGTGCTGTTTGCAACCTGCATCTCGGCGGCGATCGCGACCTTGGTGATGGGGCTGTGGGCGAATTATCCCATTGCGCTGGCGCCGGGTATGTCGCTCAACGCCTATTTCACCTATTCGATTGTGATCGGGCGGCACGTGCCCTGGCAGACCGCGCTCGGCGTGGTGCTGCTTTCCGGTCTGCTGTTTCTGATCCTCACGCTGACGAACGTGCGCGAACAGATCGTCAACGGCATTCCCGACTGTTTGAAGCACGGCACCGCAGCGGGCATTGGGCTCTTCATCGCCTTTATCGGATTTCGAAACGCCAACATTATCGTGTCGAATGCGTCGACGTTCGTGGGGCTGGGCAAACTCTCCGACCGGGGGGTGATTCTAGCGCTGCTGGGTCTGCTGCTGATTGCGATTCTGATCGCGCGCCGCACGGGCAGCGCGATTTTGATCGGCATTATGGCCATCACCATCGCCGGCATTCCCTTGGGAGTCAGCCACTGGCCGCAGCATCTTTTCTCGCTACCCCATCCGAGCGGAACTCTTCTGAAGCTGGACCTGCGCTCGGCGGCACGGCTCGGGCTGGGCGAACTCGTCTTTGTGTTTTTCTTTGTCGATCTCTTT